>Ga0335395_10000213_pt1 | contig 36998 bp, 32 predicted proteins | sample MAT02_FD_205744 | JGI IMG/M metagenome (GOLD analysis project Ga0335395, IMG submission 205744) | Freshwater microbial communities from Lake Fryxell liftoff mats and glacier meltwater in Antarctica - MAT-02 (spades assembly) (version 2) ... | reverse complement strand
TAAAGGAATAAACATTATTTTGAGATAATGAAAAAAAACCTGCACAGCATTCACTATACAAGTATTTTTTTAAAAAGAATCAATGAAAAGGATGGAGTTTATTGGACTATTTTGATTGTACTATTAGTATTAAAGATCAATTTTGACCACAGTTTCAAAAAAAGTATTAGTTTTGTATAAAATAAGATTTTATGCCCTCCAAACGCACCACTTTTCTTCATAATGTAGCTCAGACCTCTGAGATGGCCATGTGCTTAGAAGTAGAACGAGCCGAGGGCGTTTATATCTATGGCAGCGATGGTAAGCAATACCTAGATTTCAACTCAGGAATATCGGTCAGTTCACTAGGCCATTGTCATCCCGCGGTGGTAGAGGCAGTAACTAAACAAGTCAATACTTATCTACATACGATGGTTTATGGAGAGCATATCCAAGCACCCCAAGTCGCTTATGCATCACTGATTGCGGAGGTACTAGACAATGGGTTAGATGCTACCTACTTTGTCAATAGCGGCTCAGAAGCTGTAGAAGGGGCACTCAAACTCGCTCGTAAAGCCACAGGCAGGGTCGAAATCATCTCGTGCGCAAATGCCTATCATGGCAGTACGATAGCGGCAGAGAGCTTGCGTAGCGATATGGATTTTGCCAGAAACTTTTACCCAACTCTTCCTGGCGTCAGAAATATAACTTTCAATAACCTCGCCAACCTATCCAAAATCACTCATCGTACAGCTGCCGTTATTCTCGAGCCAGTACAGGCTGAGGCGGGCATCATTGCTCCCGAGCATGATTATCTATTGCGATTGCGTGAGCGGTGTGCTGAAGTAGGAGCATTACTGATATTGGATGAGATTCAGACGGGATTCGGGAGGACGGGATATTTGTTTGCGCATCAACGCTACGGCATAACTCCTGATATCTTGCTGATATCCAAAGCCATGGGCGGAGGCATGCCCATAGGTGCTTTCATAGCTCGACGAGATCTGATGCATCAGCTAGCTAGCCAACCCGCACTAGGCCACATCACTACCTTCGGTGGACATCCCGTGTGCACGGCGGCGGCACTCGCTACCTTGCGTGTATTGCACCATGAGCGGTATGTATGTGAGGTGTTTGGCAAGGAGAAACTTATCAGAGATCTACTCGTCCATCCTATGATTAAGGAAGTTCGATCGGCAGGTCTGATGATCGGTGTAGAGTTGTATAACGCAGCACTCTTGACTCCGCTGATCGATTGCGTTATCAGCAATGGCGTACTGATAGACTACTTCCTTTTTAACCAAGCAAGCTTCCGAATAGCACCGCCACTCATCATCACTGAGGAGGAAATAAAAAAAGCCATAGCTGTGATACTCCATGCTATGGATCAGATCCAAAACACAAATAATAACTAATAATATGCGTCCTAGCAAGTTTATGTCCATGCTCAGTTACCTTAAAGAAGTGCCTATAGAGTCGATCTCCTCAGAATACAACGAAGAGCTCAACATCATTCTCAAAAACGGTAGGTATCAACTCTGTACTCCTAGAGCTATCTATAGTTATGAAGACAAATATGACAATTTTACAGAAGTGTTTAAGACTGTAAATCTAGATGCTACTAACCTTACAGATATATTATTGCTAGGATTTGGGCTCGGTAGTATTCCATATATGCTGGAGCATAAATTTGGTAAGAGATTTTCATATACAGCAGTAGAGATCGACGAAGCAGTGATTCATCTAGCATCCAAATATGTGATCGGTGAACTAAAATCCGATATAGAAATCGTGCAAGCAGATGCCTATAACTACGCATTTTTATCGTCTAGCAAGTACGATATGATATGCATAGATGTGTTTGTAGATGACAAAATACCTGAGTCATTCTATGAAGAGGAGTTCCTAGATGCGATAGACGACATACTCGCTCCTAAGGGATATGTGATTTTCAATCATTTGGCTTTGACGACCGAAGACAAAAAGATAGCTACGGAATATTATGAAAAAATATTTAAAAAGATCTTCCCAAAAGCTACTTTTCTGGTCACAGGAGGCAATATGATGATGATAAGTGACAAATATAAGCGAGTGAGTCCTTGATGATTTACCTCAATTGCTCAGTGCCATTAATGAACGAAACTTGTCAAAAATACCAGGCATAACTATGAACGCACCCGACTCCATACGATCAAAAATCGATTGACTGCGAGAGCCATTATATTTTTCGGAAGACAATGTGATATGAAGTGTTCGTTGGTATGTTTCATCCGTTAAGATCAGTGCTAGGTCCAATATCTTGTGATCCATAGTAGTCACAGCTAATACTGATGCTTCAGTATCTCCCAAATGATAAAGGTGCAGCGCTCTATCCTCACTATAGGCTATATGATCGACTTTCGTCAAAATCCCTTCAAAAATACTGTCACTAAACTCATCTAGTATCGCATCTGCTTTGGAGGTATCTTTATCTTTGACACGCGTCCACTCAGCAGCGTCTATGCCATTCATTATCAAATAAGCCACAAATTCTTTTTCAAAATCTTTTAATTCATCAAGCGTTAATCTTCTATATTTCATGTTTTGTATTAGTTTTTTACTTGAGTATAATCGTATCCAATTGCTTATCCTTGATCATATCATTGAGTGTTTTGATCTGATTGGTTTTGATGTCCTCCCATACAGCAAGTTCCTTATCGATGGCTGATATCAATTCTTTTTTGACTTCTACCATACTTTTGGTCGGACTAAAATCATTGACTTCCATTGCGATAAGTGCGGTGAGATGCGCTAACTTATTGGTCAGTTTTATTGGAAAATTTAATGGATCTTGGCCACTTTTATTTTTGGTTTGGTAGAGATTTTTCTCCACATCAGTCGCTAGCGAATCTATGTTTTTTGCAAAAGCCTTCACTTCTACATTTATTATTTTGTCGGTATAGGTGCTGATTTGAGATTTCATAGAGCGGATATCTATGATGGCTTGATGCGATTGGTTGAGTTTGCTATGAATCTCTGAGATAAATTCATGTTGCGATTTGATGTCCGCTAAGCTGCCTTCAGATACAGGATTTTTAAGTATTTCGAAGCTTTCAGACTGTTTTTTGCCATTGACCGAAAGGGTAACTACATACTTCCCTGGTTGTGCTATCGGTCCTGCCAGACTAGCCCACCAAAGTATCATTCCTTCAAATTTTTTAGCTGCTGCCACGGACATATTCCAAGTGTAGCGATTGCTTCCTTTTTTAAACTCCACTTTTGCGTCCTCTTTCTCGAAGTTGCCAAAATGTCGCAGCGTATCTCCTATTTCCGTAAGGTAAGTTAGCGTAATTGTATCCTTTTTATCATCATAACCTCGAAGATAAAAATGTGTCATAACACCTCCAGGATGATTCCTACCCGAGGTAAGACTAGCAGCACGCTGACCTCCACCCACTCTATAGGCTGTCCTAGGCCTGAGCAGTAGATCGCTCATAGTATCCTTACCTATGCCTTGTCTGATAGCACTCAGATCGTCGAGAATCCAAATAGAACGACCTTGCGTAGCAGCGATCAAATGATCATCTTTTATAGCTAGGTCTGTGATCGGAACTAGTGGCAGATTGAGCTGAAATGAAGACCAGTTAGCACCATCATCCGTAGAGATATACATGCCATGCTCAGTGCCTGCGTACAATATTCCTTTCTGAACTTGATCCTCACGTACGACTCTAGTGAAGTGATCTGGAGCAATTCCAGAGGTGATTTTGATCCAAGTAGCACCATAATCTCTAGTGACGAATAGGTATGGACGATAGTCACCCTCCTTGTAGCAGCTACCTGCGAGATAGCACGTACCTGCTTCATACCTGCTTGGTTCTAGGGCATTGATCATTAGATATTTTGGCATTATGGCAGACGTGACCTCCGTCCATGTAGTACCGCCATCTCTTGTAACGTGTACGCGACCATCATCAGAACCTGTCCATATCAAGCCAGATTTGACCGGTGATTCAGCCGCTGCAAATATTGTTGCATAATACTCTACTCCTGTGTTGTCTTTAGTAATCGGCCCACCAGATGAGCCCAATTTTTCTTTTTCATTTCTAGTGAGATCGGGGCTCATCAACTTCCAGCTCTGGCCTTCGTCAGTAGATAGGTGCAGGTGATTGGACGCAGTGTATAAGTGGTCTTTATTGTGCTTTGAAAAGAAAATCGGAAAGTTCCACTGAAAACGATATTTCATAGCTTCCGCCCCAGCTCCCATAGGATTATCAGGCCAAACATTGATGCCTCGCGTAGAGTGGAGGCGATGATTTACCCTAGTCAAAAAACCACCATAACTGCCACCATATACGATTTCGTTGTCCTTAGGATCTACTGCTATGTGAGCGGATTCACCACCAGCTGTCTCCTGCCAGTCATCCTCGCCTATGCTGTATCCGTAGGTGCGATGAGCGATTCGGATAGTGCTATTGTCCTGCTGTGCTGCATAGATCCTAAACGGAAAATGGTCGTCAGTCGTCAATCTGTAAAACTGTGCCGTAGGTTGGTTGTGATATGTGGACCAAGTTTCGCCACCATCATAAGTCACTTGTGCTCCACCATCATCTGCTATGATCATGCGGTCGGGATTTTCGGGTGCAATCCATAGATCATGATGATCGCCGTGTGGTGCATTATAGCTTTTGAAAGTGCGCCCGCCGTCGGTGGATTTGTGATAATTTACATTCATCACATAGAGACTGTTGTCGTCCTTTGTATCTGTGTATATGCGTGTATAGTACCATGCACGCTGACGTAGATCACGCGTATCATTCTGCTTGCTCCAAGTTTTGCCACCGTCCGTAGATCTAAAAACACCACCGTCTTTATTCTCTATGAGCGCATAGACAATCTGTCCATCATTGTGCGCCACTGCTACTCCAGCGATTCCCCAATCACCCGTAGGAAGGCCTTTGTTGGCAGATATATTGATCCATGTTTCACCACTGTCGGTAGTTTTCCACATAGCAGAGCCTACACCTCCGCTAGATAGACTATACGGTGTGCGTCGCACATTCCATGTAGTGGCATACATATTTCTATGATTGGAAGGATCTATAACGAGGTCAACTGCACCGGCGCTAGCATTTGCAAAGAGCACTTTGCGCCAGTTTTTGCCACCGTCTATACTTTTATATACGCCGCGCTCGTCACTGTCCTTGTACAAGTCGCCCATTGCTGCGACAAAAACTATGTTGTGATCCCTTGGGTCTATCCTTATTTTACCTATATGCTTGGTATCTTTTAAACCCATGCTGGTCCAAGTAAGACCGCCATCTTCGGTTTTCCATACTCCATTGCCTGAGGAGACATTACCTCTGACTGTTTTTTCGCCACCACCTACATAGATGACATTCGGATCAGAAGGCGCTACCGCAATACTTCCTATAGAACCACCAAAATAACCATCAGAGATACTTGCCCATGTGCGTCCGCCATCCGTTGTCTTCCATACTCCTCCACCTGTAGCACCAAAATAAAAAAGATTGGGCTTACCCGCAACTCCTTCCACTGCACATGAGCGTCCACCCCTGAATGGACCTATATTGCGCCACTCGGCTGCCTCTATCAGTGATAGTTTGAGATCACCTGCCTTCTGAGCTTGAACGCTAGTTTGGTTAGTATTCTTTTTGCTTTTCTGTGCATTAGCAACACCAAAAAATAAGAAACTAAGGACAACTATGGATAATATTCGGTGCATATATATAAGATTATTTTAAATATAAATAATAAAATGAACTTACGTTAAAAAGAATTGGTTCAAATAATGGACGTAAAATAAGACTAAATAAATAAATATTAGAATTTATTTTTGTATTAATTAATATTGTCATACGTTTGTAGCACAATTTCAATCATATACTACGCCATGACTAATATTCACGACAATAACTTTCAGGTAGAAATAGCATTAAATAAGCTTACACTCAATGGGATCATCCACGAGCAAATGATGACTTCACTCAGTCAACCGACAAATATAGATGGCTTTACAGTACAGCTCAAACCATATAATGTCAGTGATATCGATTTTTTTGTACATAGAAAAATCATGTACCTAACATTGCCATTAAATGTGACTTTGGATAAGAGAGATGGTATATTTTCGATCGCTGCTCATGGCAATATGAAGGTACAACTGGAGATTATTTTTGATATCAATGCCTCACTAGAATTATGGACTGATACATCAATCAAAAATTTTGAATGGACTACTCGACCTGAAGTAAGTCTAGGAAAACTTGATGTAGGTGTAGAGAAACTGTCATCCTGGGTGCTAGACCAATTTAAAGAAAAAGTAGCTGATAAAATAGACGAAACCATAAAATCTAAAATTAATATTCGCCAGCTAATCCTCAAAAAATTTGAGGCTTATAGCCAAAATATAAAAGTAAACACTTCGCCAGATATGTACCTCAATGGAGAGTTGGTGACCATCAAAGCTTATGAAATGTCATCTAGCCCCGAAGCTATTATGATCAAAATAATCCTAGAAGTAATCCTCAAAGTAGCAGATAAAAAATTAGATTTCACAATAGAAAATATCCCAGTTTTTGAATGGATTAATAACCTAAATACTCCATTAGGCCAACGCGTAGAGGTAGATATATCGTGGTCTAGACTTGCATCCTTAATCATGACCAAGATCAATGGCATAGAGTTGGGCGGCAAAACCTTTCAGGTAGATAGCGTCAATATAAGATATACAAATCAACTAGAAATAAAAGCTAATATCATCCAACCACTCAAAGGTATAATCACCATCACAGGCCTACCTATACTCGATATCGCCGCACAAGTAATTGATATTAAAAATCTTACGATTGACATCAAAGCTGAGAATTTTATATATAGACTGTCCTCTCCTGTAATAGAAAAAATAATATCTACTAAAATCGAATCCTTCCTTCCGCTACAATTAAAACCATATTCAGCACAAATCAAAACTTTTTTACTAACACAGCAACCTTCATTTAGTGGCTTACAATTGGTTCCGTCAGTTGACGAAATTGGATTAGCTAGCTTGAGGTTTGATGCCGAAAAAGTAAGTGCAATCCTACAGTTGGATAATGGGAAATTGTTAGTTAGTGATAAATTAGATTAATGGTTAATTGATAATTGATAATTGATAATTGATAATTGATAATTGATAATTGATAATTGATAATTGATAATTGATAATTGATAATTGATAATTGATAATTGATAATTGATAATTGATAATTGATAATTGATAATGGTTAATTGATAATTGATAATTGATAATTGATAATGGTTAATTGATAATGATTAATGGTTAATTGATAATTGATAATGGTTAATGGTGAGTGAGGAAAGCGGAAAGCAGAAAATAGAAAATAGAAAATAGAAAACGATTAATTACTAGAAGAAAAAAGTATTTTGGGTAAAACATTAATTGAAAATATTAATTTGATTATCTTTGCCATAGCTTGTCAAAGTGAAGTGTCTCATAACAGTTTGAGCAATATGATGATTGGTAATAAGAATAAAATATTATTAATAAATATTTTGATATAAATAATAAAAATATATATAAAATGATCGCTAGCAATGTTTTGTCCTATAAAGTCCAATCTATGGAGGAGTCTGCAACTATCAGAATGGCTCAGAAAGCCAGAGATCTTGCAGCCAAAGGAGTCAATGTCATCAGTCTGAGTTTAGGCGAACCAGATTTTGACACTCCTAACTTTATCAAAGAAGCAGCTTACACTGCACTCAAGGAAGGAAAGACAAAATACACACCTGTACCCGGTACAATGGACTTGCGAAAAGCGATTTGCACGAAATTTGCTGAGGAGAATAATTTACATTTTGAGCCATCACAAATAGTAGTATCTAATGGTGCCAAGCAATCCATAGCTAATGTATGTATGGCCATGCTGAACGAAGGCGATGAAGCCGTGATTTTAGCACCCTATTGGGTATCTTATGTAGAGATAGTGAAATTTGCTAGTGGCGTACCTGTTGTAGTAAGTGGCGGCATTGAAGACGACTTTAAAGTGACTGCCGAAGCAATCGAAGCTGCTATCACCCCTCGCACTAAGCTGCTGATGTTTTCGTCCCCATGCAACCCTACGGGTTCGGTATATACAGAAGATGAATTAAAAGCAATAGCTCAAGTAGTCGCTAAGCACGAAAATGTGCTCATCATTGCCGACGAAATCTATGAATACATCAACTTTACATCATCGCACGTGAGTATCGGTTCATTTCCAGAGGTAAAAGACCAAACCGCCACCATCAACGGATTCTCTAAAGGATTCTCGATGACAGGATGGAGACTAGGTTATATGGGAGCACCTAAATGGTTAGCAGATGCCTGCAATAAAGTACAAGGCCAAATCACCTCTGGTGCAGCTTCATTTAGCCAAGAGGCAGCTACAGAAGCGCTAAAAGCACCTCGCACTGAAGCAATAGCGATGAAAACCGCTTTTCTAAAACGTAGAGATTTAATGATCGAAGGACTCAAAGCGATACCTGGACTTAAAGTCAATAAACCTACAGGGGCATTTTATATATTTCCAGATGTAAGTGCCTACTTCGGTACAACCAATGGCCATGTATCCATCAACAATGCAGATGATTTCTCAGAGGCCATGCTCACAGAAGCGCATGTAGGCACGGTATCAGGTGCAGCCTTTGGCAATGACAACTGCATCCGCATTTCTTATGCAGCGTCTGAAGCAGATCTGTTGTCAGCTATACATAGAATTAAAACTTCATTAGAAAAATTTAAGTAAAATAAATGATAATTAAGTAATTTTTTTTTGTCATTTAGAAAAGCCTAAAGTCTTTGATTTTAGGCTTTTCTTTTTATGCAATCATGCTTTTTTACCTATCACCTTTCCTTAATCTTCCTTAAACAACTGAAATACATTTTCTACTTGCTTTTCAAAAACTTTTGCAATCCTTAGTGCGAGCACTCGTTATTGGTGAATGGTAAGAAGTGATTGGTGAATGGTGAGAAGTGATTGGTGAGGTGTGATGAGTGATGAAAAATTAATACTCTACAGTGGTTAATCTTCCACCCAAAAAAGCTCCATGGCAACTTTGTCTGCATAGTGTTTGCCTAGTGGTGTGAGCAGGTATTTGCCATCAATGTATTGTACCATTCCTTTTTCTATTTGCCCACTGATTTCAGCTGCAAAATATGCTTGATATTGGGTATCAAAAAGAGCCAAATCCTCTGGAATCACTCCCCACTTGGTGCGCAATCTAGTCATGACGTACTCATTGTATCTTGACTCTGGAGTGATAACTTCTATCTCTAGTGGCAGCTTGTTTTGCCCTATCTGATGGATATAGATCGCATTATTAGCAATGTTCCACGATCTATTAATTGCATCATAAGAGTGCGCTGCGGGGCCGAGTCCTAAATAAGGCACACCCATCCAATAGTTGGTATTGTGAATCGCATGACGACCTGGTCTAGCAAAATTTGAAATTTCGTAGTGTTCATAACCATTTTGCGTAAGCTGAGCTATCAAGGTATCAAACTGTCTCACTGCTTGGCTAGCATTTAGAGATGGAAGCTGTTTTTTTTGTATCTGATGATGGAGGAGTGTTTTTTCTTCTACTGTTAAGCAATACGAGGATATATGTGGTACATCCAGCGCTAGCGCCTTACTAAGGTTGCTCGCCCATATCACGTCAGTAGTCGTAGGACTGCCATAGATAAGATCAATGGTGATGTTGTCTAAACCTTTGTCTTGAGAGCGCTTGACAGATCGCTCCGCCTCTTGGGCATTGTGCGCCCGGTGCATAAACTTCAGATCCACATCGTAAAAAGATTGTATGCCTATGCTCAATCGATTGATCTGATGGCGCATAAATGTAGCTATTTGATCACCAGTGACGTCATCGGGATTAGCTTCGAGTGTGATCTCCGTCGTGGGTGAGATAGTAAACTTATCTGCTATGGCGTCCATGATCATCCCTAGTTCTCTATCATTAAGCAAGCTAGGAGTGCCCCCACCAAAATAAATGGAAGTCAATGCCTTTTCCGTAAGGTAATCAGCACGCAACTCCAGCTCCTTAACGATCATCTGCACCAGCAGTTCTTTGTTTTTCAATTGTGTAGAAAAGTGAAAGTTGCAATAATTACAAGCTTGCTTACAGAAAGGAATATGGACATAGATACCAGACATGGATATATTTTCGTTATTTTGCACTAGCAATGTACCTCAGCTATACACCAGATACACCTCATTAATCTAATAATCGCTTATCAAAAGATAAATTTCGCATTGAGTAATCGCATAAATATACTTTTTTGTCATCTCGTTTATAGATCTTTCAGATCTAGGATGATAAACTCATGCGCTCACTTGTGTACTGCAAAGGTAGCATATATATTGCTGATAATGATTATTGGTGGTCCAATATTTAGTCAAAAAATCAACGTCATTGCTTACCAATACACCTTAGACTATGACCCGAACTCAAAAATTGATCGAGAAACGAAGTACGAAAATCTAAAAAATCCGTTAGATACCCTGAAGCTAAAAACATATATAAGTGAAGGCATCAACAGTCTAATACTAGAAGGATATGCAGTTCATTTTGAGGACAAATATGACTGTCGCAATGACACTTGCTTCGTAGCAATCTATAAAGGCAGGAAATATAGCATAGGGGAAATTAGCATCAATGAATCCGATCGAGCACAGCTAGAAAAAAGTGGAATGATCAAGTATGGTTGGGAAAAAAGAAAGTTCGAACCAATGATATTTCAAACTTATCTAAAAAAAATAGTAGAAAAAGAAAGTAACAACGGCTACCCTTTTGCGCAAGCCAATATAGATTCTATACATATCGCAGAGGATAAAATTTATGGAGTACTCAAGGTAAAAAAGGGAAAAAAAATTGTTTTTGACAATATAATATTAGAAGGGACACTCAATCTCAATAAAAAACTCTTGCCACTATTCCTAGATATCAAAGCAGGCGAAACCTATGATCATAGCAAGGTTATAAAAGCTAAAACTCGACTTCAAAACCTACAGTATGGCAAGCTCAACTCGGACCCCGTAGTAAACTTTACCAATGATAAAGCTTCGCTGATCCTCAATATGAGTCCTAAACCGTCGAGCCGATTTGATTTTTTGATCGGTATCTTGCCACAAGTGACGACCTCGGGCAGAAAGATCAATCTTATGGTCGATTTTACCACCGAACTCAATAATAACTTTGGGCGGGGCGAATACATTTTTTTACAATTCAGACGGCTCAGACCCGAAAACACCGATTTACAAATCAAGTCAAATCTTCCTTACCTTTTTGGAACACCCGCAGGAACTCATGTAGATTTCAGACTTTTTAAGAACAACAACCTCAACTTGGACTTGTTTTTTGATGGTGGATTCCAGTACCTCTTCAGCGGATTTAATAATATACGGCTTTTCGGAAGTGTGCGCTCTTCCCGACTACTCGAAGTAAATGTAGATGCTATACGCGCCTCAGGCAGATTACCGAGCAGACTAGATGTAGTAACCACGGGCGGAGGTGTGGGCATAACGATCAGAAACTTGGACTATAGGTTTAATCCTAAACGAGGGCTACAAATGGATGTTAATACGACAGTTGGGCGTAGGAAAATCTTATCTAATCGCTCTATCGAGGACATCGAAGGCTTCAGCACAGCTTATGACAGTCTCAGCAAATCCAGTTTGCAAGCAGACTTAGATCTATCTATCGCCTATTATATACCGGCTAACTCTTGGTCGTCTATCCGCTTGGCTGCCACTAGTGCTATCAGGTACAACCAGCAAGGCATAGTCCGCAATGATTACTTGAGATTGGGTGGTAACAAGACCCTCAGAGGATTTGATGAAGAGTCCATACTGGCCGATTATTACTACTACGCCACCTTAGAATATCGTATCATTCTGGATCAAAACTCCTACTTTACACTTCCATTTATTGACTTCGGATACACACATGTGTTGGTGGACGATGTCCCTAGGTTAGACCAAGTACTAGGCATCGGCATGGGACTAAACATAGGTACGGCAGCAGGTATATTTAACCTCGCATTTGCAGCAGGTCGCAATCTTGGCAATCCACTAGACTTCAATCAGCTCAAAATCCATTTTGGGTATGTGAGTTTGTTTTAAGTTGTTATACTAGAAATTTTTTTATAGTAATTATTATACCAATAGCATATACCATATAGTCCAATTGATATTAAGTTTGCAAAACTAATAAAACTAGATAATCTAACCTCATTCAAATCCAAACCAAAGAGGTGTCTCATCACCTGCTTCACCGTTGTAATTGATGTAGATTTCGGCTCCAGCTTTTATCTCTGAAGTAGCTACTATGTCAATAGTGAGGTTTTCGATATCAAGGATAAAAGTAGCATTGCTATCGATCTGATGATTGTACAAACTCCCAAACCCTAGTGCAATCGCAGAGTCTTCCATGTTCTCTCCCCATAGGAAGTAATAATCATGCAACACCGTTTTGTGGATGATAGGTAGCTCAGATTTTGGAATGACAATCACAGGACACACTTCTATCAATGAGCCTTCACTGATATCACTTGCCGTAAATACTCCTCTACCGCTGCCAGCAACTTCTGCTATATATAAACCTGGTATTTGATTCATGAGTTAATAATGGAAAATAGTTAATTGTCAAGTTTCACAACGTTATTGAATAAATTGAATTTAATAATTGTTGTAAAGTTAATTTTTTTTGATGAAATTGGTCAGGAGTTTTGAATAAAAATTTCAGAATTGATCCTAAACCACTTTTCGTTGGCATTAAGAAGGGATTTTAACATTGAGTTCTTTTCTCAGACAGCAGTGTCTGCGATATAGATTATAGCATATTAAGAACTGAATAAGAGCTTTATACATATCCTTTTTATCAGTATATCTTTTAGCCAAAATTATATTGTTTTTTATTGTTCCGTTTACTCTTTTTAACATACCATTAGTTTCGGATGGCTGGGAAGATTCACCAGGGCAATTAAAAAAGGGGATTAATTAAACCATCATTTCAAGTTTGATACCCTTGGCAATAAAATATGAGAATATGAATCACCAATAAACCGTTCTTAGTCCAGCAAAAAAAGAAGCTCTCGATTTTTCCAATCTGCCAGACCCCACTATTTCTACCTATTTTTCTAAAATCCATCCTTATATCATTCCCAAATCTTTATAAATCGTATCTTTGCCCACTGTATAGTACATCATTATAGATTATAACGCTTATGACCAAGGTTGCTAGGGCTTTTTCAGTATTGCTTCATCCGTTATTCCTCACTAGCTATATGCTATTGTTGATGATTTCGACCAATCCATACCTCTTTGGGTTCACCACACCTTTGTCAAAAGGCTTGGTCTTAATCTCCGTCATCACCATATCGATGATGTTCCCATTGTTGGCGATTGTACTGATGAAAATGCTAGGATTTATCGAAAAACTTGAGATGGAAGACAAAAAAGAACGCATCGGTCCACTGATCGCCAGTGGACTATTCTATATGTGGTTGTACATCAATATTCGCAAAAACGATTTCATACCAGATGTTTTTTCAGCCTTTGTGCTCGGCACAACCATGGCTATGTTTGTTGCGCTTATCATCACTAACTTTAGCAAGATATCACTTCATACCATCGGTGCGGGAGGGTTTTTGATGGCAATATTGTTGGTGTTTTTTCACTTATCGAGTGGCAATCTAAACTTAGTTTTTAATGTGGGCGATACCAATATTACTATAAGTGAACGACTGATCATCATGATTACTGTATTGCTTGCCGGAGTTATAGGTAGTAGCAGACTCAAGCTGGGCGCACACCAACCCGACGAAATTTTTGGCGGATATATCGTTGGCATTTTATGTCAAATAATCGCTTTTAGATACTTTTTATAAACTCATCAACTAGATAAACCATACCAATGAACGATATCAAAGCAATCATAGAACTTGCATGGGACGATAGAAGTCTCCTCGCTTCTGACCACACCAAAGATGCGATCAGAAGCGTAATAGAAGAGATAGATAAAGGCCGACTTCGTGTAGCTGAGCCCGACGGCGACACATGGAAAGTCAATGATTGGGTAAAAAAAGCCGTTGTACTTTACTTTCCTATTCAGTCTATGGAGACGATAGAAGTTGGACCTTTTGAGTTTCATGACAAGATTCCACTCAAAAGAGATTATGCAGCTCAAGGTGTTAGAGTAGTGCCTCATGCCATAGCGAGATATGGTTCATACCTAGAGAAAGGTGTGATTATGATGCCTTCTTATGTCAATATCGGGGCTTGGGTAGGCAGTGGCACGATGGTGGATACTTGGGCGACTGTAGGCTCGTGCGCGCAGATCGGGCGCAATGTACACTTGTCTGGAGGCGTAGGCATAGGTGGCGTACTCGAACCACTACAAGCTACTCCTACCATCATCGAAGACGATTGTTTCGTAGGTAGCAGATGTATCGTCGTAGAGGGAGTGCGTGTCCGCAAAGAGGCTGTGCTTGGCGCAAATGTAGTCCTCACCCAATCTACACATATCATAGATGTGACAGGTGCAGAACCCGTGACCTATCGTGGTGAGGTACCTGAGCGGTCAGTTGTGATCCCTGGCAGCTATACCAAAAAATTTGCCGCCGGAGAGTACCACGTCAATTGTGCACTCATCATAGGCAAGCGCAAACCATCTACAGACACTAAGGTTTCGCTTAATGATGCACTTAGAGATTACGACGTAGCAGTATAGTCGCTGTTATTTATTTTTAATCTTTCATCAGTGTCGAGCAATTGATACATATTATATATTATTACACTTTTGAGTTTAGTATTGCTAAGCAGTTGAAGTACAACCTTACTTCTATGGCAAATCTGGTTTCATCTCAGGTGTGCATAACCAACATGGCTACCTGAAAACTAAAAAAGGAAAAACACTCTCCATCAGCTTTATGACCAACAATGTGAGTTCTTTATCAAAAGAAATACGTTCAGAAGTAGAAAAAATAGTGAAATGGTTCAAAAAAGACTACTAAAAAATACTACAGATTAATGATTATTTCTTTTTTTAAAAATATTAACACGCCTCTAACAAGGAGATTTTATATATTCTCCCTATCTTTGGCACAAATTTTAATTATATATGAGTATCGTTGAGCTTAAAGTACCTACTATCGGGGAATCAATCACAGAAGTAACCCTTTCACAATGGTTAAAAAAAGATGGAGATTTTGTAAAAATCGATGAAGCTATCTGTGAGTTTGAATCTGACAAAGCAACCCTTGAGTTTCCTGCTGAAGCAGCTGGAAAATTAATATATGTAGCAAGTGAAGGCGACGACTTAGCCATAGGAGCTGTCGTAGCAAAAATAGATACATCAGTCGCAGCACCATCTGGTTCTACAGAAAAAGCTCCTGAGCCAGTACAAGCTCCAGTAGCAAAGGTAGAAACCAAAGAAGCTACTACTCAAGACAGCTATGCGACAGGTCACCCATCTCCAGCAGCAGGCAAGATCCTCAGAGAAAATGATATCAATCCATCAACTGTCTCGGGATCTGGCAAAGACGGACGTATCACTAAAGAAGATGCCGTACTCGCTACTCAAAACCAACCCGCAACTACCAACGATTCAGCACCAGCCGCACCATCAACACCTACACAATCTGTCGCAGCGGGTGCACGCAATAAGCGTGTAGAGAAAATGAGTCGCATGCGTCGCACCATCGCCACTAGACTAGTATCAGCCAAGAATCAAACAGCGATGCTTACTACTTTTAACGAAGTAGATATGACAAACCTCAACGAACTTCGCAAAACATACCAAGACAAATTTGTCGCTAAACATGGCATCAAACTGGGATATATGTCTCTATTTGCCAAGGCTTGCGCAAAAGCACTCATGGAGATGCCTGATGTCAACGCCAGAATCGAAGGTACAGATATCATCTATCACGATTATGTAGATATTTCTATCGCAGTCTCCACACCAAATGGTCTCGTAGTGCCGCCTGTACATAATGTAGAAAACCTAGGCTTCCACGAGATAGAGTTTAAAATCAAAGCACTAGCCGAAAAAGCAAGAACAGGTAAACTGTCCCTTGATGAAATGAAAGGAGGAACATTCACCATCACCAATGGCGGAGTATTCGGTTCACTACTGAGTACACCCATCATCAATGAGCCTCAGTCAGCTATACTCGGTATGCACACCATCAAAGAAAGACCAATGGCGATCAATGGTCAGGTAGTCATCAGACCGATGATGTACTTAGCTCTTTCGTATGACCATAGGGTTATAGATGGCAGCACGTCCGTTACCTTCCTAGTGAGAGTCAAGGAATTATTAGAAGATCCTATGACGTTAATGATGGACATCTAAGTTATGTTCTTATTAAATCTCAAAGCTGCTATCCGCAAAGTCGCAGCCACCCTAGGCCTAGACCTCACTCAAAATCTAAAATATGATAGGCTAACTGGTCTCATTATAGAAGAAACTTTAGCAGAAGGTGGCGTAGGTATAGACGTAGGCTGCCACAAAGGTGAGATTTTTGATCTATTCATTAAGTATAGCCCTGAAGTAGCGCATTATGGTTTTGAACCACTGCCACATCTATACACTGCATTAAAATCAAAGTATCATCAGCATCATATCTTGCCTTTTGCCTTAGCAGAAGCTGAAAGTATAGCTACTTTTAATTATGTCAAAAACGCCCCAGCCTACAGTGGACTGATCCAGCGAAAATACGACATCCCAAATCCTCTGATAGAAGAAATCAAAGTAGAAGTCAAACGGCTAGATGATTTAATACATGACGATCAGGGTATAGCAATACTAAAGATCGACGTAGAAGGTGCAGAGATGGGAGTGCTTTTAGGTGCAAAAAATATTTTGGCTATACACCGCCCAATCGTACTTTTTGAGTTCGGGCTCGGAGCCAGCGACGTCTATGGTACATCTCCCGAAGAAATGTTTTCATTTTTTGCAGATATCAACTACGCGGTTTATAAATTAGAGGATTATCTCAAAAAACCAAAAATTCCGCTGACTATTTCAGATTTTAAAAACGCCTACCACAATCAAGGTGAATTTTACTTTATAGCAAAAGTAAAAATTATACCTCAATAAGATTTTTTACCTCAAGGATAAACCCATTGTAGTTAGACTGAATTTATAAAGTAACCGATTTTTATAAAGCTCTAGACCTAACTTTGTACACAACCTTAGTATTAGACAATTTTTTGATAGGATAAAAATTAAAACCACTCTTAAATGCTAATAATATATTAAAAAAATATAATAAAATTAACAATATATTAATATTTAGAGTAATTTTACGAATTATTTAATTCTAAAATTCATTTAGTTATGCAAATTAAAATTTACACAATTATTTTTTCATTTTTTTTGAGCGTCGGACTTTATGCCCAGAAAGTATCAGGAGTTGTGACCGATAGCGACGGAGTTCCTATCATTGGGGCTTCTATTGTAAACAAAACTACACAGGGAGGAACGATTACTGATATCGACGGTGTTTATGCAATGGTGATAAGATCGGGCGAACAAACACTTGAGTTTTCATTTCTAGGATATGAAACCCGAAGCGTAATTGTGACGATGGGTAGCACCAATCAAGTGGTCAATGTGACCCTAGGTTCAGCTTCGCAACTGCTAGATGAGCTAGTAGTTACTGGAGGTCGTGTAGGGGCTAGGTCTAGGATTAATTCGCCTGTGCCTGTGGATATCATTCCTATAGCAGCGATTACAAACCAAGTGGGTCAAGTAGATCTTTCGCAGATGCTGACGTATATCGCTCCCTCATTTCAGTCTGCTAGACAGACGGTATCTGATGGTACAGATCACGTAGATCCTGCACAGTTGAGAGGACTAGGATCAGATCAAGTTTTAGTTTTGATTAATGGTAAAAGAAGACATCAATCAGCACTTGTTAACGTCAACGGAACTGTTAACAGAGGACAAGTAGGTACGGATCTAAATGCTATTCCTGCTACAGCAGTTCAGAAAATAGAAATCCTTCGTGATGGTGCAGCAGCGCAGTATGGCTCTGACGCTATCGCAGGTGTAATCAATATCGTACTTAAAGATACCGAAGGCCTTTCTGGCACGCTTGGCTATGGTACTCATGCTACTTCTTATGACAGAGATTTAGTTATCAGCAACGGCGCAGCAGACAGACATAGTGTCACTGACGGTCAGAATCTATCAGCTGGCTTAAACTATGGAGTAAAACTAGGTACAAAAGGTTTTGTTAATCTTACGGGAGAGTATGTAAGTAGGGGATTAACTAATAGAGGAGGTACTTATTCTGGACAGATATTCCCGTCAGTTGGAGGTGTAATCGTTGATGCCGCAACACTTACTGATCGAGGACTAGATCGCAATGACTTCGATATGCGTATAGGTAACTCTGAGGTCAAAGGCGGTGGTGTCATGCTAAATGCTGCCTACAATGTTAATGACAAAGTAGAGGTTTATGCTTTTGGTGGATTCAATAATAAAAGAGGTAATGCCGCTGGATTTTATAGATATCCTAACAATGTTCCCGCATCTGCAAGGGCCAATGTTTTTACTCAGTATCCTAATGGTTTCCTTCCCGAAATCAATAGTAATGTCACAGATATATCTATGGCAGTAGGTGTAAGAGGCAAGATAGGTGAGTTTAATTATGACCTTAGCAATACTTATGGCAACAATGTCTTTGACTACGATATTACCAATTCAGTCAATTATACACAAGCAGTTGGTACGCCTAATTTTCAAACTTCATTTGATGCAGGGGGAATAGAATTCACTCAAAATACTACAAACTTAGACCTAAGTAGAAAATTAGACGTATTGTCAGGCTTAAATATAGCTTTTGGTGGCGAATATAGAACGGATACATATGGGCAACGTGCAGGTGAGGAAGCTTCCTACAGAAACTATAACGTAGCATCAGGTGCTCCTGCCGGTTCACAAGTATTTGCTGGGTTCCAACCACAAAATGCTGGCAATTTCAGCAGAAACAATGTCGCAGGTTATCTAGATATAGAGCAAGAGTTCAATGACAAGTTTTTGTTAGCGGGTGCAATTAGATTTGAAGACTATTCAGATTTCGGTTCTACTACCAATTACAAACTTGCCATGAGATACAAGATCACTAATGATATAGCTCTGAGAGCTTCTACAAGTACAGGCTTTCGTGCACCATCTATGCAGCAAAGATTCTATGCTAAGACAAACACGCTATTCGTATCACAACCAGATGGAAGTGTAGTTCCCGTAGATGCAGGAACTTTTACCAATGATTCTAGACCAGCTGAGATCCTCGGAATACCTAAGCTTAAGCAAGAAACATCTCAGTCCTTCACAATAGGTACAACCATCAGAGCCGCCAAAAACTTTGAGCTTACCGTAGATGCTTATCAGATAGATATAGATGACAGGATAGTCTTGACAAATAACTTCACAGGTGGTAACAATGCTGAACTTAAAGCTGAACTTGAAGCTGCCAATGCAGGAGCCGCAAACTTTTTTACAAATGCGGTCAGTACTAGAGCTAGAGGTATAGAAGCAGTTGCATCATACAATTATACACTAAATGAAAACAGTTCACTGAGGTTCATCCTAGCAGGAACTTATATCAATAATACTGTCAAGAAAGATGCAGAGGGCAAACCTATCATCAATGCTTCTCAAGTGCTAATCAATTCTGGACAGCTGGGTAACTACTTTAATCGTGAAGATCAGAGTCGGATAGAAGTAGCTAACCCTAGAGATAAAGTAAGTTTTACGGTCAACTACTCTATCAACAAATTTAATATCATGTTGCGGGCAGTGAGATTTGGCACAGTTACTTATCTTGATCCTAATATCAATCCTGCTACCCCGGATGTATGGCCTGTAAACACCATTACTGGCAATAGGGAAACACTAGATCAAGAGTTTAGCCCAAAGATAGTTACAGATTTGACATTGAGTTATCATATCAATAAAAATGTGACTTTCAATGTAGGTGCAAACAACCTTTTTGATGTTTACCAAGACGCACATACGCATGCTTCCAATATTAGTAATGGTAGATTTGTGTATTCACGCAGAGTACAACAAATGGGATTCAATGGTAGATTTGGATTTGCTAAAGTAAATTTCAACTTCTAACCTTTAAATTTAACGTTAACTAACAACCATCATTTATAAGGTCAATGCTTTCCGTGAGCATTGGCCTTTTTTTAAAACATCCTTAATACTATCTTAAAAATAGTTAAATTATAGTACTCGTGTATCATATAAATATCAAAAAAATTAAATAAATGGCAACGTTTGAAATATTTGATATATATTTGACCAATTAATGGTAATCCATAGTTACTGATCTTATCATTTAACCCTAATATTTATGAAAATTTTACTTTTAGAAGACGATTTAATTTTGGCAAAAGAAATCAGAGAGTACCTGATAACTAACCAAATGGAATGCGATGTAGCACATGATGGAAATATATTTTTAGATAATTGCTCTAAACAAAGCTACAATACTTACTTACTTGATATCAATGTCCCAAAATTGAACGGCAATGAAGTATGCAAAAAAATAAGAGAAACAGACAAAAAAATTCCTATCATTATGCTCACTGCTTACGGTGAGATAGAAGACAAAAAAGAAGCATTTCGATATGGTGCAGATGATTATCTTGTCAAACCATTTAACCTAGAGGAGCTTCTCCTCAGAATCAATGCACTCAATCGCAGGAGCAGTCAAGAAAACGAACCTAACGAGATCATAACTATCCATGATCTAGAAATCAATGTGACAGATAATACTGTGATCAGAAATGGTGTAGAGATCATATTAACTCCAAAAGAATACAAGCTTTTATTGTTACTAGCTCAAGCTAACGGTAAAGTGATTTCTAAAAAAACAATCGCTGACAAACTATGGGACTATCATATAGAAACCAATCAAAATACAATAGAGGTCTATATAAATTTTCTTAGAAAAAAAATCGATAAGACTTCATCACAAAAACTTATTCATACCAAAGTGGGATTCGGTTACTATTTAAGAGGTGAATAAATGACCATAAAATTTAGAATAAGCTTGTGGATAAGTATGCTTTTCACGCTGCTTTTTGGGATCACTTCGCTGACTATAATATTGAGTTTTGCTGAATTTAGAGCGGAAGAATTTAAAGAAAGGTTAGAAAAAAAAGCCTTAACCTCTATAAATCTATTGGTCGGTGTCAAAGAAGTAAATGATAATCTACTCAGAATCATTGATCAAAACTCAGTGCCACAACTCTACAATGAACGAACTATAATATTTGATGATCACAAAAAAGTAATCTACTCAACCTATAATGCAAAAGAGGATCACAGGTGGACCGAAAGTGATTTATCAGATTTAATCAAAAACAAAAAATTTTACATCAAAAAAAACGACATAGAAATACTCGGTGTCAAAAGCGTTGTGGATGACAAAAACTATTACGCTTTCCTCTCTGCCATCGACAAATATGGTAATCGTAAGCAAGAGTTTTTGGTTTATACCCTACTCATCGTATATGTTTTGTTCACTATTACTACATGGTTTCTTACCTTTTTTGTAGTCAAAAACCAGTTAGAGCCCTTAAATTACTTTCTAAAAAGAATAGCAAATATAAATGAAAAAAACCTAGATAGCTTTTTAATTGTAAAAGCAGACAGTGTCAACGAAATCAACCTCCTCAGTAATGAGTTTAACTATATGCTCAAGAGGATCAATGATGGCTACCTCAAACAAAAAGAGTTTACCTCTAATGCATCCCACGAATTGCGGACGCCCTTAGCTAGGATCTCTGCACAGCTTGAAAATCATATACCAAATAGTAATCCAGCCTCAAAACCAATACTCATCAGTGTCTTAAGTGATGTCAGGCTGCTCAATGAGCTCATAAACTCACTAATACTACTAGCCAAACTTGATAGTCACTCAACTCAGCACCACCAAACTACTCGCATAGATGAAGTCTTGTATCTCAGCATACATAAAATATCTCACTTATACAACGATATAAAAGTGAGTTTCAATATAGCCGAATCGCTTGAAGATTTAGACCTATTGGAAGTAGATGCAGATCAAAATTTATTGCAAATAGCATTTATCAATCTACTGAAAAATGCCTACCAATATAGTAATAACAAAAACATAGACGTAACGATTTACAGTGAAGGCGACAAGGTTTTTCTTTCTATTCAGAATGACGGGGAAACAATAAACGATACCAACCAAAAAAATCTTTTTATGCCCTTTGTAAGAGGAAACAATGCACGAAATACACAAGGATTAGGTTTGGGGCTTCGAATCGTTAGAAGGATTTTTGACGCTTACAAGTTTGATGTAAGGTACTTTGTTAACGATGGCCTTAACGAGTTTAGAATAAAATTTTAATTCCCTATTGCTTACCTTGAATCATCTCAAGTATTGTATCTGCCAATCCTGGTTGAACAACTGATCGTTTGACATTATTTTTTATAAGTGATTTGAAGTCCTTTTCAGCATTATAAATTTTTTGGTATCTTTCATCGTTTTGCATCAAAGATTGAAACTGAACTTCCTGGTTTTGGTGCAGCTCACCATCTATTGACATTTGTGCAATTTTCCTAATAGACCTTGTACTGTTAACTCGATTTACAGTTTCCTCTTTAGTGTTAAAACTTAGCATACTTATTTATTTAAAATCAAAAAGATATTTTACAACCACTCACGAACATACATTTTCTTTAATGAAGCGCACTTCCTTTCCAAAAAATCATTCCTCCTCCCAAAAGTCAAACGCTGACTTCTTGTCAGCTTCTACAACATCGCTTTTCATACCGCGTAGATCTTTGTATCCTAGTTTTGAAGCGTACGGTTTCAGCTTTTCTTTAAGGATATTTCTAGCTCTATAAAGACGAGACCTAACAGTACCTATCGGCAAGTCCAAGATCTTTGCTATTTCCTTATACGAAAACCCCTCTATATCACACAGTAGTATCACCGACCTGAATTCGTAGGCCATACTATCTAGTGAAATCGTAACCTCATCTCCCATACTGTATTCAAAAATCTCATCACGCAAGTCCACATACGACGATTCGCTAGGTGACTCACCTTGTTTGAAACTAATAACTTCATCAATGTCCACCCTGCGTGGTTGCTTCGCTTTTTTGCGATAATCATTGATGTAGGCATTCTTTAGTATTGTAAACAACCAAGCTTTTGCATTAGTTCCCGTATCGTACTTTTGTATAAATTTATGTGCTTTTAGATAGGTTTCTTGCACGAGATCATTAGCATCATCCTCATTATATGTGAGATGAAAGGCAAAGTTTTTTAGTGCGTCCATGTGTGGAAACAACTCTCTTACAAATATTTCTTGGCTTCTATCTGTTGGCATTACTAAATTAATGAGTGCAAATGTAAATAATATTTTTTATAACTAAAAGGTTTTTTGTATTCTTTGAAAATTTCAAGTTTTAGATTATTTGTAATTCTTCTACCCATAGTATATACAATTTAGTCCGATAAACTCAACTTTTTCATTGATTCTTCTTCAAAAAATACTTCTATAGCGCTTGATATGCAAGTATTTAGTAAATAGACTGAATAAAAACTATATTCCTTTATTTTGTACTATTTTAAAAATCTAATTGGCATAACTTTAAAAAACAGTTTTATTACCTTTTTTTTTCCAATATTACATTGAATCGCTATTCGTATAATTTCAGCGTCTGAAGTAGAAGAAATTAAATAAAAAAACCTGTCTGAAATTCTTTTATCTCAGACAGGCGGTTCCCATATACGATACTTTCATTACTGAAAAGTATTGCTTCTTTATAATTCGCTCAAACGCTTAATTAATTCTTCTTTTGATACACTTTCGATTACAATATTATATGTAATCTTACTCTCTAATACATTAGTCATGCCAAAATAATATCCTCCTTCACCCAAATCACTAAAAGTGAGAATTCTGTAGTTAGATTTTGCATCAAACCTATATTTATCAGCCGTAAATGTAGAATTATTTTTATTACCATTCAACTTGAGCAATTGTTTATTTTCTAGGGAAAAGAGCAGTGCGATGGTATTTTTGCTATTAAACTGTTGGGGCAGTTTCACATGTATATTTTTATCGTAGTAGTAATTATTGTCATTACTATCAAAGGATAAGGTCCATTGCTCGTCAGTTAATATAGGAATCCGAAATCCGCTAATCTCTCTGCTTCCTTCGTTCTCCGCAACGGTCCATTTATCAAAACTAAAGCGCATTTTTTGATCCGCCTCTACCCAATCTTTTTTGTCCTTATCATAACTCAGTACCATTCCTCCTCTTGGCCCCTCTTGTGCTTCGGACTTTATTAAAAAAATAGGCTGATCTATCTTCAACCCAATCTCTTCAAGACTTAATTTGTAATAAAACATTCTTTTCACGGCAAGAGGATCTTGACCTGACCAAGTACTAGGTGCTTGAAGTAGATTTAAGTCATAATCACTGATAGAAAGGTACTCAATCTTTAGTTTTCCACTATAAACTTTACCAGATTGGTAGGTAATACTACCACTTGGGATATGTATTAGCCATCCTTCTGTGAGGTCATAAAACGTATTTGATTCATTGATATCGACAACTGCAGCATCTGGCTTTATACCGAGATCCATCATCAAAATCTGTTTATTGATCGTATATTCTTGATCGGGTACAAACACTATTTCATCTTTTCTACAAGATGTGAATATGGTGATCAATAAAAATGGTATGTATATGTATCTCAAAAATTCTTAAATTTAACTTAATGTAACCTGATACAATTAAGACTACCTAAGTTTAAAAAACGTTGCCTGAGTGGCTAAAAATTAAACCTTAATCCAGTAGAAATACTGTAAGTGGCGTACTTCTGACCTAGAGGATAATCTCCTTTAGTGATACTTTGGGATTGAAACTTATAGTTTGGTTCCAGTAGAAAATCTATTTTGTCGGTAAGGTGTAATGCCAAACTCAACCCAAATACTGGACTTAATCCTAATTGGTTTCTAAATGTTTGATTGCCTTTGACAGTACCCGAAGAGATATCATCAGCTACATTGAGCCTTTCGTTTAGGATCATCCCACGCTGACTCATAGAGATGTTGATCATCGTGCCTATCGTTCCTGATATACTCATCATATTATTTGCCATCACGACGTACCTAGCTACTATAGGCACATCTATGGTGCGGTATGTATTCTCCACATCGTATTGCATAGTGCCTGGCACATTGACTACTTGCTGAGTTACAACGCTGTCAACGATCTTACCATTTTGATATATATAATCTTTGATCGTGATGAGTCTCGTCTGTGATGATTCTGGGTTTTCGTATTTAAAATTCTCCTTTATCTGAGAGAAATTTAAGCCCGTATGTATGTTCCATCGATAAGACACATTGTACCCAAACCGTACACCCGCACTGTACGAATAAGTACTAAACTCTGACCTGTTTCTCAGATCAGCCAATTTCTGATCTTTGCTATCAAATACTTCCAATTTTCTGTTATTGAAATCGGAAGAAAAATATACATCTACACTTTTTTGTTGGTTTTCTATACCGAATGGACAAGCTTTAGAAGGTTCTGTTTTTTGAAGCTTTCGTTTCATTGCAGACGCTAGACCTATACCCTCTTTAAATTTTCCTTCTAGTCTGCTGCTAACTAGAGATTCTTTTGCAGGTAATCTATCAAGAATGGTTGTATGAATCGGGCTTCTTGTGATACTAGCAGTTGATATTTGCTGATTTGAACCTTGCATCTCATCATTAACTTCGTTAGTATTATTGTCTATGGATGATAATCTGTTTTCATTATCTGGTCCAAATGAATTAGTCGCAATATCTATGCTGCCAAATTGAGATAATGTATTTTTAAGCTTAGTCGTTATACCCAACAAACTGGGTGACTTGGCTTTAAAGCCGCTTCTTGATTGTAAAAGAAAACTAGATACTGGAGTTGATGTCAATGAGTTATTACTTTCAACGATGTTGATTTGATTACTTAGACTATTTGATGACTGATTCATTACTGACGAAGATAACATGTTACTATCAGATGATAGCGTCTCACTTGCTATATTAGCAGCCTTGATACTTATGGATTGCTGCTGCGCAGGTTGTTCAGTAAAAGAACCACTTATGGTATTCCATACGAAGTAACCCAATACAAGACTCATAAGCGGGATTAGTGCTAATGTTATAAAAAAAGATTTGGGTTTGTGCTTTTTCTTTTGTGGTAGCTTGGCCTCTATTTTGTCCCATAAATCATCAGCTACAGGCACTGTATGATTTGAAAGCTTTTGCTTAAATATTTTGTCCACGTATCTGCTCATCCTGCAATTTTGTAAAGGTCTGTTACTTTTTCTTGTAGCATTCGTCTAGCTTTTAGCAGTTGAGACCTAGAGGTAGCTTCTCCTATCTGCATCATCTCAGCAATCTCTTTATGAGAATATCCATCTATGACATATAAGTTAAATACTTTTCTGTATCCTTCTGGTAGTTTATTAATGAGTTTTGTGATTTCTTCTTCACTAAGTTCACTGATGATTTCTGGTTCAGAAAAATTTTCGTAAGTATCTTCTATTCCAATGTCTTCGTTAGCGTTTGATTTTTTTTCAGCATTTTTAAGCGCTGTGTATATCATTATCCTTCTGATCCATCCTTCAAATGAACCTATGAACTTAAAATCTTCTAAGTGGATAAAAACCTTTACAAAAGCATCTTGAAAAATGTCTTCTGCCTCTGCCCGATGTCGCGTATATCTGCTACATATCGCCATCATCTTGCCAGAATACATAGCATATATTTCTTTTTGGGCAATTCTATCACCTTCGATCGCCGCCGTTATTAGCTCTTTTTCGCTACTGCCGTTGATGATTAATGGTGACATGAGGTTTATTTTATTTTACTTTTAGGTCTTTAAATATGTAAAGAATTATTTTTATCGAAACAAATATGTTTAGGTAATTGCTCTTAATGCTAACGGCACAAAATAAAAGATGTTGTGCACAAAATCAATCATTAACAATTACTATGCTCATAAAACTGTAAATAGATCTCAAAGGAGATATCCGCCTTATGATTCTACGATGATGGCGTCATCTATCTGTTCATTGCCATCGCCATCATGATCCTCCTGACCTGCAACTTTAGCAACTGGCTTTGAAGAGCTCGGTGTTGCGTTAGAAATTGTGATTTTGCCTTCGCTAAACGCACCGTAATCACCATCTGCATAATGTGCGGCCTTGTTGAAGAAATCATCTGTTCCTCCTAACAATGGTTTGCTGGCATCGAGAGTATCTTCGGCAAACTCTCTGACAGGCTTAGCGGCTTCCTCTGCCATAAATTTTTCTGCTTTATCCACCGTCTCATTAAATTTTCTATTGATATCACCTCCTATTTGCTTTGATTTCTCAAGCAGTGCGTCTTTAGCTTCGCTTAATATATCCATTGCTTTACTAGACTTGTCTATCACTTTTGCGCCTACATTTTCGGAGAACTCACCTGCTTTTCCTAACATGTCATTACCGCTGTGCATGACTCGACTACCTACTTCTTCTGTAAAGTCTACAGTTTTTTTAACCACATCGCTATCACTTATTTTATCATAAGTAGCTGCTATCGAATCCTTAGTACTGTGCATCATTCGATCTGCTTTTGTTTTGGCTTCATCAAAGATAGAACCGCCATCAATTGCCATTTTGGATTCCATACTTAACGTAGTATCGCCCAAACCTCCGACTCCATCCTCTACAGAATGTGCTACATCGCCTACTTTGTCCAACTCAGTTCCGCCAAATGCTTTTGCTTTGTCAAACTCTGAATCCACTACATCTGGCACGTCTTCTGCTAGGTCTTTTTCTTTATCAAGCTCAATTCCACCAAATGCTTTTGCTTTTTCAAACTCTGAATCCACTACATCTGGCACGTCTTCTGCTAGGTCTTTTTCTTTATCAAGCGCAATTCCACCGAATGCTTTCGCTTTGTCAAACCCTGACTCTGCTGCATCTGACACATCTTCTGCAAGGTCTTTTGCTTTATCAAGCGCAATTCCACCAAATGCTTTCGCTTTGTCAAACCCTGCCTCTGCTAGATCTGATACGTCTTCCGCTAGGTCTTTTGCTTTTTCTACTGCATCTTCTGCAATATCTTCAAGCTTGTGCATAGCTACCTCCGCTTTTTGCATTACAGTTTGTCTTAAACCAGAAGTTTTCTCATCTATATCTACTGTCTTTTGCTTAACGGCATCTGAGAGATCTCCAGCCTTCTCCTTGGTAAAATCTACAGACTTGTCTACTGCTGACTTAGCCACAGACTCTGTTGCAAAAAACAATCTTTTAAGTGAATTAATAAATCCCATAAAGTTCAGATATTTATATTTTTAGAAAATTCTAATAATAAAAAGGTAAATTTAAGTGAAAAAGTTCAATTAATTTCTTTTATTTTGCATTTTTTATTTTGCAATTGTATTTAGTTGCTTATTTAATGCTTAAACGCAAAAAACGTACTTATTAACTATAACTTATAAGACGTATTTTATCATCAAAAAGTCTCAAATATTCAACTGTGAGTGTATTTAAAGCATTTTTTAAAGATACAATGATTTATGGTATTGCTTCGGTAATGCCCCGTGTAATCAGTGTAATCCTAGTGGCAGTTTTGACTGGTACTATAGGTACGGTTGATTTTTCAGAGCAGGCTACTTGGTATATCTATGCTCAATTTTTAAATGTGCTACTCACGCTTGGCCTAGAGACTTCATTTTTTAGATATTACACACACGCTACAGACAAAGAAAAAGTTGTTTCTACCTCATTTATTATGATGATCAATTCATGCATAATTTGCCTAATTATTGGTTTTCTAGGTGTTGATTATTGGACTTCATTTTTTGATTTTTCTAATACACTTTTTCTAAAAATTCTGTTAATTACTACTGTTATTGATACGATGACTGTGATTCCTTATGCTTACTTGCGAGTACACAAGCAATCTGTAAAGTTCATGGTCATTAAAATCCTTAATGTTGTTATTCTATTTGTACTTTCTATATTATTTTTGGTACTAATACCGAAAATATTGATTAAAGAACCAGGCTTGATGGCTCAATTTAGCTTTCTTAGAGATTATCAACCTGGCGTGATTCAGGTTATCAGTGCCAACCTCATAGCTAGTATAGCAACACTACTTATGTTAATGCCCATTATTATTAAAATTAAGTGGGATTTTGATCGATCTATTGCTAAAAAAATGCTTAATTATGGTCTCCCCATTATGGTGGGTGGTATCGCTTATGCAATCAATGAGCACCTAGACAAACTTATTATCCCACACTTCATAGACGAAAATACGAATGGTATCTATGCAGCATGTTATAAATTGGGAGTATTTATGACACTCTATATCACTGCTTTTAGAATGGGTGCCGAACCATTTTTTTTCTCACAGTCAAAGGAGGCTTCAGCCAAAAGTGACTATAGTAAAATTATGACTTGGTTTGTGATTGCAGGCAGTTTTTTTATGTTAATGGTAGTAAGTTTTATAGATTTACTTGCAAGTCTGTTTTTGAGACAAGCCGTTTACCTCCAGGGACTATATATCGTCCCCATTATATTGCTTGCTAACTTATTTTCTGGCATATATAGCAATCTAGGTGTATGGTATAAACTTACGGATAAGACTTATTTTGGTATGTTCATAAGCATTATCGGCGCACTGCTTACGATCGTTACTTTACTAATTTTAATTCCACTATTCGGTATTTTGGGTGCTGCCATTGCGACTTTAATTACCTATTTCTGTATGGCAGCCCTCTCCTATTATCTAGGAAGATCACGCTATCCTATTCCCTACCAGATAGGCAAAATCATGTTTTATATCAGTATATCTACTTTGCTTTCTGGCTTGAGTTTCTATTGGTTCAGAGGCAATTATTGGTTCAGTGCGCTCACGTTTATCACTTATGCATCGGTAGTTTATTACCTCGAGCAGAGTGCTATCAACAGTATGATTATGCCCTTACGGGAAAAACAAAACTAAGGAATTATGCCCGCTGACTTACTTATTTTGTCATTGTCTAACGGCTATACAAAAAGCCATAAACAAGGCTTGCTGATTTATTGATATTATATTTGAATACAATCGTTTAGGTTTTATTAGTAATCACTTAAGTCACAAAAATTAGTTGTAAACCATAGTTCAGATATATGCGCGGTGTATCATCACCAATCTGTCAAATTATAACTAAAAGTCCCTACACCACCTGAAAGCCCATAGCATAAGGATCGTCTAACTCATCGCACAGTATATTGTTATAACCATATATTTTGGCCCAGCCGCTGATCTTGGGGACTATGGCAGGAAAGTTGTCAACTGTGGTAGTTTCTTTGACTTCACCTACAAACTTGCTACCGATGATGCTTTCGTGGATGAATAGATCACCTTGTTTGAGTTTGCCTTGTGCATGCCATTGCGCCATACGAGCAGACGTCCCCGTACCGCATGGTGAGCGATCTATAGCTTTATCCCCATAGAATACTGCATTGCGTGCGGTCGAGCTAGGGTCTAGTGTTGCGCCAGTCCAAAGCACGTGACTACAACCACTGATGGTAGGATGGAGTGGATGGACAACTTCTACGGTTTGGTTGACTAGGGTTCTGATATCACGACTCATTTTGATGAGTGTCTCGGCGTTGTAATCCTGCAATCCAGAGAAACGGTCTTGTACCTCTACGATTGCATAGAAGTTACCACCATAAGCGATGTCAACTTTGATAGTGCCTAGATCAGAGTGCTGTATATTAATATCACTCAGATACAGAAATGATGGTATATTCGTCAAGGTCACTGATGATACTTTTCCATTTGATTCTTGGATATAATCGACTTCTATGAGTCCGGCGGGTGCTTCTACACGTACTTTCCCAAGTATTTTGGGTGTGATGATGCCTTCTTCGATACCAATAGTGATCGTACCTATGAGCCCGTGCCCACACATAGGAAGACAACCGCTGGTCTCTATGAAAAGTACAGAAATATCATTGCACGGATCTATAGACGGATAGATAAAACTACCACTCATCATATCGTGGCCTCTAGGCTCAAACATCAGGCTTTTTCTGATCCAATCGTGGTTGTGCAGGAAGTCCTGCCTTCTTTCTTCCATTGTATTTCCGCGCAGTACAGGATGTCCATTAGTAACCACTCGCACGGGATTGCCACAAGTATGCCCATCTATGCAGAAAAAGCGCTTTTTTATTGCTTGATTTGTATGATTTGTTTGATTTGCCAATTTGCTTGATTTGTTTTAATTTGTCGTTGGTGAAGGAGCGTGACTAAAGATTAAATGATAACGTTAAAGCGTCACAAAAGACTGCTATTGGCTTACTCGCTACCTACTACGAGCCAATGGCCAAAAGCTATCTTCTAAATCCCCTTGATCTTATAATTATGGTTAGGATCATCTACTTTTTTGATGTTGAGGTTGCGATAGTCTTTCTCTACGAGGCCATCACGGAGTTTAATGATACGATGAGCATGCTCTGCGATATCTGGTTCGTGTGTCACAAGAATGACTGTATTGCCACTGTTGTGAATCTGTTCAAATATACTCATGATCTCTATCGACGTTTTAGTATCTAGGTTTCCAGTGGGTTCATCTGCTAGGATGATGGCAGGTGAGTTGACTAGTGCACGAGCTATGGCTACACGTTGTCGCTGACCACCAGATAGTTCGTTGGGCTTATGGGTGACACGATCAGAGAGATTGACTTTGCGCAGTGCTTCTATGGCCATTTCTATTCTATCAGCTTTATTGATACCTGAATACACGAGTGGAAGAGCGACATTGTCAAGTGCAGAGAGTCTAGGTAATAAATTGAATGTCTGGAATACAAAACCTATTTGATGATTTCTAACTTCAGCAAGTTCACTATCAGTCATGCTACTCACATTAATATTGTTTAGCAAATATGAGCCTTCTGTAGGACTATCTAGACAGCCGAGTATGTTCATAAGTGTAGATTTACCAGAGCCTGAGGGACCCATGAGTGCTACATATTCGTTTTTAAGGATATTGAGTGTGATGGTCTTGAGGGCGTGAATCGTCTCTTGTCCCATTTTATAGACTTTTGACACGTCGACTACTTCTATTATATTTTGCATGAAATCATATTTTTTAGTTTAAAAACGCTATTATTTTGGGTTAACTTTAGGGATTAATATATCACTTTAGGTATAGAGATATAGGTATTTTGTGGTTAGTTACATTTTTGATTACATCAGCGGTACTTAGATGATTGCCAAAACCTTCTTTGGATATGATATAGACTGCATCTATGATATGCGTGAGCGGCAGCATTTCAGATATATCTATTTGCGCTAATCTGTCAAATATACCTATAATATTGGACTGTTTATCTTTCATAGTGAGGCACTCACTATTATCAAATCGTACGCTCGTGAGTTTCTCTAATTTTAATATCAATTGGTCATCTTCCACCATACTGTGAGCGTTTGCATATATAAAAGAATAATTAAAATGCGAATATAAGATTTGATAGACGAAAAAAGATAATTTTTAGACAATATAGAGTTTTCAATCGTCAAAATATGGAATTTGGGTTGAAAGTCGTACTTTTGAGCCTTAAACACTTATAGATCTTTTGGGTTAACCCTAAAGTATTTAAAAGTATAAAATGTACCTATTGATCTATTGGGTTAACCTGATAGAATAAATGACAAAATCAACTATTGGGTTTACCAAATAGTTAGTGGGACCAGATGAGAAACAAAAATGCCTTTGGGTTAACCCATAAGTTAGATTTGTGATAAATAATAAGCAGTAAAACCTAAAATGCAAAAACTAAAACACATCGCCATAGCTGGAAACATCGGTGCAGGCAAGACAACATTGACAGACTTACTGTCTAAGCATTATGGATGGGATGTCCAGTTTGAGGATACGAGTACTAATCCATACTTAGGTGACTTTTATGAAGATATGCACCGTTGGTCATTCAATCTCCAAATCTACTTTCTCAACAGCCGCTACCAGCAAATCATCGACATCAGAAACGGCTCAAATACTGTCATTCAGGATAGGACAATCTACGAAGACGCGCATATATTTGCACCCAATCTACACGAGATGAATCTGATGAGTAGTAGGGATTTTAATAACTATTTTGAACTATTTCGGATCATGTCTTCGCAGGTCAATCCACCAGATTTGTTGATATATCTGAGATCTAGCATACCCAAACTGGTTCAACATATACATACAAGAGGACGTGATTACGAAGGCAACATGAGCTTAGATTATCTCAAAAAATTGAATGAAAGATATGAACAATGGGTATCCGAATATAAAGAAGGTAACTTGCTGATCATAAACAACGATGACTTAGATTTTAAAAACAACCCCGCCGATCTAGGTTTGATCATCGAGCAGGTAGATAGTCAGATTAACGGATTGTTTTAAGACCAAAAATATAACTTAATGATGGAGTCTAGAGAAGACAAGTATGAGGAAATTTTGGCTGTAGCCAAAAAAAATAAAGCAACTTTGATTGCGGTATCCAAAACGAAACCCAACGAGGCTATTTTGGAATTGTATAACCGTGGGCAAAGATTTTTTGGCGAAAATAAAGTCCAAGAGCTGTGCGAAAAGCAGGAATCTTTACCTAAAGATATTCTATGGCATATCATAGGGCATCTACAAAAAAACAAAGTCAAATACATCGCACCTTTTGTGTCGCTTATCCACGCGGTTGATAGCATCGAGTTACTAAAAGTCATACAAAAAGAAGCTGCAAAAAATGAGCGCATCATACCTGTGTTGCTACAGATTTATATAGCAAGTGAAGAAACGAAGTTTGGATTGAGCAGTGAGGAAGTAATAGCGCTTATGGATGAAGTGACCGTAAATCCACTGCCCAATGTAGCTATAGTAGGTCTGATGGGAATGGCGACTTTTACTACGGATATGAAGCAAGTGAGTACTGAGTTTGCGAGCTTAAAACAAATATTCAGTACTATCAAAGAAAAATATTTTGATAGTAATTCCTTAGCTAATCACGGATACGAGTTTAAAGAAATTTCTATGGGAATGTCGGGCGATTATCCAGTTGCACTCGCTGAAGGATCGACGATGATCAGAATCGGAAGTGCGCTTTTTGGTGCACGCTAGTGATTAAAAATCTAATCTAGCCATAGGCTTTACCGAATGATCTACAAACTCTCCTGCCAGGTATTTATAGTAGCCACCAATGGCGATCATGCCGGCATTGTCAGTACAGTACTCCATGCGAGGGATGTGGACATTCCAGCCGAGTTTTTCACCTGTAGAGATTAGCTGCTTGCGCAATTGTGAGTTGGCAGAAACACCTCCGGCGATTGCTACCTCTTTGATTCCAGTTTGTTTGCTGGCTTTAATCAGCTTATTAATAAGTATATCGACTATGCTGACTTGAACAGAGGCGCAGATATCATTTCGGTTTTCGTGTATGAAATTAGGATTCTCTTTCATTTGCTTTTGCAAAAAATAAAGAATAGAGGTCTTTAGTCCACTGAAACTAAAGTCTAGGCCTTGGATTTTGGGTTCGGCAAACGAGAAAACGGGATTGCCTAGCTGCGCAAGTTTGTCAATCTCAGGACCCGCAGGATATGGCAACCCTATGATTTTACCTGTTTTATCAAATGCTTCGCCAGCAGCATCATCTATCGTACTGCCTAGTATAGTCATATCTATTGGACTAGAGACCAATACTATTTGTGTATGACCGCCTGATACGGTCAGACATAAGAAAGGGAAGATCGGTTGACGCTCTTCTGCAAAGTTTGCTAGTACGTGAGCATGCATGTGGTGAACCTCTATCAGTGGTATGTCCAGCGACAGCGCAAGTGCTTTGGCTGTAGATACTCCCACGATCAAGCTACCTAGCAGTCCTGGACCACGAGTAAATGCTATAGCAGTGAGTTGGTTTTTAGTAATATTTGCTTTTTTGAGTGCCGTATCTATTGTTGGGATGATGTTTAAGAGGTGTTGACGAGAGGCCATCTCAGGTATCACTCCACCATATTGTTTATGTACGGTTTGGTTAGCGATGATATTGCTGATAACCTTGCCATCTATGAGTATAGATGCGCTTGTATCATCGCATGAAGATTCTATGGCGAGAAGGACGACATTATTTTTGTTCAAGATAATTGTAAATTAATATTCAAGATTAAAAAAAAATGGTATTTTTGCATCTGATACACCAAAATTACTATTTTGTGCATCATTACAAGGTATAAAACCGCCAAATAGTTTTTAAAAAACGTCTAAATGATAGGCTTTATATACTTTGGGGTTTAGAATTATAGTTAGTATCTAATATTTATTGTTTATAAATCATTTTTAAAAATTAATCAAAACACATCGCATGAGGAAAGTAATAAATCTAGCATTAGTATTATTAACTTGCATTTTTGCATATTGGTTATACGCTTCTATTAGAGAACCAATCGCTTTTGCAGAAATCAGAGATACACGAAAGGATGCTGTCGTATCTGTACTCAAAAAACTTCAAATTTCACAGGATCTATATCGAACGATCAAAGGTGAGTTCGCAGACAATTTTGATTCGCTAGCTTATGTCCTTAACAATGGACGGGTGCCGATCATCAAGTTAGAGAGCGACCCTAGTGATCCTACAAATCAAGACAAATTTATCAAAACAGTAACCTACAAGCCCGCTAAGGATTCACTTTACAGCTTGCTCGGTTCAAGGTTCAGTATAGATTCACTCAAATACATTCCTTACACAGATGGCAAAATGTTCAGTATAGATGCTGACACTCTTACTTACCAAAGTACGGTGGTAAATGTAGTTGAGATTGGAACTTATTATAAAGATTTCATGGGAGAATATGCTGATCCGAGATTTAAAAAATATGACTCTTATTACAATCCTGATAAAGCATTGAAATTTGGTGATATGACAAGCCCAAATACCAACGGAAACTGGTAATAATTGCTAAGAATGGCTGTAAGAGATTTTGAAAATATAGATGCAAGTGCTTCAAATTTTATACTGTCTGCCTGTATCATGGCAGACAGTTTTTTTTGTAGTATTATCCAAAAAGATGAATCTGAACCTTTAGCTATTCATCACCTTAAAGCCCATTTTTCTTTTTTAAACATTGATTTTTCGGATACTAATTTTGTTGAAAGTGTCAAAAATCATCCATTATGGCAACATACTTTTTCTAAAATATCAATCCTCAGCTTTACAGACAAAAACATGACACTTCCGCTAGGTGTCGATAGTCGTATCGTTGGCTCAGTGCCTATGTTTGATTTTCAGCAAGTTTATGTAGAGAAAGTAATCAATCAAGACTTAGCTACTTATTTTGGTTTTAGCCAAGGACAACAACTGGCTATAGCATCAGTATTTGAAGGCAAAATGTATGAGGTACATCATTTTCCAAGTGTTTTGAGTTCATTTTTTATTGGTCAAGCTGATACTTTTTTTCATATTCATATAGAAAACAAAAGATGCTATATATATGGTCAAAAAGATCATAAAATGACATTTTATAATAGTTATGAAATGATCGACGATACTGACCTGCTGTATCACCTTATCAATACGATGCAGGAATCAGGACTGCCACCATTAGACACTACGGTAACTGTAAGTGGATGGGTAGAGCAAGATTCACCTTTATTTAAATTACTCAAGAGTTATGTGCCCAATATAAATTTTATGAACCTGGGTGATCAAGCTCTACTAGGTACTCAGATTGAAGGCTATAAACTACACCATTATTTTGCACATTTTGCTCATGCGTTATGCGTATAGTGGGAGGAGAGTTCAAAGGCAGAAAATTTAACCCACCTGCAGATAAGTGGCCCACTCGTCCCACTACAGACTTTGCTAAAGAAGCGCTATTTAATATTTTGACCAAT
>Ga0335395_10000211_pt1 | contig 37181 bp, 35 predicted proteins | sample MAT02_FD_205744 | JGI IMG/M metagenome (GOLD analysis project Ga0335395, IMG submission 205744) | Freshwater microbial communities from Lake Fryxell liftoff mats and glacier meltwater in Antarctica - MAT-02 (spades assembly) (version 2) ... | reverse complement strand
AGAACTTATCCATAGAAAATTGGCTGCTAGATGAATTTTTACCTTTGATGGACAATGCTTTCTGCGATGCCCCAAAAGGTAAAACAACTCACTATTATACACTTAGATCGTTAAGTTAACAACTATGCTGTTGCCACGAAGAAAAAGAATTAATTTGTGATGGTGATTTAATTATGAGACCCGATTGGCCAGTTACACACAATGACCCATGGCAAATGCAATGTGCCTTTATTAAAACCGGTACAGGGTATTGTGAAGATTGTAAAGAAAATTATGTGAGTGATTATAAGAATTTATTACCTGCTTGTCCAAAATGTGATACGCATATAATGATTTATTCCCCAAACACTTTAGAGTAGTGTTTTTTAACCTGAACATTTTAATGAATAATATTTCAAAAATTAAACCATCAATTTGTTTGGTGTATTCCTCCAACATATTAAATTTTCTTCATTTAAAACCTTTTCCTCCTTTCCACTTATAAGTTTAAATAATTAAATTAATCACATAAATATACAACTTATAAGTTCAGTAATTTGTTTATCTAAAAAACTTACGATACGTTTGTAGAGTAATTAAATTTATTAATTTGTGTAAGAATGTTTTTTAGTATTGAGCGCTAATAAATCATCAAGATTTATTGCTATTGATTTTTCACTTATCACTTTTAAAGTTTTGTCAACAAAATCAGAAGTAGCACAATTCCTCAATGAGTTTAAAACTAAACACAGCGTGTTTGATATTTTATTTAGAGATCACAGAAAGAAAAATGCAGAAGCCTTATTAGAACTTGATATTACTCCACTAAAAAGAAAAGAAATTATTGAAGCTATTGAAATCCAAGATTATTCTGAAGAACCGCTAAATGATTTACTTTATGGCTTTTCAAGTATGTGGGTTTTCGGTAAAAAATTAAAGGTTGATGAAATATATGTCAAAATATCTATGGGAAAACAAGGAAGCAGTGTGATTTGTATTTCTTTTCACAGCGCAGATCACAAAATGAAATATCCATTTAAAAAGTAATAATGAATAGCCCAATAACTGGAAAAGTAATGGTATTAAAGCGAGCGTTAGATACACTCGCTTATAAAAAGGAAAATTTTGAGATTGTTTACCATTATTATTTATGTGAAGATAGCGGTGAACAATTTACTGATGATAGTTTGGATACGCTAAATACCACTCAGGTTTACAATCAATACCGCAATAAATACCGTATCCCATTCCCCGAAGAGATGAAACAAATCAGGGAAAAATATGGAGTTTCTGCGTTAAAAATGTCGGAAATATTAGGTTTGGGTGCAAATACTTACCGCTTGTACGAAAATGGCGAAATGCCATCTGTTTCCAATGGAAGACTGATATTATCTATAAAAGAGCCTTCGGAGTTTATTAAACAGGTGGAGGCAAGTGAACATATCTTAAATAGTAAAGAAAGTGCAAAATATATCTCCAGAGCAAATAGTATTCTGAAACAAGATATGGAGAGTAAATGGAATATGATTTGCAATAATCAGATATTTTATCATCAAGAACCCAATGAGTTTACAGGATTTAGATTACCAGAACTTTCTAAAATATCAAATCTAATTGCATTTTTTTGCGAAAATACCAGCAATCTTTATAAAACCAAACTCAATAAATTATTATTTTATTCTGATTTTCTGAACTTTAAAAATACCGGATTTTCAATTACTGGTTTGTCTTATAATGCAATTCCTTATGGCCCTGTACCTTCCGAATATGAAAAGCTGTACATTAGATTAAGCGATGATCAACAAATATCTATACAGCCAAAATATTTTAATGATATATGTGCCGACGAGTTTAACACGTTAAAGAATTTTAATGAAGATGGTTTTAATAAGGAAGAACTGACCACAATTCATCAAGTATTAAAAAAACTCGGGAAAATTGGCACAAAACAAGTGGTTGAAATAAGCCATAAAGAAAAAGCTTGGCTAGACAATGAAGCTAATAAAAACTTTATTAGTTTTCAAAAATACGCATTTGAGCTTATAGGGGTTTAGTTAAAATTTATAACAAAACTATAAACTCAACATCTTTCATCGCAATTTATTATTAAGCTAAGTCAATAGAAAGAGATAGAAAATTTTTATAATAAGCAAAATCAAAGAAACTCGTTGTTAAAATAATAGCAAATGCTAAAAATTGCTTATCACCCATAGTATGCACATCCGCTTCCTGCTGGGCATTGTTTCCCAATGTTAAAATACGAGTTAATACCATCCCAATTACTTTATGAGGGAACTATAAAACCCGAAAACTTATTTGTCCCAGGTATTTTAGCCGAAGAAAATATTACAAACACTCACGATAGCAATTATTGGCAGCAACTAAAAAACCTAACTTTACCATTAATTTTTAACAAACACCAGCCCGATTTTGTATTTTACCTTGCCGGAGTTGATGTTTTGGCAACCGATAAATTAGGTAAACTCGCTTTAACCAAAAACGGTTGTAAACAACGCGATAAGTTAGTTTTTGAAGCATGTATTAAACACAAATTAGGTGTACAAGTAAGTATGGACGGTGGCTACTCGCAAGACATTAAAGTAATTGTTGATGCGCATTGCAATACATTTAGAGTAGCGGCAGATTTGTTTACCTAAAAATATTGTTATTAGCAATGGTGTTTAAACAATAAATTCTTATTGTAAAATACACGAAGCTAAGAGTATAAAAAAATTAACTTGTGCATTCACTTAAAAAAATCGTGATATTATTGTAATCCGTTAAAACTTCAATGCTTTTACAAATTAAATTGCTCCGAAACTTAAGTAATTTCTAACAAAAATCATAAAGATAAAACACCGTTTTCTAAAACATACATTCCTTACCTTTACCAAAATTTTGTAACATAAAAAACAATATATTGGAAAGTCATCTATCAATTGCCCAAACCGCCGACGGTTCAAAAACCATTTTCAATAGTATAGTTAACGAAAATTACCATAGCAAACACGGTGCTTTACAAGAAACTAAACACGTATTTTTAGGCAAAGGTTTACAATATTATTTAAACAAAAATGCTAGCCAATCAATTTCTGTTTTAGAAGTGGGTTTTGGTACAGGTTTAAACTTTTTGCTTAGCGCAGATTTTTGTTCCGTAAATAATATCGAATTAAACTATACAGGTATTGAAGCTTTTCCTCTCCCAAAAGAAATGATTGAACAAACGGATTATCAGCATTACGTTTCTTCCGATTTATGGCAAAATTTTACTGACCATTACCTTACATCAATAAAACAATTGACCACTCTTACCAAAAATATTCATTTAGAAATAATAGAAAGCATATTGCTTGATTACCAAACAGCCAAAAAATTTGATGTGGTTTATTTTGATGCTTTCGCAAAAATACATCAACCAGAAATGTGGGATTATAATTCCATACAACACACGGTAAACTTTTTAAAACCAGGAGGTGTATTTGTTACTTATGCCATTACAGGCGAACTAAAACGAATGCTTGTAAGTTTAAACATGGCCATTGAGAAATTACCTGGCGCACTAGGAAAACGAGAAATGTTACGAGCGTACAAAAACTAAATATAACGCGGTTCTAGATTTGCAAGGTTTTGCAAACCATAAAATTAACCTCCTTAGCAGCAATTTATTTTAGGTTTTAAGCAAAGCAAAAAGTTTAAATTACCATTTAATCTCAAGTATCCTGAAGCATTTCCCTTTGGGGCAATGCTTCAGGATTATTTTTTTACTACTTATCCATCCAAATGGCTACTTCACAAGTTTTCAATTTCTTTTGACCAACAATAAATTTAGCGTTCTCCGTGTTGGGTACTTCCACATCGTTTGAAGCATAATTCATGGCTAGCCAAAAACCATCACGCCACTCTAAGGCTAACCCTTCCGGAAGTTTTTCTAGTTTAACATTTACCTTTGCAAAAACTGTTTTTATTACCTCGGCTTCAAGCTCATCGCCTTTGGCATCAATACCAATATAAGTTACTGAGCCTTTACCCATCTTATGAAAAACCACGCAAGGTTTACCTTTATAAAACTGATCCGCAAAGGTTGCCAACACTTCTGTCCCTTTGTATGGGTTTAATACATCGCCCCACATTTGCCATTCGTATTGCTTGTTATTGAAATCAATTTTACCTTTATGCGAATCAGATAATACATCAAAAAACGAAATTTCGGAACCTATTAATTTATAAATGGGTTGTGCAAAAGGCTTCTCCCAAAAATAGCCATTTCTATCTTTCTGGCCTGTACGTACCGTTAAAATAAGATTCCCACCATCGTTTACATATTTTTGCCAACGAGCAATTAAGTTGCTATCAAGCAGTTGATAAGCTGGTGCTACTAAGAATGGGTATTGGCTAAAATCTTTTGTTTCGTCAATAATATCAACTGGCGCACCATATTGTTTGAAAATTTGGTAGTACTTTTTAAGGTGTTCGTAACCATCCCAAGTTTGGTTTTGCTTTAGCAAATCGGTATTCCATACATTGTCTAGGTTCCACATAAAGCCCACTTTCTTGGCTAAGTAATCTTTAGGCGGCTTGGTGTTAAGGTTAGCTGCTTTTCTTACTTGTTGTAATTCTTTAGAAAACTGCATAAACTCTTTACCACCAACCGAAGGGGTTACACCATCTAAACCCACCATTCCATAATGGTATTGCTCCATGCCATAGCGTGGTTGGCGGTAACGGTATGATGAAATGTATTTTGCACCACCGGCAAAGCAATGCCACCACCACATGCGCACTGCACCGGGGTAAGGTTGGTAATTGTAGCTGCCCCAATTTACTTGGCCAGGTTGCAATTCCATACAGCCGGTAAGGCCAGTAATAGGTCTAAAAAAATCGCTTCCGAAAGATATTTGATATGGCGAACCAATGCGGTAGGCTTGATCGCCTGTAGATTTAAAAAAATCGTAACCAGTAACCAAGTACATATTAAAACCTACCAAATCCAAATCTTTACTTAATTGCGGATTAGTGTTAAGGTTGTAAAACATAAAGTCAGTGGTTGTCCATTGGTTGGGTAAAATATATTTTTTAAGAATGGTATTTTGAGAACTTAAAAAGGCGGCACACTCTTCTGTGGTAAATCGTTTAAAGTCCATAACGGCATGGGGGTTTGCCTGTTGCACCAGTTCTTGTGAATTGGGTAACCTAATTTGTTCAAAATTCTGGTACATCATACTCCAAAATTGCATTCCCCACGAATGGTTTAGAATATCAATGGTTTTATATTTGTTGGCTAACCAAACAATAAACTTTTTGCGGGTATTGTCGCTATAGTCAAACTTGCCGTAGTGAGAAGGCTCGTTATCTATCTGCCAGCCAATAACGTTGGGGTTTTTGCCAAAATGCTTACCCATTGCAGTGCATATTTTATCGGTAAAAGTTCTAAACTTATCGCTAGACCATGAATATTGCTGCCTAGAGCCGTGTCGTTGTACCACACCATTTTCGCTTGTCATTAAACATTCTGGATAATTTTCGTTTAACCAAACAGGCGGAGCCGATGTTGGCGTACTCAACAGAGTTTTCATGCCGTATTTGGCTGCCAAATTAATACAAGTATCTACCCATCCGAAATTATATTTCCCTTCCTCAGGTTCTAAAAAATACCAGGCATGGTCGGTTAAATGTATAAATTCAAAACCCATGCCCGCCATATTTTTTATATCACGCTCCCACTGACTTTTGTCCCATGATTCGGGATAGTAGTAAACACTTACTTCCATCATTTTATCTTTTGGAAAAAGCTTGTCTGCTCGTTTTTGAGCAACTGCCGAAACAGAAATTATTAAGAAAAGTAGAAAAATTTTAATTTTAAACATGGTGGTTTTGGTTGGGAAATAATTAGTTGGGCTAAAGGTAAAAAATTAATTGGTACATTATTTCGGTACGGGTAGTTAGTTGTCGCACCCAAATTGATTAGAAATGTCAGTGTTTAAAGAATTATAAACGTTGAACAAAAATCTAGCTTTAAAGGCTCTTAATAGCAGTTTATTTTCAAGTTTTAAACAAAACCTATCGTTTAAAGTCATTAAAAATTGATTGTAAGTCATACGTTAGAACTTCACAATTTAGAATTTTGAAGAGCCGATAACTTCACGCATGTAGAGAAATGCTACTAAATTTTGTATTGATGTAAAGAGGCCTAAATTAAGTAGTGGTTAGGCTATTCATCAAAATTTGTTTGGCTTAGTATTTGTTTTAAATGGAAGCAAATTAGCCCTACACTAACTATTTAAAACAAATAAAACATTTATGAAAACATTCAAAACAAATTGTGTAACTGCGCTAAGCATGGTTGCCTGTGCCGCAGTAATTACATTTTCTGCTTGTACAAATAAAGCCCAAAATGCAAATTATTTGGATTCTGCTGATATAGCGGTTGATACTACTACCAACGCAAAAATTACACCAACTGGCCCACAGCCCACTTGGGCACCCGATATTAAGCCCGAAATGTTGGCAGTAATAGAAAAATTGGAGAGTTATAACGACAAACCAATACCCGAACTTACAGCCGTTAAAGCCAGAAAAAACCATACCCCAACAATTGCCGTAATGGATTTAATGAAGGAAAAAGGCATTGTAGTGCCTGTTTCTAAAGTAGATACATTAGGTAAAAATATAACCGTAAATGGTGGAAGCATACATTTAAGAATTTATACGCCACAATATGCAAAGGAAGTTTGCCCAGTTATAGTTTATTACCATGGCGGCGGTTTTGTGATTGCCAATTTGGATGTTTACGATGCTTCTGCTCGTGGATTGGCCGAGCAAGTAGGAGCCGTTGTAGTTTCGGTGGCTTATAGGTTAGCACCCGAGTTTAAATACCCTACTGCACATAAAGACGCATTTGCTGCTTACGAGTGGGTTTTAAAAAATGCTGCCTCTATTAAGGGTGATGCAAAAAAAGTTGCCGTAGCGGGCGAAAGTGCCGGTGGTAATTTGGCTGCTAATGTAAGTATGATGGCTAGAGATAAAGGCATTATGGTTCCTGTTCATCAACTATTGGTTTACCCAGTTGCGGGTTCCGATATGGAAAATAAATCGTACAAAAAATATGCAGATGCAAAACCATTGAATAAAAAAATGATGCAATGGTTTGTAAAAAACTATTTGAATAATATAAACGAGGCTAAAAAACCGATGATTAATTTGGTAAATGCTAATTTAAAAGGCTTGCCCGCCACAACTATAATTTGTGCAGAAATAGATCCTTTGCAGAGTGAGGGGAAATTATTGAGTGAGAAATTAAAAGGGGCTGGTGTAAATGTTTCTATGAAATTGTACGAAGGTGTTACCCATGAGTTTTTTGGGATGGCAGCCGTTGTGCCACAAGCTAAGGAAGCACAGGCTTATGCAGCCGAGCAATTGAAAGCTGCACTAAAATAAATGAATAGTTTGAATGATTTTTGGCTTGCTTTTTAAATAAAGTAAGCCTTTTTTGTGGTTGACTATAGCAAATTGCAGTAGCCTTTTTAATGTAGATATAATAGATTTAATTAGGGGTAAAAGCGAACGGACGTTTTATTAATTAACTAAAATAAGTTAACAAGCTTGTGATTTCTACAATGTTGGCATATAAATTACAAATGCTGTTAAGCGGTTAAAAAATAATTCTATTTTTAAAGATTCGGTACATTTTCGAAATCCACTTTAGTGTCAATAAATTCGCATTCTGTATTATTGTTTTCTATTCCAAGCTTTTTTGCTTTAAATTTTAAATGATTTTTATCAATAAATTCATAACAATAAATATCTATTTTGTATCCAATATTTAGTAACTCCTTCTTTTGGGTTATCTTTTTCTAAACCGCTTCAACAACCTATAATTTTATTTTCATCAGTGTTTTTTTGTTTTAAAATTGAACAAGATGGACTGGGTTTTACCGTGTTTTTTTTTAGTTTATTATGCGAAAACCCAAATTGTAGAGTTAGCAACCTGATAAACATTTATTCAAAATAAAATAACTAAAATAAAACTTTTATTGTATCCGCTATTCATAATCGGATAAGCTTATTATTTCGATAAAAAATCTTTATAGGCTAGTGTAATACCTTCTTTAAGTTGAGTTGTAGCACTCCAGCCTAATGCGCTTAATTTACTAACATCCATAAGTTTACGAGGTGTTCCGTCGGGCTTAGTTTCATCAAATGATATTTTACCACTGTATTGAATAATTTCTTTAATCAATGAGGCTAAATCTCTTATTGTAATATCACTACCTGTACCAATATTTACCAAACCATCGCTATCGTAACTTTCCATAAGGTAATAACAAGCTTCAGCCAAATCATCGGCAAACAAAAACTCTCGCATTGGCGAACCAGTTCCCCAAATAGTTACATTAGGTAGGTTTTGTATTTTAGCCTCATGAAATCTACGGATTAATGCAGGCAATACATGAGAGTTTTCGGGATGATAATTATCGTTATAGCCATATAAATTAGTTGGCATTACCGATATATAATTGCAGCCATACTGGCTTCGATAGGCATCGCACATTTTAATGCCTGCAATTTTTGCTATGGCGTAAGGTTCATTAGTGGGTTCTAATAAACCTGTTAGCAAATATTCTTCTTTTAAGGGTTGAGGGGCAAGTTTAGGATATATGCAGCTAGACCCTAAAAATAGTAATTTGGTAACTCCATTCAAATAACTTGAGTGAATAACGTTATTTTGAATTTGTAAATTTTGGTATAAAAAATCGGCTCTGTAAGTATTGTTTGCTACAATACCACCCACTTTTGCTGCTGCTAAAAATACATATTTGGGTTTTTCATATTCAAAAAACTGGCTTACTTGCTGTTGGTTTATTAAATTTAATTCGGTAGATGTGCGGGTAAGTATATTGGTATATCCCTCTTTTTCAAGTTTCCGCAATATGGCCGACCCAACCATGCCTCGGTGACCTGCAACATATATTTTATCGTTTTTATTCATAAATAATTATTGCTTAATACCGTTAAAAATATTAAACATACTTTATAAAAAAGAATATTACCTGTAAGTATAACTTAAAGGATTTTTAATTTCTTGTCTCAGAAAAAAACTAACAATTTAATTTTTGCAAATAACAAATCAAGCCAATAACCTTACTGGTTCTTCTAATAAAGCTTTTAATGTTTGTAAAAAAGCAGCACCCATTGCACCATCAACTACACGGTGATCGCAACTTAAAGTAAGTTTCATCACATTGCCAGGCACAACTTGTCCGTTTTTAACAACGGGTATTTGCGCTATACCACCTACTGCTAATATACAAGCATCGGGGGTGTTTATAATTGCCGTAAATTCATCAATACCAAACATACCTAAATTTGATATGGTAAATGTTGAGCCTTCCCAATCGGCAGGTTGCAATTTTTTAGCTTTAGCTTTAGCAGCAAAATCTTTGACTTCGGCCGAAATATGCGTAAGCGATTTACCATCAGCAAAACGTACAACGGGTACTAACAAACCATCTTCAACGGCAACGGCTACACCAATATTTACATGCTCGTTAAATCTTATTTTATCGCCCAACCACGATGAGTTAATATTAGGATGTTGTTTTAAAGCAACAGCACAAGCCTTTAAAACCAAGTCGTTAAACGATACTTTGGTGGGTGCATATTCATTAATTTTTACCCTTGCTGCAATGGCTTGGTCCATATCAATACTCATGGTTAAGTAAAAATGTGGTGCAGTAAATAACGATTCGGCAAGTCGTTTAGCAATAACTTTGCGCATTTGCGAAACCGGTGTTTCGGTATATTTTTCTTGGCCAATAAAGGCCGGTATAGTAACCGTTGAAGTTGTTGGCTTATTCGCAGTTGGAGTGGCTGATACTACAGGAGAAGCTGATTTTGTTGAAGGCACAAATGTTTCAACATCTTTTTTTACAATTCTACCACCATCGGCACTTCCTGTAACGTCGTTTAAATTAATACCTTTGTCTTGCGCAATTTTTCGGGCAAGTGGCGATGCTTTTACACGACTGTCATCTAAAGAATCTGTTTTTTCAGGTTCAGTTTTAGTAGTTTCGGCTTCCGCTGATTTTGTGTCGGCAGCAACTACTGATTCCGTTTTACTTGTTTCAGCTTTTTCATTTATCAAAGCGCTAACATCTGTTCCCGCTTTGCCCACAATAGCAATAATGCCGTTAACAGGTACTGCCTCGCCTTCTTTTACGCTTAAATACAACAATGTACCGTCTTCATAACCTACAACTTCCATAGTAGCTTTATCAGTTTCTACATCGGCCAGCGAATCATCGGCTTTTACTGTATCGCCTATTTTAAAATTCCATTTATTAATAACGCCTTCGGTCATGGTATCGCTTAGGGCAGGCATTCTAATTACCGTTGCCGGGATGCTCGACGTATCAACTTTAGCTGTTTCGGGAGTTTCAGGTTTACCTTCACCAATTTCTTCAACTTCTGGAGCATTATTGTCAGCTTTTGGCGTAGGGGCAGGTGTTGTTTCGTGAGTTTCAGGTTTACTTTCACTAATATCTTCCACTTCCAAAGCATTATTGTCAGCGTTTGGCGTATCGGCAGCTATTGCAGCTTTATAATCTTCGCCATCGTCGCCAATAACGGCAATTATTTCATCTACGGGAACGGCTTTGCCTTCTTCTAAACCTATGTAAAGTAATGTTCCTTCTTGAAAAGATTCGAAATCCATTGTTGCTTTATCGGTTTCAATTTCGGCCAATACATCACCAGCTTTAACTTTGTCACCCACTTTTTTATGCCATTTAGCTAATACACCTTCGGTCATGGTGTCGCTCATTTTGGGCATTTTAATTACTTCAGCCATTATATTTTTACTATTTAAAAAATGTTTTTATGGTATTTAATCTTTAATGAAAGGATAATTATCTTCGGTATAAACATCGGTAAACAATTCCGATGCTTCTGGATAGGGAGAGTCTTCGGCAAATTTAACAGCTCCTTCAACTTGAGCTTTTATTTTAGCAGCTATCTCATCAAACCATTCTTGAGTTTGCCAATTATTATCTTCGATATGTTTTTTTACGACTTCGATAGGGTCTTTTGCTTTATATTCTTCTACCTCTTCTTTGGTACGGTATTTTTGAGGATCCGACATAGAGTGACCTTTGTAACGATAAGTTCTTATTTCTAAAAACGTTGGGCCATCGCCATTGCGGGCTCGTTGTACGGCTTCGTCCATTGCCGTGTGAACGGCAACAGGATCCATCCCGTCTACGGGCATACAAGGCATATCGTATGCTAACCCTAGTTTATAAATATCTGTAATATTAGACGACCTAGCAACAGATGTACCCATAGCGTAGCCATTGTTTTCACAAACAAAAACCACAGGAATTTTCCATAACATGGCTAAGTTGAATGTTTCGTGTACTGCACCTTGGCGTACTGCACCATCGCCCATATAGCATATATTTACATTTTTTGTTCCTAAATATTGCTCTGCAAAAGCTATGCCTGCACCTAAAGGCACTTGTGCACCAACAATGCCGTGGCCTCCAAAAAAATGATTTTCTTTGTCGAAAAAGTGCATCGAACCGCCTTTTCCTTTTGAGCAACCTGTAGCTTTACCAAACAATTCGGCCATAGCTATATTAGGCGACATGCCTTTAGCCAAAGGGTGTGCGTGGTCGCGATAAGCAGTTATCATACTATCGGCGTGGTTAGTTGCCGAAATAGTTCCAGCAATAACGGCTTCCTGACCTATATATAAATGACAAAAACCTCGGATTTTTTGTTGGCCATATAACTGACCTGCTTTCTCCTCAAACCTTCTCAATAAAAGCATAATTTCGTACCAATTTAAGTAGGTATCTTTAGTAATAGCAATTGAACTCATTAGTGATAATTGTTGTTAATTTTAAAAACAAATCTATTAATATCTAATTAAATATAAAACCTATTAGCATTAAAAAGGTTTCAAATTGTATATTGTATAATTATAAGCATAATTAAATCCAAATTGTTGTAATTAACAAACATAAATTTTACTTTTGCTTTTTGGCAAAATATAATTTTGTACTTAAAGCAATTAATTAAAAAAAATGTAAACTTAAATGTAGGATTTATGAAGAAAATATATTTTTTTATTCTTTTTATTGCTTTTTTTATATCGCTAAATGCCCAAGTTAAAAAAACTAATCCTTCTGTTTCTATTGAAACAGAAGAAACTAACGACCCTGATAATTTAGCTTCGCAATACTTTTCGCAAATAATGGGTGTGGCCATTTCTGCTACTTCGAATACCAAAATGTTTAATTTTATTTACGATTGGCTTGGCACACCATACCGCTTAGGTGGCGACTCTAGAAAAGGGATAGATTGTTCTAAATTTGCTTACAAATTATATAATAACGCTTTTAAAACCGTAATTGGCAACAATTCTCGCAATATATTTAGCATGGTTAGTCCTGTTGAAAAAACCGGATTGAAACAAGGAGATTTAGTTTTTTTTAAAATACGCAGCCGAGCCATTAGCCATGTAGGTGTTTACATAGGGAATGATAAATTTGTACACGCATCATCTAGTAAGGGTGTAACTATAAGCAACTTAAATGATGCTTATTGGAATAGGTATTTTTATAAAGGTGGGCGTATGCTCGAATCTTTTAAAAGTGATACAAATTCAGAAGAATAAAAAATAACACAAATATTGGAGTTGTAAGCAATGCCTCAACAAAATCCCATATGAAAGACATCATCAAAATTAAAGCTTGGAAAATATTTGTGCTTTTAATTATTGCTCCTGCTGTATCAATTATCTTGGGTGTAATCCTAGCAAAAGTTACCAATGGCACTCTTTGGTCAATGATAGGCGCATTATGTGCTACCCTAACTTTGTGCATAACTTATTATGGGTGGTTATGGACTGCGGGGAAATATCTGTACAGGGATTGCACTAACATGGTCCGACCTAATTTTCAACTTTTTAATTACCTGTTTTTTAGTTCAATTTTTTTGGCATTCTTAATACTTCCCATATTAAAAACTTTTTTGCCAAGTGGGTTTGAGTCATTTTTAAGATGGCTAAGTTTAATTCCACTATTGTGTTTTTTAATATGTATTTACTTAATTGCTAAAAACTTGGGAAGGGTTGAAAAAGAAAAATTTAATGAAGACAATAATATTTTCATTGATACTATTTTAATTTGGTTGTTGCCATTAGGGATTTGGTTTATTCAACCTCGAATAAAAAAGTTACTTCTGCCCATCAGCTAACAGCTAATTTGTACAAAAATGGCTGACGGTGGTTCACGTTAATTCATTCGTTATTTAATTAATTTAGTGCTGTGCGACAATGGTTCTGAAAGTAATGCCATTTCTGCACAAATTAGCAAAACGTTAAAGAACAACATAAATAAACGATACAGACAAAAATGGACATTACAAACTCACTCTATTATACCTTTTCGACAATAGCTCAGGTTTTAGCAGGATTTATTGCTTTAAGTGGTGTATTTGTAATATTTAAAATCCAAGAATTAAAGAAAATGCAATTTTTGCAAGTACAATATTTCTATAACTATCTTAATGGTGTATCGGGAATGTTTATTGGTTCATTTCACGACTGTCCGACAATCGCAGTGACATTAAAGACGTTGCATAAATCTGAATGTATTGGAGGTATGGAAGAAGAAATGGAGAAAATACTTGAAGACCAAAACGTTCAAAAAAGTGCCGAATTGAAAAGTTTAAATCGCCTGAAGAGCATTTTTAGTAAAATTAATTCTGTTCGGATAAACATACACCTTTGAACAAAGGTATCGATGATTTCAGGTTTGATTACAATACTTTTTTCACTAAGCATTTTCCATTTGCACCTTGGATTTGTGACCGCATTTCCATCACACTTTATTCAATTGCATTTTTAGGACTTATAGTTTCAGTAGGAGCAATGACCAAGGTAATATTGACATGCTTGAGAGAGAAAAATTATTTAATTAATGACAAACCCAGCAGCTAATCGAGTAGACGGCTCTTTAACCCGTTTTTGTAGCAAAGCTTTTTCCATGGCTTTACAAACTAAGGGTATTGTTTTATCGTTTTCGTCGCCTTATGTAATATAATCGAAAGCCCCTTTTTGTATTGCCTTTACGCCATCGGCAATGGTGCCATAAGAGGTAAGGTTTATTATTTCGAGGTGTGGTTAAAGTTTTTTAATTTTCTCGGTAAGTTCGATACCATTAATATCGGGTAATTTTACATCGCATAATACGACTTGTATGTCTTCTGTTTCTAAATTTTTTATCCCTCTTTGGCTGTGGCCGATTGCAATACCCTATAACCCTCTAAACCTAAAATACGGCTTAATAAGCTTCGTAATTTATCTTCATCATCAATAACTAAAATACTTATATCTTTAAATATCATGATTCTGAATTTTTCAACTTAGGTTTTTTATTTAAAAAATGGTGTATGGAATTTATTATATGGTAAGGAAATAGGATAAATACTATATCACAAAAACATACTATTAAATTTATCCTAAAAAATCAATTAATAGTATTTCAGCTTGTTTACAAGCAGCATCCAATTCAAAATTATTTAATACAACATCGAATTGTGGGGCATAGGCTAGTTCCTTTTCGGCTTTGGCAAACCTCTCGGTTAGTTTTTCTTTGGTATCGGTGCCTCGGGTAATTAGGCGTTGTTGCAATACATCTATTGATGGTGGTTGTACAAAAATTGCCAAAGCGTTATGCTCAAACTTCTTTTTTAAGCGTAAGCCACCTTCTACATCAATATCAAAAATTACATGTTTACCTTGGTCCCATATCCTCTGAATTTCGCTTTTTAATGTGCCGTAAAAGGTGCCGGCATAAACTTCTTCAAATTCTACAAACTCGTGTTTGGCTACTTTATGTAAAAAGGCATCTTTACTTATAAAATAATAATCGTGGTTGTTAATCTCTTGCCCTCGCGGGTTGCGGGTTGTTGCCGAAATAGAAAAGGCTATTTTATTAGGATATTTATTTAGTAAATGTTTTACAATGGTAGTTTTACCAGCACCTGACGGTGCCGAAAATATAATCAGTTTACCTTGTTTTAAAGAAGAAATATAGGGCAAATCCATTATAAAACGTTTAGCAATTGTTCTTTAATTTTTTCTAATTCTTCTTTCATACCCACCACCTTTTTTTGTATTTCGGCATTGTTGGCTTTGCTGCCAATGGTATTAATTTCTCGGCCAATTTCTTGGGTAATAAAAGCTAGTTTTTTCCCTCCAGCATCTTGTTGTTTTAAAGTTTCTAAAAAATAATTACAATGGCTTTTTAGTCTTACTTTTTCTTCGGTAATATCTAATTTATCAATATAATAAATTAATTCTTGCTCTAGTCTATTGCCATCTACGTTTTCTTTACCTACGGCATCGGCTAAAAAGCTAGCCAAACGTTCACGTACAGCTAATATTCGGGAAGGTTCAAGCACTTCTATAGCGGCCATAAAGTTTAAAATATGGTTAATACGAAAAATTAAATCGTCCATTAATACCTTTCCCTCATCGGCTCTAAAAATATTAAAATCAGCAACCGCTTGGTTAAAAGTATGTAACACATCTTTCCATTCATCTTCGCTTATGGCATTGTCGTCGTACCTAATCACATCTGGAAAAGTTATGGCTAAGCCCATCAAATTATCGGCACTATCGCCTAGTTCGCTTGCTATATTTTTTAAAGTAGCGTAATAATGTGCTAATAAAGCCCGATTTATGCCAGCAGGTTTGGCGGCTTCATCATTGTTTTCGACTGCTATGGTAAGCATTACTTTGCCACGTTCTATCAAGCGATTACACTCGCTTCGCAAAAAAAACTCTTTATCGGCGTAAGCTTTAGGAAGTTTTAAATTTATTTCTAAAAATTTGCTGTTTAACGATTTTATTTCAACAACATATTTGCCATTGTTAAACTCTTTACTTGCCTGGCCGTAACCAGTCATTGATTTTATCATACGCAAATATAAAAATTTAAGGGAAAATTAATCTGATGGTTTTTTAAGATTTGAAAGCAGAAGATATTTAAACCCATTTACGTTAGAGGTATAAGTAAAAATTAATTTTTCTTTTTTAAAAAAGCTAAATTATTGCACACTTTTCTATCTCAATATAAACACTAAACCAAAATCTTTGGGGGGGGACAACCAAATAATTTAATTGTATAAGCTTCGATTATTGTTTTTTTTAAATAGATTTTACAAAAAATTAAAATAAATTTTTATACCTGAATTGTAAAATATAGATTTTTATACTTTCGGGTTTCATATATGTTTTATAACAAAATTGAATTATTTTTTCTTAAACAAAACAACCTTTACCCTTCCTCCACTAAACTCTTTTTCAATTATCCATTTGCCCGAATTAAACAAAAGATATTTAAAAGGTGGTGCTTCATTGTACATATTGGAATAAAAAATATATTTGTTTTTTATACTATCGGCTTCTACAAATCTTTCTTCTTTAGATGTTAAATCTGTATTATATGTGGATTGTAGATTAGGAAAAAACGAGCCTATTGAATTAAAAGGTATTTGTTTATCAACAATATAAGCTAGCATTTGGTTTCGTAAATTATAATATGGCCAATGGGCAGGCGTGGCATCCCACGATTGGTGTATAGATGGATTTAGGTAACCCGCAAAAGTGCAAATAATTAACAATGTATATAATAATTTGGGCTGTTTAGCATAAGTAAATACCCAATAAAGTGAAGCTATGGTTACAAAAATTATAATAGGCAATAAATATTTTGGTGCTAACAAACTTTTATAAACCACCAACGGAAAAAATACCAAAAACTGAGATAAAGCAACTAAAACAATAGTTTTAAATTGCTGATTGAACAAAGTTTTATTCGCAATCATTTTATACAAAATATACACCAAAATTAAATAGATAACTAACCTACCATAATTAATAAGTTGCCAAGCAAACGATGCTATGTTTAAAAGAAACTTAATAGGGCCTGCAATTTCGCCTGTAGTAGGCCAATTGTTTGATACAGTATTATGGATTATCCAATGTTTATCTAAATAAAAACACAAATAAAAAGCAATAGCGCTTGCTATGCCTGGTATGTAAAACAGGTAACGTTTTAAATTAGGTTTGTTATTGATGTTAAAATTATATAAAATATCAAACAATAAAACTCCACCAGCACACAGTGCACCTCGCATACTGGTTAAAATTAAACCTGTGAATGCGAGCATTAAAAACCATTTTTTTTTATTTATAATTAAATTTATACTCCATAAAAAGAAAAACAGTTGAATAATATCGAATGTAATAATTGATAGTTGGCAAAGTAAAGTAACATCCAAAATCACGGTAATAAAAATTAAACTAGTGTGTAATTTTAACAGGCCTAATTTTTTTATAAAATATAACAATTGGTAGCAAATTCCATAAATAAAAGGAAGGAAAGCCAAATGTGTTATCCACAAATTTCTATCAAAAACTTTCCACATAATGGCAACGTAATATGCTACAAAGGTAGGATGCCCAGTGGCTAAACTATCGGGTAAAAAGTAGTAAGTAAAATTATCTTTGTAGTACAAATTGGCTGGAATGGCAATTTGTATAATATTATCGAAAATAAAAAAATGATTATGGTTGAGAAGTACAAAAGTTAAGCAAGCAACAAAAAGTAAAATTTGGGTTTTTACAGAGATGAATGACATTAATTAAAATATTTGGTAATATACATTTGCCCATAAAAGTAATAAAATTATATGCTTGGTTTTTTCATAATTATATATTGTTAGATTTCGGTAATTGTTGTGTTAAATGGCATATAAAAATCGTTACAATGATAAATATGTATTTTAAAAATTGATTTTTTATTCTAACCGCACCATAAAATATAATTTTTAATTAAAAAAAAACAATTTTATAGATTTGAATCTAAGAATTAAAAAAAAATTAGAAATTTTAATTTCAATTCAAGTAAAAGTATTATAAGCTTTTGGTTCATACATATCACTGCCTAATTTAGAATACAAAAAAAGGCTAGCAAATGCTAACCTTTTTTTGTTTAGATAGTGTTACTTAATGCTATCAATAGATTCTTGCTCGCGTAAGCCAGCAATATTATTTTTATCCCCAAAGTTGTTTTTAACTTCCTCAAAGTTTTCTAATATGGAAGCTATTGAATCTAAAATATCAGCTGCGTTTTGGTGCATTTCGCCTAACTTATTTTCTAGCTTGGCGTTGTTAAGTTCCATATTATCCACTTCTATTTTACCGATTTTTTGTAAAACGGCAGTTTGGCTGTTTTTTAAATCTTCCAACTCTCGGCCTATTTTTTCCATTAATTCAAATTTCTTTAACTTATCCATAATAATATTTGTTGGTGTAGTTACTAACATCAATAATATAGCCAGTATTTTGGGATGGTGGGAGTTTGATTAAAATATACTTTTTTCCGTACTTAAATTTTATCATTAGATGCGAGAAAAGTGAAGCAAGATGTAAATGGTACTAAACAAGCATATCGTAAGTTTGATGGATAATAAACAATAATATATATTGCCGTTTATACAAAAAAAAAGAATTTAAAATCTGTTATTTATTATTCTTAAACGTAGCTTATGATTTACAACAAAACCAAAAAACACTATATTTGAAAAATAAAAAACCTTTACACGCTATGGAAAAAGAAGTAAGAGTACGGTTTGCCCCAAGTCCAACTGGTGGTTTACACATCGGCGGTGTGCGTACCATATTGTATAATTATCTATTTGCGAAGCAAAATAATGGCAAGTTTATTTTAAGAATTGAGGATACCGACCAATCTCGGTTTGTGCCAGGTGCCGAAGAATATATTTTAAAATGTTTAAAATGGTGTGGCTTAACACCTGATGAAGGCGTTAGTTATGGTGGCGATTATGGCCCTTATCGCCAAAGCGAAAGAAAAAAAATATACCGTGAATTTGCCGAACAATTAGTTGCACAGGGCAATGCTTACTATGCTTTTGACACCTCTGTTGATTTAGAAAACAAGCGAAATGTTATACCCAATTTTCAGTATAACCAAACCACGCGAATGCAAATGCGTAACTCTATGACTATACCACACGAAGCGGTAGAATCATTAGTAAAACAGGGTGCGCCACATGTAATACGTATAAAAGTACCCGAAAATGAAAATATTTATTTTAACGATTTAATACGTGGCGACGTAGCTTTTGATACCAACCAAGTTGATGATAAGGTATTGCTTAAAGCAGATGGAATGCCTACCTACCATTTGGCCGTTGTTGTAGATGATTATTTGATGAAAATTAGCCATATTTTTCGTGGCGAAGAATGGTTACCATCGGCTCCAGTTCATATATTATTATGGAAATATTTAGGATGGGAAACAGATATGCCTAAATGGGTACATTTACCTTTGATATTAAAACCCGATGGCAAAGGTAAACTAAGCAAACGTGACGGCGAAAAGCTTGGTTTCCCAGTTTTTGCAACTGAATGGATAGACTCTAAAACCCACGAAAAAGCAATAGGTTATAAAGAAATTGGTTTTTTACCTCAGGCACTTAATAATCTTTTGGCGCTTTTAGGATGGAACGATAGTACCGAGCAAGAAATTTTCACTTTACAAGAAATGATTGACGCTTTTTCATTAGATAGGGTTCATAAAAGCGGTGCAAAATTTGATTGGGACAAAGCTAAATGGTTTAATGCCGAGTGGATAAAGAAATTATCGGCTCACGAGCTTTTGCCTTATGTAAATGATGTTTTAGCTACAAAAAACATTTATCCCGATAAGGAATACTTAATTACCATTATAGATTTGGTTAAAGAACGTTGTGTGCTTTTAAACGATTTTTACGAACAGTCGTATTTCTTTTTTGCCGAACCGTTAGATTACGATATGGAAGCTTTAAAAAGCAAATGGTCGGTCGAAAAAACTTTATATTTTAACGATTTAATAACCCAATTTAGCCAAATACAAACTTGGGAGGCAGTAGAAATAGAAGATATTTTTAAAAAATTAGCATCGACGAAAGCCATAAAAGTAGGCGAGTTAATGTTGCCTTTTAGGGTAATGTTGGTAGGAGGAAAGTTTGGCCCACAAGTATTTTTAATAGCTCAGCATGTTGGTAAGCAACAAACTGTAGCAAGAATTGCAAAAGCTTTAGAAACTATTGATATTTAAAATGTCGTTATCCGATTTTTTTTCGCCGCTAAATTTAGCCAGCCTTTCTCCTAAAAACGGTTTTTATAGTTGCCAGTTGGGCGCAGTTATTGAAGTTTACCAAACCCATTTCCCCGATTTAGAAAATGGCGAATTTACTATCGCAATATTTGGTGTAAAAGATGATAGAGGTGCTATAAATAACCAGGGTTGCGCATTAGGAGCCGATTATATCCGTACTAAACTTTACACTTTAAACGAATCGAACGTTAAAACCAGCATCGTTGATTTAGGCAATATTTTGCCTGGCCACCAGTTAAACGATACATATATAGCGGTTAAAACCGTTGTTGCCGAGTTAATAAAATTAAATATATTGCCCATTATTATTGGTGGTAGCCACGATATTACTTACCCACAATATTTAGCTTACCAAACGCTTGAACAAAATGTTGATTTGGTGGTTGTAGATGCTTTTTTTGATATGGATGAAGACCATAACTTAAATTTAGAAACAAGTGCTATGGCTTACTTAAATAAAATATTTTTACACGAACCTAATTACTTATTTAACTTTAGTAACATTGGTTACCAAACTTATTTTGTAAGCCAAGACAGTTTGCGCACAATGGATAAGTTGTTTTTTGATGCTTTAAGATTAGGCGAAGCTAGTGGGTCGGTTCACCTTACCGAGCCTATTATACGCAATGCAAATATGTTAAGTTTCGATATATCGAGTGTGCGGGCTGCCGATGCTATGGGAAATGGCAATGCCAGCCCTAATGGTTTTTACGGCCACGAGGCATGTCAAATTTGTAAATATGCAGGCTATAACGACAAGCTAACATCGATAGGTTTTTACGAATTTAACCCAGCGTATGATACAAATGGGCAAACGGCAATGTTAGTTTCACAAATGATTTGGTGTTTTATAGATGGCTTTTATAGCCGCAAAAACGATACCCCACTATTGCACAAAGCCGATTACATTTCTTTCAAAACCAGCCTTTTAAACAATGCCCACGAATTAGTGTTTGTAAAAAGTAAAAAAACCAACAGATGGTGGATGCAAGTACCTTACCCACATTCGGGATCAAAAAACGAACGCTTTCATTTGGTACCCTGCCATTACCACGATTACGAATTGGCCCTAAAAGGCGAAATGCCCGATTTATGGTGGCGCACTTACCAAAAATTAAATTAAAAAAATTATGAAAAAAGCAACCCTATTACTAACCGCTTTATTGCCTTTTACTGTTTTAGCACAAAATAATTTTAACCTTATGCTGCCTACTAAAAACGTAAATGTAAAAGCAAAAATGTATTTGGCTTACCAACAAAATGGTGCACAACAAATAGCAACGGCTAAAAATATTAATAACGTTTTTAAATTTGACTTAAACTTAATTGAACCCTCGTTTGCGATTTTAATTTTAGACCATCAAGGAAATTTAGACCCTAAGGTTGCTTTGGAAAAAGATGCTTTCCGCTTATTTATCGAACCTTCTAAATTATCAATTAGCTTTAAAGACTCAATAAAATATGCGACTTTAAAAAATTCGAAAATACATAACGAGTATGTACAATACACAAATTATACGCTACCTTTTGATAAGCAGATATACGCTTTAGACCAACAATATACTAAAATACCAAAAGATAAATTAACTGATACATCGGTGGTAAACTCGCTAAAACAACGTTTTTTAAATATTAGCCAACAACGTAAAACCCTAATTAAACAATATTTTAACGATTATCCCAACTCGTATGTAAGCTTATTTATGCTTAACAGCGAGTTTGGTGGCAAAAAAATGGATATTTCGGAAATAGAGCCCTTATATAATAATTTGGGTAAAGATGTTAAAAAAACAGGCTTAGGAAAATATTTAGGTGAACAAATAAATGCCAATAAGTTTACAGCTATTGGTAGCATTGCACCCGATTTTACTGCAAAATCGCCCGATGATAAAGAAATTAAACTTTCAGATTTTAAAGGAAAATATGTTTTACTCGATTTTTGGGCTTCGTGGTGTGGCCCATGTAGGCAAGAAAACCCAGCAATTGTAAATGCTTATCAAAAATTTAAAAATAAAAACTTTACCATATTAGGCGTATCGCTTGATAAAGCCAAAGACCCTTGGGTAAAAGCCATTGCCGACGATAAATTAACTTGGGCACACGCATCGAGCCTTAATTATTTTTATGGTAAAGAGGTTGAACTATATGGGATTAAAAGTATTCCTCAAAATTTTTTAATAGACCCAAATGGTAAAATTATTGCAAAAAATTTAAGAGGCGAAGAATTAATTAATACGTTGGAAGAATTTTTGGGGAAATAAATTTTAACGATATAAAACTTAAAATTTATATTTTTAAACAATCATCAGCCAAGAGGCAAAAAAACCACAAAATTAATTTCACAAGTAACCTGAAAAAGCTAAATATTTTTAAATAAAAATGGAAAAAGGTACGCTATATCTAATACCTGTTGTACTTGCCGAAGGTGCCGAAAGTAAATCGTTAACACCGTTTTTAAACGAAACCATTAATAGCATTAATGAATATATTGTTGAAAACGAAAAAACTGCTCGTAAATGCCTTAAAAACGCAGGCTTAACAACCCCGCAAAGCGATTTAATACTACACGATTACAGCAAACATAACCGCAACGAAAGTGCAGCCACTTTTTTAAAAGGGCTAGAAGCGGGGAACAATGTGGGCTTTATGAGCGAAGCTGGTTGCCCAGGCATAGCCGACCCTGGTGCCGATATTGTGGCCGAAGCACATAGGCGAAATATAAAAGTTATACCATTGGTAGGCCCAAGTTCTATTTTTTTAGCTTTGATGGCATCAGGATTTAATGGGCAAAGCTTTGCTTTTTATGGATACTTACCTATTGATAAGGCCGATAGAGATAGAAGGTTTAAAGAGTTAGAGATAGTATCGGAAAAGCTTGGGCAAACACAAATATTTATTGAAACACCATTTAGAAACAATACTTTTTTAGAAAGCCTATTAAAATCGTGTAAGCCTGATACCCGCCTGTGCATAGCCACAAATTTAACAGCTGATGATGAGGTTATAAAATCGAAATCGGTAGGTGATTGGCGCAAAAATATACCAGATTTACACAAAAAACCAAGCGTTTTTTTATTGTACCGAAATAAAATAAAAGAATAAAAATCAAATTTTAAATACGATATTCAAAATTTTTAATTCTTTTTTCGGCTTTTGCTTCCTTCGGATATTTGATTAATAAGTGCTCCCCACGCTAAAGGATTAAGCAATGGGTTTACCTGTACACCTGTTTTTTGTATCAAAGCATTGTGGTTATTCATAAAACTTAAACCGTTGTTTTCGCTTCCATCTCGTGGCAACGAAGCTACCAAGGTGCGCAAGCTTTCGCTAGAAAGATTTCTACGGGCAATTTCTAAATCATCATCGGCAAATTTCATTGTTAAAAAATCTTTCTTAAACTCATCTGTGTTTGCCCAAGGAAAAACCCTTACCATAGGTAACATTATGTTTTCAGATTTAAGTTTTATAATCGCTGTAAATTTTCTTTCTTTTAATTGGCTAGGAATAACAATGGTAACCTTTTTGTAACCTACCGATGAAAATAACAGACTATCGCCTTCGTGGCAAACAAAAGAAAAATAACCCTTATAGTTTGCATTGTAACTTTTATTGCCATTTTTTATTTTAATATTTACATAAGGTACCACGCTATTGCTATCTGTATCGTATATAACGCCCGAAAATTGCACCACGTTTTTAGAGCTATGTTGCGCATAAACTGCCGTAACCCCAAAAAGCAACGCGTATAAAAAAAAATATCTTAACATAAAACAAAAATTAAGATTAAAATATAATTTGGTTAAAAACGGTGGGTTAATTTGTGTTAAAATCAAACATCTTATCGCTTAACGGTAAGGCTTTTGTTAATATTATTAACGTATTACCTTAGGTTTTCGGGCAATACAGCATTTGGGTCGTCGATAGCTGTTAAATTTAAAGCCTCCACTCCAGTAATTTCGGGTACCGATTTCATTATGGCTTGTTCGATGCCTGCTTTTAATGTCATAATGCTCATAGGGCAAGATTCGCAAGAACCCAACAAGCGTAATATAACTACATTGTCGGCAGTAATTTCTTCTATTGAAACATTGCCGCCATCGGTTTCTAAATACGGTCTTATGGTATCTAAAGCTATTTCTACTTTTTGTTTTAATAGTTCTGCGGAATTCATAATGGTTTTTTAAAAATCAAAAATAGTATTTATTTATGTAATAAATTTACTGTTCGATTAAATTGGATTTTATATGACAATTTTTTAATAATAAAAATTATACAATTTTAATAACCAACTGGTTAGTCATAAACTATTACTGTATTATATTACTAGCCTCCGCATTCCTTATTGCCACTTGCTGCGCCACCTTTTGTGCTAATTCCATAAAAACGGGCGAAAGCAAGTTATCTGGTTGTAAAATAACGGGTTGGCCACTATCGCCGCTTTCGCTGATGCTTTTTACCAACGGTATTTCACCCAAAAACGGCACATTATACATGTTGGCAAGTGTACGGCCACCATCTTTACCAAAAATATAATATTTATTATCGGGCAGTTCGGCAGGGATAAAGTAGGCCATGTTTTCTATCACACCTAAAACAGGCACATTTATAGATTCCATTAAAAACATACCTAAACCCTTTTTAGCATCGGCAAGGGCAACGTTTTGTGGTGTTGTTACCATAACCGCACCCGAAATAGGGAAACTTTGCGTAACGGTAATGTGTATATCGCCAGTGCCGGGCGGTAAATCTACCACTAGGTAATCTAGCTCGCCCCACTCGGCATCGTTAAACAACTGTTTTACAGCTGTTGATACCATTGGCCCACGCCAAGGCACAGGTTGATTAGGGTCAGTAAAAAAACCCATCGAAAGCAACTTAACACCATATTTTTCTATAGGTGAAATGCGGGTTTTACCATTTATTTCTGTGGCTTGTGGCTTTGCCCCTTCTAAACCAAACATAATTGGAATAGATGGACCGTAAATGTCGGCATCAATTAAACCTACTTTTGCGCCGTTTAAACTTAAACCTAAAGCCAAGTTTGCCGAAACCGTAGATTTACCAACACCGCCTTTACCCGAAGCTACCACAATAATATTTTTTATGTTGCTGTTTATTTGATTTTTTGTGGTGGTAACTCGGCTAGTCATATTTATAACAATTTCGGCTTCGGCACTTACAAAATGCTTAATGGCGTTTCGGCAAGCGTTTTCTAACATTGCTTTCATAGGGCAGGCAGGGGTGGTTAAAACCACCGAAAAGCTAACTTTTAAACCTTCTATTTTTAAATCCTCAATCATACCTAAAGTCACCAAATCTTTTTTTAAATCTGGGTCTTCAACATTTTTTAAGGCTTCTAATATTTGTTCGTTACTAAACATCTAAATTATTTTTAAATTCAAAATTACTAAAACCATTAATTATTAATAGTATTGTTTAATCTTTGTTTGCTAAAATATACTATTTGTACATTTAAGCGGTTTAAATAAAATCTCGAAAACAATATTAATATGTACATAAGCAAACGTTTAAAAAAAAATTTAATCATTGCCACAATTACCCTCTTTGTACTTGTTTTGGGAAGCTTGCTAATTTTTTTTATCAAACGAGATGCCTTACTAAAATCGGCTATTGCCAAAGTTATACTAAAGGCCAAAAACAATTATCATTTACAAGTTAAAATAAAGCAAGCAGGCTTTACCGGTCTTAGTACAGTAAATTTTTCGGGCGTTACGGTGGTGCCGCTGGGGCGGGATACTTTTGCACAGCTTAACCAAGTGGCCATTAGTGTAAAACTTATCCCTTTAATTTGGGGTGATGTTAAAATTAGGAAACTTAATATTTACAACGCTAAAATTAACTTTATAAAAAAAGATAGTATTACAAATTACGATTTTTTATTAAATAAAAAACCCACCGATACATTAAACAAACCCAAGCTTAATCTTGCCAATTTGGGTTATAAATTGTTGCACAAAGCTTTAGATAAAGTGCCCGAAGATATGGATATCAAAAATTTTTCAGTAAATTTTGATAGCGATACCACACATATAAACTTTTTTTTACCAACCGCTAGTATAGATAATGGTGAGTTAAAATCGACCTTGGTTTTAAATAAAACCGAAGCCGTTTGGCATTTAGACGGCAAATTAGACCCTAGCAATCAACAATTTGACATTTTTTGGTATAGCGATAAAAAAAAGATTGAGTTTCCTTACCTTGAGAAAAAATACGGCTTAAAACTAAATTTTGATACCCTACAGTTTGCCATGCAAAGTGCCAAAAAACACAGCGGTAACTTTGAAGTAGAAGGCTCGTGGGGCGTAAAAAACCTGTTGATAAACCACCCTCGCATATCGGCCGAAAACGTAATAATTAAAAATGGCAGCGTGGCGGTAAAAATGATTGCGGGCGAAAATTTCGTTGCCATTGATAGCTCATCAACCGTGTTTTTAGGGAAAGCTTGGGCAAACCCATATTTTAAATACACGTTACAACCCAATAAAATTTTTGAGTTTAAGCTTAAAGCAGATGAACAAAATGCGCAAGAAATTTTTAACGCTTTCCCTATTGGATTGTTCGAATCGTTAGAGGGCATAAAAGTAGCGGGTAAGCTAAGATATAATTTAAACTTTTATTTAGACACCAAAAACCCCAGTCGTGTAATTTTTAATTCGGATTTAGAACCCTCAAAAGATTTTAAAATATTAGCCTTCGGAAAAAACAATCTCCAAAAAATTAATAGCTCTTTTATTTATACTCCTTACGAAAAAGGCAAACCTGTACGCGATATTTTGGTTTCGCCCGGAAACCCCAAATACACGCCTATAAATCAAATATCTAACAATATTAAAAATACTTTACTTACTTCCGAAGACCCCTCTTTTTATAGCCACAAAGGTTTTGTTGAAGAATCTATACGGCAATCTATTGCTACCAATTATAAAGCTAAATCCTTTAAACGGGGAGGTAGTACTATATCTATGCAGTTGGTAAAAAACATTTATTTAAGCCGACAAAAAACCATTGCCCGAAAAATAGAGGAGATTTTAATTGTTTGGCTTATAGAAAACCAGCACCTAAGTACAAAAAACAGAATGTACGAGGTGTATTTGAATATAATAGAATGGGGCAAAAATGTATATGGAATTACCGAAGCTAGCCAATACTATTTTGGCAAAACCCCATCCGAGTTATCGTTAGGCGAAGGCATTTATTTAGCCAGTATTGTGCCCAAACCCAAAGCAGGCTTATATGCTTGGCAACCCGACGGCAGTTTAAAACCACATTTGCGTGGTTACTTTAATTTAATTGGCCGCTTAATGGCGCAACGTGGTTATATAACCCGCGATACCAATGCTTACGGTTTTTATGGTGTTCGCATTAAAGAAAGTTTGCGCCAACAAATTGCCCCTCAAGATTATTTAATGCCCGATAGTTTAGCCGACGATAGCGATGGTTTTTTAGGCTTTAATATTTTTAAATCCCAACCTAAAGATACTTTAGAAAAAAAAGTTGGTTTTTTTAATAAGTTACTAGGTATCGAACCAAAAGTAGATTCGAGCCTTAAAACGCCAAAACAACTAAGGGAAGAACGTAGAGAGGAAAGGCGAAAAGCTAGGGAATAATTTTTATTTTTTCCTCCGTTAGTTCGTAATTTGGTAAACCAATTAGTCAATTTGGGTTTAAAGGTCGTTGGTGTCGGCTTCCAGATTAAATTTTTTAGGAGTAGATTTTATTATTTCTTTACTTTTTTGATATCGGCTTCAATTTCTTTTAAACTCTGTTCTATTTCATTGGTTTTTAACTCCGTTTTATATTTTTGATATTCCTCACTTGATTTATCCAAAGCCATTTGATGCGAAATTTGTCCTGCATGAGTTAGCAATTCACGACCATTGAGCTGCAAAATGCTGTCTAATCTTACCGTCCAATCTGTCATATACATCGGTGTTTGCTGTTGTGCCATCGTTTCTGCAAACGCTAAATATTGCTCAACTAATAATCCCGAATTTCTTTCGCCTTCTTTGTTTCGTTCAATCAGTTTTTTACCTCCTTCTTTGGTTTCTGTCAAACCAATAATGTGCAACAGCTCGCTGTAAAATCTTTTATCAAGGCTGTTGCTGTCGTTAGTGAAAGGAAGTTTTAAAAGATGCTCTGCTGAAAGTAGTTTAAATAAAGCAATGAGTTTATTGTCGTCTGCTTTGTCAGCGTTACGAAGTGGGTTTAGATATTCCTGAATATTGAAATAGGTAAATTCAATTTCTGCTGTGATATTAGCAATAAACGGTTTGGCAATTTGTTTGTAGAAGAAATTCGTTTTGGTATCAGCCAAACGGCCACCTTCAAAATCATTAAATTGTTTTACTAAGTTTTTGTTTTGAGCAAAAAGCCTATCAAATAACGTAGCGTCAAAAATAAACCATTCGTTTATATTGGTTGCTATGAGATATTTTACTTCGAGATTTTTATTTGTTATTCTTTCGCGTAAATAATAAAGCGCTAATTCCTGAAACGCTTTAGCGTTCAGTTTTTTAGTGGTTATCATTTCTGCTTTGTTGGTCGGCTTTTTTGCTTCGATAATTACACCAACTGAGCTTTTCGCATCGTTACCATTATGAATAACAAGGTCGTTTCGGCCTTTGGTATTTATAAAATGGTTGGGGTCGTAATAGGTTTTTTTAAAAAAATCAATAACTAAGTTTTTATGAAACTCTTCCGATTCGGTGTCGTTTGTTCTGTCGAGTAATTGGATAAGATTTTTCTTGAAACCTATTTGACTTTACTTTTAAAAAGGCTTTGTTGAGTGCCTTTTTTGGTTTCAATTCTTTTAATTCCATTTACCTTTTTTATATACGTTTTAGGTTGTTAAGATAATTTTAAATTTGTCAAAATTTATCGGTGCGATTGCAATTTTAGCTCTTTGGATTTTACAAAAAGCTGGCTTCCCTATCCCATTATACATTAATTTATTGGTAGCCGAATAGCTAATTTTTATTTTAATATTGGTATAAATATATAACTGGCTTGCAATTTGTATATTTGAAACAATGACTAAAGTTAAATTTTACGAAACCGAATTAAAACCCGAGAGGGCTATATTAGTTGGGATTATTTTACCCGGCACAAGCGATATACAACAAAAAGAATATTTAGACGAATTGGCATTTTTGGTAACCACCGCTGGTGGAATTACCGAGCGCTACTTTACACAACGAATGCAAAAACCCGAGCGAGCTACATTTGTAGGTACGGGAAAATTAGAAGAAATACAAGCTTTTGTAAAGGCCGAAGAAATTGATTTAGTGGTTTTTGATGACGAGTTATCGCCTATGCAACTCCGAAATATTGAAGCCGAACTAAAAGTAAAAGTGATTGACCGTAGCAGCCTAATTTTAGATATTTTTGCTGGCAGAGCGCAAAGTGCACAAGCAAAATCGCAGGTTGAACTAGCGCAATTACAATACATGTTGCCTCGCTTAACGCGGATGTGGACCCACCTAGAACGACAAAAAGGCGGTATAGGAATGCGTGGGCCAGGCGAAAGCCAAATAGAAACCGATAGACGTATTATTAAAGACAAAATAGTTTTATTAAAAGAAAAACTAAAATTAATAGATAGGCAAAACGAAACGCAACGAAAAAATCGTAAGGATTTGGTTCGCGTATCGTTGGTTGGTTATACCAATGTGGGCAAATCAACCATTATGAATATGCTGTCGAAATCCGAAGTGTTTGCCGAAAATAAATTATTTGCCACACTAGATACAACGGTACGAAAAGTGGTTTTCGAAAACGTACCTTTTTTACTTTCGGATACGGTAGGTTTTATTCGTAAGCTGCCGCACAATTTAATTGAGAGTTTTAAATCGACTTTAGATGAAGTGCGAGAAGCCGATATTTTATTACATGTAGTAGATATTTCGCACCCAAATTTTGAAGACCAAATGGTAATTGTTAACGAAACTTTGAAAGAAATGGGTGCTATTGATAAAACTATTATTACTGTTTTTAATAAAATTGATGCTTATAAACCAACCGAAATACAAAACGATTGGGAAGTGGATAATGAAGTTGAAGCAACACTATCGCTCAGCGATTTTAAAAACTCGTGGATGGCAAAAAATAATAGCCCAGCTATATTTGTATCGGCATTAAACAAAGAAAATGCCGAAGAGTTGCGCAACCGTATATACGAAGAAGTAAAAATTGTAAACCAAAAAATTTACCCCTTTAATAATTTTTTGTACGAAAACTAAGCGAGCGTAGTTTAATGAGCGTTTGTTTTAATAGGTAGTAATTATGTTTGGTTGATTGTTGTGATTTTTAATTTAAACTTTATTCCCAATTGAAAACATTTTTTTAATTTTCCTTTTCAGGAAACTGAAAATATTTAACTAATCTCAAATTTTAAAACACAATTAATGTACGCAAAATTTATTCTTGCATTGTTTATTATCGCCTTGTCATACAACGGCATAGCTAAACCGAAAAATGAAAATTTAATTTATATTGAAAATGGTAAGGTACAAGTTGGCATATTGGTTGAAGTGGGCGGTACTATTGTTTCGCTTAGGTATAAGGGTGGAGAAAATATATTAGAAGCAGACAGTACTTTATGGAACGAGCCAAAGGCTGATCGTCCAAACATAAATGCCGAGCCTATATGGAAAGCATACAAAGGACATACTGTGTGGTTGGGGCCTCAATCCGACTGGTGGACAAAGCAAAACCTTTACCCCGAACTTAAAAAAACTAAAAGCACTTGGCCTCCCGACCCATGGTTAATATACGGAAGTTATAAAATAGTAAAACAAACTGCTTCGAGTATAATTATTGAAAGTCCTAAAAGTCCGGTATCTGGTGTTTCCATTTTAAAAAATATATCTATTAGCAAAATGGGTAAAGTTACTTTAATTGTTACACTAAAAAATACAGGAAATGAACCTGCAAGCTGGGATATTTGGATGAACACCCGGCTAAACGGCATGAACAAGGGCTATGTGCCTATTAATGATAGTACCAATGTTCGAAAAGATACTGGGCCTTCTACATCGTCTGTGCCTACCGATAAAACAAACGGTTATTTTAGTTTTACGCCCAAACTTCCTTCGAAAGAAACTTCTATAATTTATAGCAAAGCATTTATTCATCCATCAAAACCTTTTATTTCAGGATTTACAAAAAACCACCTGCTGATGATAAAATTTAAAAAGCATAAGAAATCATCAATTCATCCCAATCAATCTTTGGTAGAAATATTTAATATGCTATCATTTGATTCGAAAGAAAACTTGTTGGAATTAGAGTATCATTCGCCTTATAAAACCTTGAAACCTGGTCAATCTATGAAGGCTTGGCAAACTTGGGAAGTTTACCCTTATAATGGTGACGATGTTAAAGAAAAGCACATTGAATTTTTAGATAGGCTTGTGAAATAGTTTTTTTAATTAGACAATATTATGGTGCAATTTTTTTTAAAGCAAACAACCCGACAAATTTCAAAGTTAGGTGCAAGCAAAAAACGACACGAAAGACTATGAAGAAATCAGACATATACGAAATTGCAATTAAAATACTTGGTCTTTACTTATTCTATAACTCTATAGGCTTATTAAGTGACGTTCTGACAACATTTTCATTAATGACCCAAGCAAAGCAAAACCCTGAAGCATTTGGCAACTTCGACCAGACACCATTTTTTATTTTGAGTATTGCCAATTTATTGTTCGTCATTTTACTTGCTGCATTATTGACTTTTAAAACCAAGTCAATTGTTAAGTATGTTTGTAAACCATCAGACTTCGATGAAACTTCAACCTTATTTGCCGACAGAAAAGTTATTTACGAAATAGCGTTGGTAATTATGGGACTTCTCTTAATTGTTTGGACACTCCCAGATTTTGCATTTAAATTGAAGAGCCATATTCAACTTGTTCTAAGAAATATACCGACCAAGGACTACGAAACTAATTTCATTATCACATCAGCAATAAAAATAGTTGTAGGACTAATTGCAATTTTTTACGCAAATTCAATATCGACAACCTTAGTAAAAGACAACATCAATGAATAGACAGAATAGATGGGCAGCAGCTAACAACAAATTTGTTCAAAAATGGCTGACAGTGGTTTATGTTAATTCATCATTTATTTAATTTAGTGCGGTGCGACAATGGTTCTGCAATCAATACCATTTCTGCACAAATTTTCAAACCGTTACAAGCCATTATAAAAAACAGACCGTACATAAAATGAAAGACTATTTTTATTTGCAATTTGTAATGACCAACCGAAAGATTAAGGAAGCAGGAATCAATCCGCTGTTGGGTTTTGTTTTGAGTTTTGTTGCATTTGTTTTGCTTTCAGAATATATTTTTCAAAAGACTGAGTTTGCCAAATACTTGGTTATTTTGACTTGCCTTAGTTTGCAGTTCAAACTTTCCGAAAAAAATAGAACAGATTTTTTACTTTCTACATTTGGAGATAACATAAAAAAGAAAATTCGGATTTTTGAAAACGTAATTGTAAGCATTCCTTTTGTTGCTGTCCTTATTTACAAAAACGCCTTTATTGAAGCTACATTATTACTTGTAATAGCAATCATTATTGCCTCTTTTTCTTTTTATACTAATTTTAATTTCTCAATACCTACACCATTTTCAAAAAGACCATTTGAATTTTCAGTAGGTTTCAGAAAGACTTTTTTCATCTTTCCAGTTGCATATATTTTGACAGTTATTGCTATCAATATGGGTAATCTAAACTTAGGCATATTTTCAATGATGCTGATTTTTCTAACTTCATTTAGTTATTTCGCAAAACCAGAACAAGAATACTATGTATGGGTTCACGCAGAAACTCCAAAAACATTCTTGAAGAATAAAATTAGTACAGCAACAAAAAATGCTTCTCTTTTGGTTGTCCCAATACTAATCATTCTTTTAATATTCTATCCAATTGAATTTGAATTGATTTTACTCTTCTTCTTAATTGGACTTTTGTTTCTTTGGACTATAATTCTTGCCAAATATTCTGCATATCCAGGAGAGATGAATTTGCCCGAAGGAATGCTAATAGCATTTAGTATATACTTCCCCCCATTACTATTGGCTATTTTGCCATTTTTTTATAACAAATCCATTAAAAAATTAAACGTGTTCTTGAATGATAAAAATTAATAGACTTCACAAAACATACGGTAATAGCGAAGTTTTAAAAAACATAAACTTAGAATTTTCAAAAGGAAAAGTTTATGGAATTGTTGGAGAAAATGGAGCAGGAAAAACGACACTATTTAGATGTATCGCAGGTTTGGAAAACTATGACGGAGAAATTATTTCTGATGTAAATCCGTTGAAAAACCATTTGGGATTGCTCTTGACAGACCCTTTTTTCTTCTCAAGAATTACAGGTAAAGAATATATAAGACTGCTTTGCAATGCTCGTAATAAGACAAACATTGACATAGACGATAAAAATATTTTCGATTTGCCACTTAATCAGTATGCATCAACCTACTCGACCGGAATGAAAAAGAAGTTGGCAATAACTGCAATTCTACTTCAGGAGAATGAATACCTTATCCTTGACGAACCATTTAATGGAGTTGACATTCAAAGCAATATTATCTTAGCTGAGATTATTTTAAAACTTAAAGAATTGAATAAAATTGTAATCATTTCATCACATATTTTCTCGACACTAAGTGATACTTGTGACTATATTCATTTACTAAGAAAAGGTGAACAAATTAAATCAGTTGAGAAGTTAGAATTTAAAAACTTAGAACAAGAAATGAAAACAATGACAATTGGAAACCGAATTGAAAAATTTGACCTTAAATAAAATAACGGCTTGTAATCGAGTAGACGGCTCTGCCAGAAACTTGACAGAGTGCGCCTCTCACACCACTCCCGATTATTCGGGATACGGGTCTTCCCGATAAAAAACGGGACAGGCTGTATACGGCGGTTCGTAAACTGATGGGTTGAGTTTGGTGTAAATCTCCAGTATATGGATGTAGCCTTTTTGCTTTATCCGTTTGATGGTTATGGTTTGTTAAGAATTGGGCTTTGCGCTATGCGCCAGCCTCCTTTTCTTGTTCTACTCCATGCGTAGGCGTGGTCGGCATCTACTCCTAAACGTAACAGGTTTTAAAAACTGCGGTAAGCAAAACGGGTATTACCAAAACAGTAAGCATGCATACACTTAGGCACAGTTTTGCCACTCATTTATTAGAACAAGGTACCGACTTGCGGTACATACAAAGTTTATTGGGCCACGAAAGCAGCCGAACAACAGAGATTTATACCCATATTGCCACTAAGGGTTTCGACCAAATAAAAAGTCCGTTAGATAAATTGGATATTTAGATTTTAAACCCTATTATTGAGGTGTGAGGCACTTAAACCCTATGTATTTTGATTTTATGAAAACCAAAGCACTTTCTGCAAAAGCGGATATAGACGCAACACCTTACGCGTATAGCCAACAAGAAACGGGGATAGTTGAAGGTGGGTTGCGTATATACAACTGTTAGTAGACATTACCCCAAAAACCGGAGAATTCAATAACCTAACGCAACAAATTACTAAAGTGTAAATATTTAAAGAAATGAATAATGACACATATTTATAGAATTGATACCAGGATTAATATAGTAAGAAAACTCATTAAACCTTTTCAATTACAGTTAAATGAAATTGTAGAATCCGTTAAAATCCAAGGTAATGAATATTGGGATATGCTATATGCTGATGATACAGAACATTTTGTAGGTACAGTCTTTATCGTTTTACAAAACTACATTAATAGTACTATTTCTGATTTATATCCAGAATTAGAAAAAATACATTTAAAATACTCAATAGGCACAAAAATAGAAAATACTCAATCAACAAAAATTCAACTCATAGTTTCTATTGCGAATTATTATAAACATAGAGATTTACCATCTGTCTTACACAAATACACTTCAAATACTTTAAAAGATTTAGGTATTGAGTATAAGTATTTTTATGATGAGAGGAAAGATAAATATTTTCACGAAGTTGGTACTAATTCACCTGTCTTTACAGGATTTACAAAATTATCTAACTCTTGGAACTTTAGTGAAGTGATAGATGAAGTTTGCTTATGGCGAGAAAATATGTGGAAAATTGAAGAAAATAAGTAACGTCTACTTAATCGAGTAGACGGCTCTGCCAGAAACCTGACAGAGTGCGCCTCTCACACCACCGTACGTACGGGTCTCGTATACGGCGGTTCGTAAACTGATGGGTTGAGTTTGGTGTAAATCTCCAGCATAGGGATGTAGCCTTTTTGCTTTAGCCGTTTGATGGTTATAGTAGTGTTAAGAATTGGGCTTTGAGCTATGCGCCAGCCTCCTTTTCTTGTCCTGCTCCATGCGTAGGCATGGTCGGCATCTACTCCTAAACGTAACAGGTTTTTCCGTTTACGTTCGGGCTTCTTCCAATCCGTCCAAATGCAATAGCGTAAGCGGTTGCGCAACCAGCCGTCTATATCTCGCAGTTTACCCACTATGCTGCTCCCTTTAAAATAGGTAAGCCAGCCTCGGGTAATCTCGTTTATTTTAACGATGCGTTCTGCTAAACTTGTGGGTAGCGTTTTCCGTGTTACTGCTTTTAACTTCTCTTTTAGTTTTGCCCATGCTTTTTCTCCTACTGTTAACTGATAAGCTCCCTTTACCCCTTTTTGGTACGTGGATGCAAACGTAAAGCCCAGTATGGTGAACTTTACTGGTTTTACTATACCACTCTTTTTTGCATTTACTTTCAGCTTTAACCGTTCTACCAAATATTTGGTAATGGCTTTGCTTACTAGTTTTGCATCGGAGGGTCTTTTGCAGTAAATACTGAAATCATCGGCATAGCGTACAAATTTTAGCTTTCTCCTTTCCAATTCTTTATCCAGCTCATTGAGTAGGATATTGGATAGTAATGGGCTTAATGGACTGCCTTGCGGTACTCCTTTTCTTCGTTTTACTAGTTTGCCTTTGATTTGTATCGGTACGCGTAACCATTTGCGAATTAGCCTGAGGGTAACAGGGCATTTTACCTTGCGGTATAGCAGGTTTAGTAGCAGGCAATGGTCTACCTCATCAAAGAATGTTTGCAGGTCAATAGCCACAATGTGGTTATAGCCTTCATGAATATTGCTTAGAGCTTTCCCTACCGCTGTTCTAGCGTTTTTGTAGGGTCTGAAACCATAGCTGTTTTCATGAAATTCATACTCGAATTTTGGCATCAAAACTTGTGATACGGCTTGTTGTAGCAGGCGGTCTACAACTGTAGGAATACCTAATAAACGGGTTTTTCCTCCGCCTTTGGGTATTTCTACTCCTAGAATTGATTGCGGTAGATACTGATTCTCCTTTACTGTTTCCAGTAGTACTTCCTTATGTTTTTGGACATAGGTTTTTAGCTCGGTGGTTTTTAAGCCATCAATGCCTGCACTACCTTTGTTGGCTATTACTTGTTGTAATGCCTTTTGCAGGTTTTGGGGACGCAATACTTGTGCAATCATTTCTCTTGCTTTTTGTTTTACATTTTGTTCTTCCTGTTCTGCTTTTACAGGGCTATAACTTGCGCCATTCCCTTGTAAATTAGGAACCAATTTACGTTCGGTCCTTCCTTGTTTGTGAGGCCTGTGCCGTTTGTTGACACCTCGTTGCTCCAAGTAGTACGACCTCTGCTGACTTCTCTTTATGGCTAAACTCGTAACCTAAGAGACCTCCCTCGGTAAGACAAATACCCTTCAATCTACTCCTGCTGAATCTACATCGTTGAGCTTTTGGTACTCGTTGGACTTCGGTGTGCTGTGCCACCTCATCCGCTCAACATTGCCTCTTATCCAGTTTCTGTTCGTCAGTGCAGACTTTTGCAGTCTCGCTTACTTTAGTGTATGGCTCACGCCAAACCACCC
>Ga0335395_10000210_pt1 | contig 37203 bp, 33 predicted proteins | sample MAT02_FD_205744 | JGI IMG/M metagenome (GOLD analysis project Ga0335395, IMG submission 205744) | Freshwater microbial communities from Lake Fryxell liftoff mats and glacier meltwater in Antarctica - MAT-02 (spades assembly) (version 2) ... | reverse complement strand
TATAAATCTTGCATTGATTGATATATCTACCGCAGATATCAGGCAGATCAACACAGATTAACGCAGATGCTTGTCAAGAAGTGCGATCGAATGAATGCAATCTTGTCTTTTGTAGGGTGCGCATTGCCAGCCCTGTCTGGCGTGTCTGCTGAGTCTGGATAAAAGTCTCTCAAACACGTAAAATATCGTAGTTTGTAGGGTGCGCAATGCGCACCGGCTCATCTTGTAACGTGCGTCAAAAAGCATTAAAAAAGTCAACCAGTACGCATTTCGATGGGTATCAAAGTCAACTGGTGCTTACGGCCCACCCTACAAATTACCAAATTTCAAGCATTTTTGGCACTCAAAAGCAAGCTGAGCACACACCTTGACAGGACTGGGTGCGCATTGCGCACCGGTTAACTTTGTAGTTGGCGACAAACTCAACCGGTGCGCATTGCACACCCTACTATCTACCAATGAATGATTAACATCCAAGATATTGAAAACTTTCTCCCTAAACCGAAGGAGAAACAGTAGCCACCGCCTCAGAACTCGGGAAAAACCTTTGAGTAATCCAAGCAGTTACAATATGAGAAAGCAATCCCATCGGCCCAGCAAACAAACACAAAGCCAAAGAATGAATCGTCCAAACTCCTGTGCGCTGTCCTTCCAAATAAATCCAGCGCCCCACAAACAAATCCATCACTAAAAAATGTATCCATCCCGTAGCCGCCGCCGTTTCTTCCCCCAGAAATTTAGCAATATCTGCCAGCTTGGGATTGGACAAAGCAGCCGCATTTTCCGGGGTGAGACTGCTACCAAACAAATATATGTACAAGGCGGCGAGCACTGCAAACGGAATAAAGGAATTCATCACTTTTCGGGTAATTCCCCAGTTGGGTAATAAAATCATAATTGCCCAGAAAGGCAAAACGAACACATTACCTACATTGAAAATTAGTTCTGGTGTCATAGTTGGATGTTGGCTCCTGCGAATGAATGCAATTAAGTCTGTTAAGATTACTTTACACAATTTTTGCTAAATTTTCTCAAGATCAGCAAAAAATATAATTCACAAATTAAAGATAATTGCTATAATGATCGCAAATCTAAAACTTATGCAACTCGCAGTTTGACGCGCTACTTATGGGGGCAAGGTGCGCATTGCGCACCCTACTTAGAGAGGTTTCGCGTCGAGGACTGAAAACGCAAATCTAAAATATAAAATTCCATGACAACAACTTATAATAATTTTCCAGATTGGTGCAAGCACAAAGATAATATTTCTCCCGGTGCCAAACATACCGTAGAAACATTGTTGCAAATATCAGATACGGCAGAGTGCGATCGGGCAAATCAACTGCTTTCGAGTATAACAGAACTAAATCTCAAACTTTCTCAACTTACCGATATCAGTCCTCTCTCATCTTTCACTCAACTAACTAATCTCATCCTCGACAGCAATCAAATATCAGACTTAACTCCCCTGCAATCTTTAATCAACCTAAAAACTTTGATTATAGATGTCAATCAAATATCAGATATCAGTGTGCTTTCATCTCTGACAAATCTGACTAGACTCGTTCTCGATACCAATCAAATATCAGACATCAGTCCCCTAGCGTCTCTGACTAATCTTACTGGACTTGTCTTGTTTGACAACAAAATTTCTGACATCAGTGCCGTCAAAAAATTAACCAACTTAAAGGCGTTGATTCTGTACAAAAATCAAATTTCCGATCTCGCTCCTCTGGCAAGTTTAACTGAACTTCAGACACTCTATCTTTACAATAATAAAATATCGGATATCAGCCCGCTGGCTTCCTTAAAAAATCTGAATACGCTGTTTTTATTTGAAAATAAGATATCTGACCTGACTCCACTCAAATCCTTGACAAACTTAAAGAAATTGGTTTTATTTGAAAACAAGATATCTGATATTAGTGCTTTGGCATCGCTAACTAACTTAATTGAACTCAACCTCGGTAATAATCAAATATCTGACATCAGCCCGCTAAAATCGTTAACCAATTTAACTCAACTTTATCTATTCAATAATTCGATTTCTGATAGCAGCCCTCTGCAAGCTTTAAACAACTTGTTTTTGCTCGACTTGTACAACAATCAAATCTCTGATATCACTTCTCTGCAATTTTTGCAAAAGTTAACTACGCTTGACTTGCGGGGGAATCCGATTCTTAGTAAAGTTTGTCCTGTCAATCGTGAATCTATATGCCGCTTTTAATTATTAAGGTGGAGGCGAAATGACGATTTATGTAGTATAATATTGAACGTCAATATCAGGAGAAAGTGATGACTGCACACGATGCTTTGATGTTAGGATTGCTGCTGTTGCCGGGTTTGGCTTTGTCGATCGCAGTTATGGGCGCTTTTGCCGCTGGTGGATAATCGGTTTTTAACATAATAAAGTTCAGATAAGACGGTGGTTGAAACCGCCCATTCTTCAACCCACGGAGGTGGGTTTTGTTTGTATAGACGCGGTTTCAACCGCCCGGTCTTTTTTGGCAAAACCCTCTCCTTTTATCTACAAATTCATAAAAATTGTGCAGTCAAATCGGAATTTACCAGGGTATTTGCACACAAAATACCCGATGCTGCGACGGCCGGCACGCCAATTCCCGGCATGGTGCTGTCTCCCACCCGATATAAGCCTTTGATCGGGGTTTGTGGCCCCGGAAAAGTGCCTGTTCCGGCGGCGATTGCAGGGCCGTAGGTTCCTTGATATCGGTGCAAAAATCGGGCGTGGGTTAGCGGTGTGCCGATCGACTCCAGGACGATTCGCGATCGCAAATCCGGTATAATCCTTTCTAAAGCTTGAAACAAAGATTGCGATCGCGCTTGCTTTTTTTTCTGATAACTATCGCCGTATTCCCAACCTGCATAGGGTTCTAAAGTATAAGCGTGAATTGCGTGATGTCCGGGCGGCGCGAGAGTTCTATCCCAAACTGTTGGAATCGAAATCATGCAAGTATTTCCGGGTACTGTAATATCAACCTTACTGTCATGAACGACGACGTGGTGGCCGGTCAATCCTTCGAGTCCTTCGGCTTTAATGCCTAAATGTAAGTGCATGAAACTGTCTACTGCTGGCATCGACAAGCTATTTTTTCGGTAACTTTCCGGCAAATCTTCGGGCCGCAGTAACTTTGTATAAGTATCCCAAACTGTGGCATTTGAAATCACAATTGGAGCGCGAATAGTTTCGCCATTTTGCAAACGAACTCCGGTGGTTTTGCCGGATTCAATTAATATTTGTTCCACGGGAGTTCCCAGGCGCAATTTTCCTCCCCAGCGCTGCAAACCTCTGACTAACGCATCGACGATCGCACCGCTGCCTCCTACAGGATATTCGATCGCCGCTCGCGATCGTTCGCCAATCATAAAAGCTATTTCTGGCGCGACAGTTCCGTGCGCTTTCAAGCCCGACAGTAAGAAGCACTCCAAATCGATCAAACGTCGCACCCAAGGGTCTTGTACGTCCCGATCCATCAAGGAACCTGCTGAACCGGCGATCGCACCTACCAACGGTAACAGCTTCAGCAAAGCACCCGAATACCTAGACAGCAAAACAGGTATCAACTGCCAGTCCGATCTCAGCGCTAAAGCTGGAATCCCACGCAAAGCTTCATACAAAACTAATAAATTTTCTTGAAATCTATGTAATTCTACAGCACCTTGCGGTGTGAATTTAGCCACAGCATCTAAGTAATTTTTCGCATCAGCATAAACTGGCAAACTTCCCTCGGTAAAATGGTAATGACCCAGAGGATCGTAGGAAATTGCTGCGATCGATTCCTCCAACATATTAATGACTTGTGACAAAGGATTGAGCGACTGCGGGTCACTCAAACCGCAATAAAAAGAAGGCCCCGAATCAAAGTGAAATCCCCGGCGCGAAAAGCTGTGAGCCGCCCCGCCCGCTATAGTGTGGCTCTCGCAGACGAGTACCCGCTTGCCGTAGCGAGCTAGCATCGAGCCGGCGACTAAGCCGCCAATGCCGCTGCCAATTACGATTACATCAAAGTCTTGCATTGCTCAAATGTGGTATAATTTTATTATTTCTTACTGACTGTTGACAGGGTAGTTTTTGGGAGGAACACTATGCAAGCTTTATCTATTTTAGATGAAGTTGTTCGCGAATTAGAACAAGATGTCAATCTCTCGCGCATTAAAAGAATAATATTTTTTGCTTGTAAAGAGTGCTGGGAAAACGATCCGGCTCAGCTCGCCAGCGCCGATGTCAGGAGTTTAATTGAAGAACTCTGCACTAAATACAGCAAATTAGAAGATATTGAAGAAGTCTTAAACAGTATAGTTGCCAAGGTTAATAAAAAAACCGAGTACGCTTTAGTGACAGATCAAATCGTCTGCCAACTCAGCAGGCTTTACGAATACCAAGATTTTACAAAACTAGAAACAAATATATCTAATTTTGGTGGTTACGAACCACCTGCATTAGATGACCATTTCAGTTCCGAATTGCCAGCAGGAGAAGCCAACGAAAGAGACGCCGGAAATCTATTTGATGTCCGACAAAAAATCTTACAGCAAACCAATCCGCTGAGGGCGAAAATCCTGATTTTTTCTACCCTTTATCACCAGTTTACTTTTAGCGATCGCGACTGGCTGCTTCTGAAAACCCAAGAACTTGACAACCTGCTACGACAACTGTTCAATGTCTGCGGTAGCCTAGCCGAACTCGAATCTCAGTTGTACCAAACTTCGGGAAATCTCGACAATACAGACGAATGCGACCAAGCAGCTAGCGTGATTATCCAAGCGATGAATCCTTGTTACGCAAAATTGCAACAGGAAGAACGCGATCGAGCCGAAGATTCCGCTAGCGAAGATTACGATCAGACGCATTTAAACAACAGTATTTATGAAGAGTTCGAGCAGATTGATAGGCGTCATGATTATTTTGATACGGGCGATATTACTCACATCATTCAAGCTGCTCCGAGTCACTATCATTATGACCCGCAGAAAAGTTACTTAGTGCCGGACACGGCAGATTATATACAGTCTAAAGAATCCGAAACCAGCAGCAATCATCCGACTGCCGATTTGACACAGGAACCAGTAGAAACAGTACCAGTTTCAGAAACGCCGATAACTATCGAAACTTCCAGCACTGCAAATTCTGTTACTATAAATATTAGCGATTCTATCAAGCGCAAGTTGGGATTGCAAGAAGAAATTAAAGGATTAGTGAGTCAAAGTGCTAACTCGGCAACGACCCAAATAGAAAAGATATTCAGCGAGTTAGAAGCTGCGTTGAACGAAAAATTTTCTATAGAAAGTTCAGAGGAACGTTTATATTGGAAATATAAAAGTCTCAGAGATTATGTCGAAAACGTTCATGGATTTACGGACAAATTAATACAAATTCTGAGCGAAGTAGAGTCAAAAGAAAGCAGGCGCTCTCCTTCGGAAACTCAGGAAAATATTGCTGAAAATATTGCTGAAACACAGCAGCAGCAAAAATCTAGCCCGCAACCAAATCAGTATCAGCTTGTGGAAATGGCCAAACAAGGCAAACCAAAGGCGATCGCCCTATTGATCAATCAATTATTACAGCCCAAGGGAATTACTGCTACAGCGGGATTTAGAGACGGCTGGCTCCACGTCATTCTGGAGTCTGCCGAAGTACCAAACCAACAGGATACAGCTATATACATTCACAAAAAGCTGTGTACCTTAAAATCACAATATCTTACTAACGTCAAAATTCACGGGCGCAAATTAGGTAACAAAGCAGTTGCTTGGACTCAAGAATTTTTGCATCAGACTAATTAAATGTTCAGACTGACTGCTGAAACCAAACAAACTAAATTCACAAGCCAAGGACTGAAACTCAAAAAGTCTAGAAATAACAGATTTCAATTAATTAAAAACAAAAAAATATGAATGCTAGCGAAGTTTTAAGGCGATATACATCAGGAGAACTAGATTTTCAAGGCATTAATCTTAGAGGCGTCTACCTAAATGGTGCCGATTTAATTGGCGTCAATTTAAGCAGTGCTGACCTCTGTAGTGCAAACTTAGCGATGTCGTACCTGAGCAGAATCAACCTTCAGCGCGCAAATTTAACCAATGCAAAGTTGTGCGGTGCTAACTTAAATCAGGCAAACTTAAGCGGAGCAAATTTGTCCGATGCAGACTTCCACGGAGCTACTTTGCAAGGTGCAGATTTTCGCAAAGCCAACATTTCTTTAGCCATTTTTATCGATGCAAATTTGAGCGATGCAGATATGCGAGGCGTCAATTTGCAAGGTGCAGATTTGCGTGGAGCCTGCTTGCGGGGTGCAAATTTGCGCAAGGAGCAGCGGCTTTTTGAGGGCGCAAATTTGCGAGGTGCAAATTTACAAGGTGCAGATTTGCGTGGTGTCAATTTGCTAGGTGCAGATTTGACTAAAGCTAATCTCAGTCAAGCGAATTTGACTGAAGCATCTCTGCGAGAAGCAAATCTGACTCAGGCGAATTTGAGCGAAGCTATTTTAGATGGTGCATTTTTGACTGAAGCAACTTTGGTAGAAACAAATTTTTCCTGGGCTGTCATGACAAGTGCTAAGTTGGAAAGAGCTGTGTTAATTGATGCTGAATTGGCTGGTGCTAATTTGCGCGGTGCATTTCTTCCTGATGTTAAGTTGAGTAATGCTAATTTAGTGATGGCTGATTTGAGTCGTGCTAATTTGGTGCGGGCTGATTTGAGTCGTGCTAATTTTAATCAGGCGAATTTGAGTGAAGCCGACCTGACTGATGCTTACCTGGCTAGAACAGATTTGCGGGATGCAATTTTGCACCGCACAACTTTGATTAGGGCAGATTTGAGCACTGCTAATTTAGCAGGAGCTCAATTGCGCGGTACGATTATGCCAAGTGGAGAAATGCACGGGTAATACGATTTTAGATTTTAGATAAGACGGCGGTTGAAACCGCGTCTACACAAACAAAACCTGCCTCCGCAGGTTGAAGATAAGATTTTTTCCCGGAATTTTCAGCCTCACTCGCGGATCTAGAAAAAATCTATAATAAATCCATATTCTAAAATCTATAATCAAATGGCGACACCAGTTGATTTTCCTAAATATCTGCAATTCCTGGTTGATGATTATCAACAAAAACAGCATCTCTACACGCTGACAGATTTACAGGTGGAGGTGCGGGTGGAAATTCCACCGCAGGAAAAATCGCAACTTCCGGCAGAAAATCAACCAAAAACGAAAATCGATCGCCTGGAAGTGCTGGCGGGACTCCGCAAATACGTGCAGCAGGGAAATGTGCTGCTGCTGGGAAAGCCCGGTTCGGGGAAATCGACGGTTTTGCAGCGTTTTAGGTGGGAATTGGCACTAGAAGCGCTGGAAAAGGGCGATCGACCGATTCCGGTGTTGGTCGAGTTGAGGTACGATCAGTCGATCATAGATGCAATCTGTGCAGAATTTGAGAATGCACAGCTCATTGTTAGCCCGGAAGAGGTGAACGATTTGCGGGTGCGTGGCAAGTTGCTGCTATTGCTGGATGGCGTGAATGAGATGCCATCGCAAAAACGGCGGCAGGAGTTGGAGCGATTCCACGATAAAAATTCCCATACGCGGATGATTTTCACGACGCGGGATTTGGCGCTGGGCGGATCTTTGGGCATTGAGAAAAAGCTGGAGATGTGCGCGCTGACGGAAGCGCAGATGCGGGAGTTTGTGGGCAAGTATTTGCCGCAACACGGGGATTTGCTGCTGCGACAGTTGGGAAATCGCCTGCGAGAGGTTGCGGAAACGCCGTTGCTGTTGCAGATGATGTGTCAGGTGTTTGAAAATAGCGGGAAAATTCCCCAGAGTAAGGGCGAGTTGTTTCAGGAGTTCGATCGCCAGTATGACGAGTTTAAGGGCGCTCAGTCGGTTTCGGAGGATTTTCGGCGCTTCAAGTCGGATCTGTTGCAGCAGTTGGCTTTTGTGATGTTGCAGGGCGATTCGCTGCGCCCTACGGATGGTTTGGTGGCGATTTCTCGCGATCGGGCTGAGGGGATTTTGGAGTGCTGGTTGCGCGATCGGGGGGTGCTGGATGCGCCAACGAAGGCGAAGGAGTGGCTAGAGGATTTACTGGAACATCATCTGTTGCAGGTGGCGGCAAAGCGGGAGGAAATTGAGTTTCATCACCAATTATTTCAGGAGTATTATGCGGGGCGGGCGTTGCTGAAACTGTTGGTTGAGGGGCATCCAGATGTGATCGATGATGAACGGTTGCAGCATTTCTATTTGAATTATTTTAAATGGACGGAGCCTCTGGCGTTCATGCTGTCGTTGTTGGCGGATGAGGATCGGGCGGTGCGGGTGGTGCGGCTGGCTTTGGATGTGGATTTGATGTTGGGGGCGCGGCTGGCGGGGGAGGTGCAGCGGGTGTTTCAGCAGCGCACGGTTGGGTTGGTGGATGGGTTGGATGTGCCGGGGTGGTTGAAGGTTGCGCTTTTGGGGGAAGTGCGATCGGATGATGCGATTCCGGGATTGCTTAAACTCGTTGAACATTCAGATTATTATGTGAATTGGATGGTGGCATATGCGTTAGGCAAAATTGGTTCCGAGGCGGCGGTTCAGGGATTACTTAAACTTGTTACAGATTCAGACTCTGGTGTGCGTAGTAGGGCAGCGGATGCGTTAGGCCAAATCGGTTCCGAGGTCGCGATTCCGGGATTAATTAAACTCCTGGAAGATTCAGATACAAATGTGCGTTGGAGGGTGGCAGATGCCTTAAGACAAATCGGTGGCGAGGCTGCGATTCCAGAATTACTTAAGCTCGTTGAACATTCAAACTCTGATGTGCGCCAGAGTGCGGCAAATGCGTTAGGACAAATCGGTGGTGAGGCTGCGATTTCAGGATTACTTAAATTCGCTGAAGATTCAGACTCCTACGTGCGTTGGACTGTGGCAAAAGCGTTAGGTAAAATCGGTTCGGAGGCAACGATTCCGGGATTACTTAAACTCGCTGAAGATTCAGACTCCTATGTGCGTTTTAGTGTGGCAAAAGCATTAGGCAACATCGGTACCGAGGCAACGATTTCTGGATTACTTAATCTCTCTAAAGATTTAGATGTAAATGTACGTTTGATGGCGGCAAATGCGTTAGAAAAAATCTATGATAACGGCGCGCTTCCGAAATTACTTGAACTTCTTGAAAATTCAAAATTTGATGTCCGCTGGAGGGCGGAAGATGAGTTAGGCGAAATCGGTTCGGAGGTGGCAATTCCGACCTTACTTAAACTCGTTAAAAGTTTAGGCTTTCCTTCGTCGCGTAAAAGTGCAGCAGATGCGATCGCCAATATCGCTAAACAGCACGCAGAGAAAGTCGCCCCCCATCTCCCCCACCTCCTTACCTTAATTCCTTCCGAATCCGGCCAAGAAGTTCACCCCCTCATCCTCGCCATCCAAGCCGCCTGCAAATATTACAACTATCCGATACGTGAGTTGCACTTACCTCTGGAAGCAACCAAGGCTAACGGTTCGACTGGGCTAACTATTAATGGAAATGTTGGGAATCTCAACACAGGAACCGTTAATGTTAAAGGCGACCAGATTGGCACACAGCACAATATCCACCCAAAAAATTGATACAACAAAAGTAAGCGCTATCCAGGAGACTCAAAGCATGATTCAAAACCCAGCATATCAGCAGATGGTGCTTGACACCTTTTGCACTGCCCTAGAGGATGCCAGCCCCGCTATCAGGGCAAAAGCAGCAGAAGCATTGGGAAAAATAGGAGATGTCGCGATCGCCCCCATCTTAACCAAAACCCTCAAAGACACCGCCCCAGAAGTCCGCCGCAGCGCCATCCAAGCCCTCGGACAACTGAAGGATGAAGCCTCCATTCCTCACCTGCTAGCAGCAGGCAAAGATTCAGATAACTTTGTGCGTCAAAGTGTGGCTGAAGCATTAGGCAAAATCGGTGACGAGGTGGCAATCCCGGCTTTACTCAAACTCGTTGAAGATGCCAACTACGATGTGCGTCAAAGTGCGGCAGATGCGTTAGGCAAAATTGGTTCTGAGACAGCAATTCCCGCTTTACTCAAACTCGTTGAATATTCAGACTACGATGTGCGTAAAACTGCGGCAGATGCGTTAGGCAAAATTGGTTCCGAGGTGGCAATTCCGGCATTACTCAAACTTCTTGAAGATCCCGATCCCGAAATTCGTCAAGCAAGCGCGATCGCCCTGGGAAAACTGGGTAACGAAGCCTTGATTCCAGTCTTAATCCGCTTGCTAGAAGACTCAAACGCGCACGTCAGAGAAAGTGCCGTCGATGCCTTGGGTAACGTTGCCCAATACCGGGTTGCTTAAAGACAACTGTGGCAATTACCCCAGAAAACCAACAGGCGATCGTCCAAATTCTTTGCAAACTGTTGCGAGATTCAAAAGAACCCATCATCCGAGCAAAAGCTGCCTTATCATTAGGAAAGTTGGGCATCGAGTCAGCTATTCCCGATCTTTCCCAAGCTGCCTCAACAGATCCCGATATTCAAGTCTGCCTGAGCGCAATAGATGCCCTTCTTCTCATCGCCAAACCCGAATTAATAGCAATTATGACAGAACCATCAAAAAATCAACCAACTTTCCATATCAATCAAGTCGGGAACATCAATACTGGCGATGTGAACGTTGAGCGTGACATGGTAGGGATTCAATACAACTACACCTTTCCCGAACCCAAACAAGCCGAAGCTGTCAGTCAAGTTTCGGAAGTGATTCAAGATATTCGCCAACAAAATCCCCAAGCTTCAGAAACACAAATTGTTGAGATCATTCAGAGTGAATTGGCAACAATGCACCAGAATGAACAGCAAAAATGGCAGGGCTGGATAGACGTTTTGAGCCTAGTATTTGCAGGCGGCGTAGAAGCCATCAAAATCGTGGCTCCAGCCTTGGGCATTCCGATTGAAATGGCTAGACGACTGTATGAAATATACGATCGCAATCGCAACCAACTTCCAGGCAACTAAACAATATTATACCAAAACCAGCATACAATAAAACCATAAGTTTGTAGTAAGGACTTTAATCCTGCTTGCCTCAAAACCTGCGGAAAAAAGACTGAAATCCTCACTACGAACTTATATCAAAACAGAAAATATCGCTGCGCCATTGGCAAAACAGTTGCCGGTTCGCAAGTCAACAATTGCCCATCCGCCCTCACTTCATAGGTTTCTGGATCGACTTCCATCTGCGGCAAATAATCGTTCAGTTTCATATCTCTTTTACTGATCTGCCGCGTCCCGGAAACTGCTACAGTTGGTTTTTGTAAACCTAGCTGTGCTGCAATATCTCGATCGCGCGCCACCTGCGAAACAAACGTCAGACAAGTCGCCCCGATCGCACCGCCAAAACTGCCAAACATCGGCCTCATATGCACTGGCTGCGGCGTCGGAATGCTGGCGTTAGCATCTCCCATCTGCCCATAGGCGATCGCCCCACCCTTAATTACCAACTCCGGTTTCACCCCAAAAAACGCCGGCCGCCACAAACACAAATCCGCCAACTTACCCTCTTCCACCGAACCGACATACTGACTAATTCCATGAGTAATCGCCGGATTAATCGTGTATTTCGCAATATACCGCTTCGCCCGAAAATTATCATTAACTCCTCCACTTGTGGAACGGGCATCTTGCCCGTCCAATCCACTTGTGGAACGGGCATCTTGCCCGTCCAAGTCTCTTGTGGAACGGGCATCTTGCCCGTCCAAATTCCCCCTTTGCACCTTCATTTTATGTGCAGTTTGCCAAGTCCGAATAATCACCTCTCCAACCCTACCCATCGCCTGCGAGTCAGAAGAAATCATACTAAACGCACCCAAATCGTGCAAAATATCCTCAGCAGCAATAGTTTCCCTTCTAATTCTCGACTCAGCAAAAGCCACATCTTCAGGAATCCCCCGATCCAAATGGTGGCAAACCATCAACATATCTAAATGTTCTTCCAAAGTATTGACAGTGTAAGGGCGAGTCGGGTTAGTAGACGAAGGCAAAACATTAGCTTGGCCGCAGACTTTAATAATATCCGGTGCGTGTCCGCCGCCAGCACCTTCAGTGTGGTAAGTGTGAATTGCGCGATTTTTAAATGCCGCAATTGTAGCTTCCACAAATCCCGCTTCATTGAGAGTATCGGTATGAATTGCAACTTGCACGTCGTACTCGTCAGCTACACTCAAACAAGTGTCGATCGTTGCTGGCGTAGTTCCCCAATCTTCGTGAAGCTTCAAACTCATTGCACCAGCCAATACTTGTTCGACTAATCCTTGAGGTTGGCTGCTATTTCCCTTACCTGAAAAACCGATATTTACGGGAAAAGCATCGGCGGCTTGCAGCATTCTGTACATATGCCAAGGCCCCGGAGTGCAAGTCGTGGCGTTTGTACCCGTTGCTGGGCCAGTGCCGCCGCCGATCATCGTAGTGATGCCAGAGGCGATCGCCACTTCGATTTGTTGCGGGCAAATAAAATGAATGTGAGTATCAACTCCCCCCGCCGTCAGAATCATTCCTTCACCCGCAATCACTTCTGTACCAGGCCCGATAATAATATCTACCCTATCTTGAATGTAAGGATTTCCCGCTTTGCCAATTTTGTAAATTTTCCCGTCTTTAAGTCCAATATCTGCCTTAACAATTCCCCACCAATCCAATATTAAAGCATTAGTAATTACCGTGTCAACAGCACCGTCAGCATTAGAAATAGGCGACTGTCCCATGCCATCGCGAATGACTTTGCCGCCACCAAATTTAACTTCATCCCCGTAGGTTGTGAAGTCTTTTTCAACTTCTATGAATAATTCTGTATCAGCTAACCGCACGCGATCGCCCACAGTCGGCCCGAAGGTTTCCGCGTAAGCGCGGCGATCCATTCTGTAACTCATGCTTTCTCCTAATATTAATATTTTTTAGTTGGTAGTTGAGGCTAACTTAAATTATACTATTTAGCAAAATTGTTGATAATAGCTGAAGTTTCATCCATCTAACTCACCATTAATCTTACCATTAAAGCCGTAAACTTCACGGCTACCAACAAACGGCACTAATTGAATTTCCCTTTCATCTCCCGGTTCAAACCTGACTGCTGTACCTGCGGGGATATCCAACCGCATTCCTCTTGATTGTTCTCGATTGAATGCTAACGCTTCGTTCGTCTCATAGAAGTGATAGTGGGAACCGACTTGAATGGGCCTGTCGCCCGTATTTCCGACCAGCAAGCGCACTGTTGGGCGATCGGCATTTAGCTCAATTTCACCATCTGCAACAATCATTTCTCCCGGAATCATATCTATCTCCTGTGATTTTTTGCGGTTAAATATTTAACGAATCGGATCGTGCACTGTCACCAACTTAGTCCCGTCGGGAAAAGTCGCCTCAACTTGCACTTCATTCACCATTTCCGGTATTCCTTCCATCACATCTTCCCGCGTCAAGAGAGTTGTCCCGTAACTCATTAAATCTGCGACGGTGAGGCCATCTCTGGCTCCTTCTAAAATCGCGGCGGAAATGTAGGCCAGTGCTTCTGGATAGTTTAATTTTAAACCTCTTTGTTTCCGGCGCTCTGCTACCAGGGCGCAGGTGAAAATCAGCAGCTTGTCTTTTTCTTGGGGGGTGAGTTGCATTTTTATTCTGGTAAGGGCGATCGCATTATTGGCTCAAGTTTAACTATCAGTCGCGGTAAATCTATTGAAAATAAAATATGATTCTATTTTACCCAAACTCGGGGCAAACAGCAAGGGCGTTCTGAAAAAGACAAGCGCAGCAAGTGCCAAATGCCGACAAAACAGTCCCTAGCCGCAGCAGTGGATGTACCGCGATATCGGCACACCAAACCGTTGGGAATACGAGTCACGCCGATGGTACAATTACCAGGATAAATTGTTGCTTCAGATGGCAAAGCTCGCACTTTTTCTACTATATCTGCTGTGACGGGTTCGCCGATCCAAGCGAGGGTAGCGACTACGGGTTTCCCTGCTAAACCGTGGGGACTTTCGAGCATTTTGTGTCCGCCTTGGAGCCATTGTCTGTCAATCCACAGAGGGATGTTTTGCTGCCAGATTTCGGTGTGCGATCGCCATTCTCCAGACAAGAATTTTTCGCCCCTAGCACTGCGTCCAAACCGGGTAATTTCCCACAGCAAAATACTGGCTTTTGGCGCTAATTCTATCCGCAAATCTTGCCGATAAATTGCGCCGTCGAAAACGATGGTTTCCTGCGGTAGCCATTCCAAATTCGCACTTGATTCTAGTTTAATGTCGATATTTTGTTGTGATTCTTGTCCGCTGCTGCGATAGATTTTACCAGCGGCAGCCGTGGTAATTAAGGCTTTGGCGTTGGGTTCGAGGTGAAAATGGCTTGAAAGCCGATCGCCCCCGACAACTCCCCCAGCCGTGTGCAAAACGACGCTGTGACAAACCTCTTTTCCCTCTGGATAAAACGGACGCTGCACCTTTAGGGGCGCTTGCATTTGGTTGTGGATGATTTGAGTTGCGCCGTCACGGTTGGCGTAGACTAAATTGAGCCTGCCGTGCCAATTATTTATCTTATTTGCAGCTTGTTCAGTAAAAGGTTCAGTCACAGATTGTTGCTAAAAACAGTCACTCTCAAAAATATACCACGATTGCTGCGCCGTCAATGAATTTTTTAAATCATCTAGATATACCTGGCACACCCCGGATAGTCCTTACTTTATTTCATCGGATTGAAAACTGTTATATACTAATTAATCATGCCTTTAAAACTATCCTCCCATGCCAGCCAACCCCGACAGCCTCCAGAAATTCGTCGCTTACTGCCAACAACATATTACTGGCGATGAAAAAGGACAAGCACAGGTATTTTTAGACCGCTTTTTTCAGGCATTCGGTCACGAGGGGACATTAGAAGCCGGCGCAACCTATGAAGAACGCATCGAAAAGGCTAGCAAGAAAGGTCACATGGGATTTGCTGATTTGGTGTGGAAAAAGCACGTTTTGATTGAAATGAAAAAGCGGGGAGAAGACTTAACTAAAAGGGAGTATCGCGCCCAAACTGAGCGGTATTATCTGCGCCTCAAAAAAGACGATCGCCCTCGCTACGTGATGATGTGCAATTTTGATGAATTTCACATTTACGATTTTGACCTTCAGCCTGATGAACCTTTAGACATTATAGCATTAAAGCAATTGCCAGCGCGATCGCCTGCTTTTGCTTTTATGGAATCTGTCGCCCGTCGCCCCATATTCAAAAATAATCAAGTCGAGATTACAGAGAAAGCTGCTAGCAGAATGGGGATGTTGCTGGAAATGCTAATTGAGCGCGAAAAAGAGCGCAAATCTCCTAAATTTAATCAGCTTCAAGCCCAGCGATTTGTGTTGCAGTGCGTGTTAGCAATGTTTGCGGAAGATAGGGGACTTTTGCCGCTAGGACTCTTTACTCGCTGCGTTAAAGATTGTTTAGAAGGGGCAAGTACCTACGATGTTTTAGGCGGCTTATTTCAAGCAATGAACCAGGAGGGAGTCACGCCTGGGGGACGTTATGAAGGTGTGGAATATTTTAACGGCGGCTTATTTTCAGAGATTCACCCCATAGAATTGCAACCGGGAGAGTTAAAAATATTAGAAGTTTGTGCCGAGCAAAATTGGAGTAAAGTACGCCCTTCTATTTTTGGTAATATCTTTGAGGGGGCGTTGAAGAATGATAAAAAACAACGACACGCACATGGCATTCACTTCACATCTGAGGGAGACATTCGGCGGATTGTTTTGCCAACGATTACTTATTACTGGGAGGAACGGATTCAAGCTGCAACTACAGTTAAGGAATTGCAAAATCTACACCAGGAAATAGGTAGATATCGGATACTAGATCCCGCCTGCGGTTCGGGAAACTTTCTCTATGTGGCATATCAGGAACTCAAGCAGATTGAAAAGTTATTGTTAGATAAGTTAAATGAGTGTGAAGGTTCAAAAGTTTACCTTTCAGTAGTTACGCCGCAGCAATTTTATGGCATGGATATTAACTCGTTTGCGGTGGAGTTGGCGCGGGTGACGCTGATGATTGGCCGCAAGGTGGCGATTGATAATTTGGGATTGCAAGAACCTTCTTTGCCTTTGGATACTTTGGATCAAAATATTATCTGTGCTGATGCTTTGTTTACTGATTGGGTGAAGGCTGACGCGATTATTGGAAATCCGCCATTTTTAGGGGGAAAGCATATGAGAATGACACTGAATGACAAATATATTGACCGCGTATTTGAACGGTTTTCTGATGTCAAAGATTCTGTGGATTTTTGCTCTTATTGGTTTCGGATAGCTCATGATAATTTAGGCAGTAATGGCAGGGCTGGTTTGGTGGCTACCAATTCAATTAGTCAAGGGAAAAGCCGCGCTGCTGGTTTAGATTATATTGCTCAAAATGGCGGTTATATTTATGATGCTATTTCTACTCAACCTTGGTCTGGTGAAGCTAAAGTTCATGTAAGTATTGTTAATTGGAGTAAGGAAGAGCCGAAACGTTACATTTTAGATAGCCGCTCAGTTTTAAGTATTAATTCTTCGCTGCAAGCTACGATTGATGTTTCTCAAGCGGCGAAATTGTTAGCAAATTCAAACAGATGCTTTCAAGGTGTAATTCCGGTTGGCAAAGGATTCATTGTTACTCAGCAACAAGTTGAGAATTGGGTGAAAGCAGATGCTAAAAACCAAGAGGTTCTTAAACTATTTTCAATGGGTGCAAATCTAGCACAGAATCCTAACGGTACGCCGGAACGCTGGATTATTGACTTTAGCAATATGCCAATAGAAGAATCTAGCAATTACGAACTACCACTAGAGCATATTAGGATTCATGTTAAACCTGAACGCGAACAAAATCGCGAACCTATTCTACGAGAAAAATGGTGGAGATATAAGCGTACTAATGAAGGAATGAGAAAGGCGATCGCACCATTATCTCACTACTTCACTGTACCGAGAGTCTCAAAGTGGGCTGTCTTCATTCCCGCCCCCGTTAGTTGGCTGCCGGGAGACAAATCAGTAGTTGTTGCCTCTGATGATTTTTATGTGTTTGGCATCCTGACATCTCAAGTACACCGGACTTGGATGCACGCTCAAAAATCAACTCTCAAAGCAGATATCGCTTACACCCACAATACCTGCTTTGAAACTTTCCCATTTCCCCAGATAGTAGCGAAGCAATTAGTAGAGCAAATTCGCGCAACTGCTGTCGAACTTCACGAATATCGCACTCAACAAATGTCATCAAAACAGTGGGGAATTACTCAGCTTTACAACAAGTTTTTTGCAGAACCAACCAGCCAACTTTATAAAATCCATGAAGCGCTCGATCGCCAATGTAATGCAGCTTACGGATTTACTGACAGCGACGATATTTTAGCAAAACTGCTGGAATTGAACCTAGAACTGGCAGAAAAAGAAAAACGGCGATCGCCCGTAGTTGGGCCTTGTGATCCCAACTGAGTAAAAATATCGCAGTTATCATAAGTTTTGTAAATCTGCGTAAAATCACATAGATTGTTGATACAGATCACAAACATTCTCGCATAATAACAGAGATAATTAAGAAGGGATCAGCTAAATTGCGTCCGCTGGCAGCGAAAACAGCGATCGCTCTGGTGGACTTCATACAAAGATCAGTTGCGAGATTTTGTACTCAACCGAATGTCCGCCCCAAAATACCGCCAAGAGTTAAAACCCAGAAAAACTATCGTAGCTCCCGATCGCGTTTTTTCAGGAGTAAGCACCGAAACATTAAGGGTTTTAACTTGCGTTAAATGATTAACCGAGAAATGGAGGTTTTGGCTGTTTCTCGATCGTGTAAAAAATTGTGCAGGATGTCAACTACTCCTGATTATTTTGGGAGAAACTTTCAATGTTATTATTTACCCACACTCAGCCCCAAGATTGCAAAGTAGAGCAAGAACACTCTGCTAAAAAAAACTTGTTTCAGCATTCATCTATTAATTTAAATTGGCTAAGGGGAGGATTCAATCATTTGCGGATCGGCCAAAAAATTAGCTACGGTTATGCTTTAGCGATCGGCATAGCGATTTTGGGAACGGGTGCGGGACTGAAAGTGGGAGACCACTTTCGCAAGCAAGCTTTAATTCAGGTAAATGCTGCTGGGCAAGAGCAGCAACTGTTGCAAAATTTGCAAAATACCGTATTTGAAGCCCGATCGCACGCGGCGAGATTGCCGGTCGTTTTGGGAAACGCCGTGTGGCTGCAATACGAACACGAGCGCTTTGTCGGGCAAATCAATCAGGCGAAAATCCTGATTTCAGAAATTGAATCTTTCGCACGAGAAAATCCCGATAGACTAGCAACAGAAGAGGCAGCATTGCAGGCTATATTGAAGAAATCTGCCCTCGTCATTGATTACTACGGTCAGCTAATTAAATTGCAGTTAAAAGAAGCGGAAGTTTGGAATTTGCAGCCCAACAGCCTCGATTCCGCACAGCTACAAATGTTGAGGACTAGCAGCGGTCAAGAGGCGATCGTACTAGATAACCTTGCTCACAGTTTAACCGAGGTAATTGCTACAATAGAAGTTCAAAAACTGCAAGGGGCGGAAGCATTAAAAGAAGCTGAAGGTTTGCGAAACCGCATTATTCTGGGGAGTATGGTGATTTCAGCACTGATCGCCGTCGCGCTGGCGGACAAAACCAGCCGCGCGATCGCCCAACCCCTCGAAACCGTTACTAATGTGGCTCAGCAAGTCGCCCGCGAATCGAATTTTAACCTGCAAGTACCAATCACAACCGACGACGAAATCGGAGTTTTAGCAGCCTCTTTCAATCAATTGATTCAGCGAGTTAGCGAGTATACACAAGAACTAAAACAAACTCAATCTCAATTAATTCAGACCGAAAAAATGTCGTCTCTCGGTCAAATGGTTGCAGGGATAGCCCACGAAATCAACAATCCCGTCAACTTCATCGGGGGCAACATTGACTATGCCAACGGATATATCCAAGATTTGGCAGACTTGGTAACTCTCTATCAAGAATACTATCCCAACCCACCCGATGCAATTCAAGAGCGCATCGAAGATATTGAATTGGAATTTCTCAGAGAAGATTTGCCAAAAACGCTTTCTTCGATGAAAATGGGAGCCGATCGCATTCGTGAAATTGTCGTATCCATGCGTAACTTTTCGCGCTTAGATGACGGCAAAATGAAACCTGCGGACATTCATGAAGGAATAGACAGCACCCTGGTAATTCTGAATCACCGGCTCAAACAAGGTATTCAAGTTATTAAAGAATATGACAATTTGCCTCTGGTTGAGTGCTATGGATCGCAACTGAATCAAGTATTTATGAATGTGATCGGCAATGCAATAGATGCGCTGGAGGAGGTGAAAAAGGCAGACAAAGGGTTTTCGCCAACGATTTGGATTAGCACCGAAGTTACGGCAGACAACGCCGTCACTGTCAAGATTCGGGATAACGGGCCGGGAATTGCAGCAGCCAGTGCCCAACAGATATTTGACCCATTTTTTACTACAAAGTCGATCGGCAAAGGCACTGGATTGGGATTGGCTATTTCCTATCAAATCCTTGCCAAGCATCAAGGAAAAATTGAGATGAATTCTCAAATAGGACAGGGCACGGAATTTGCGATTACTTTGCCAGTTGCTGCGTAATATCACGCGGGGCGACTTCGTTTTTGTTCGCGATGAGGTATCACATCCAGTTCGCTTCGGAGGACTCGCGAGCGAGGACGCTCGCACTCGGATATATAGCCTTTCTCAGAAAGATGAGGTACGCGAACGGCATAGGGCATAGGGCATAGGGCATAGGGCATAGGGCATACCTCACTTTTTTGAGAACCGCTATAATTCCGATGTAACCGATTTTGATTCGATATCCTGTCCGCTTCTTGCGTCGGCATAATAATTTTACCAGTGCAGTGCTGTCCCGCTCGCGAGAAGAACACTCGCTAGGTGAGAGGTTGCGAGCGAGGATGATCGCATTCGGGTATTATTCCGAAATTTTCATGGGGGTGGAGGGACTTGAACCCACACGACCGTTTCGGGTCAACGGATTTTAAGTCCGTAGCGTCTACCATTCCGCCACACCCCCCTTTCGTGAAATTGCTGTGGATTTGAGCCACTGACAACAACAGCCTTTTATTCTACAACCAAACCCCAATTTACGCAACCCCTAATCGAAAATTTCCCAAAAGTCGCGCTGCATCTCCCAAAGCTGTACAATGGTTAACCAGTTGGCGGAGTGTGTCAGCCCACTTACCGTGTTATTTTTCCCCTAAATCAAATCTATGTATATTACCTTACTGCTTTACGCCGTCTTGGCAGGAGCCTACCTCCTGGTAGTACCCGCTGCCACTTACGCCTACTTGAACAGCCGCTGGTACGTGGCCAGCTCTTTTGAGCGCGGCTTCATGTACTTCTTGATGTTCTTCTTCTTCCCAGGTATGTTGATCCTAGCTCCCTTTTTGAATTTTCGTCCCAAACGGCGGCAGATAGAAGCCTAGATGAGACGTATTGACGTAATTGGAATCAGTCTCGGCTTTTTTGTAGCAGGTGGGTTGGCCTACTTGGTACTGCAATTCGCTGGACTCGACAGCATGAATGCAGGGATTTGGAGTCAGTTATTTTTGGTCGTCGGCTTGATTGGCTGGCTGGTGACTTATTTATTTCGAGCACTTACTCAAAAGATGACTTACAGTCAGCAACTGAAAGAGTACAAAGATGCTGTCTTGCAGAAGCAGCTAGATGCACTCACTCCTGAAGAATTAGCCAAACTTCAAGCCGAAATTGAGCAGGAAAAAAATACTTAGTCATTGGTCATTGGTCATTAGTCATTGGTCATTAGTTATTAGTCATTAGTAATTGGAACAAACAAAAAAAACTAACCAACAAATAACAAATAACAAATAACAACTGATTAATGACCACTGACTAATGACTAATAACTAATGACTAATAACTAATGACTATTTCTAATTGTTTTGAGAAGTTGCGCAAGCACAACCAATGTGCATTGATTCCTTTTATTACTGCTGGCGATCCAGATTTGGAGACAACGGCTAAAGCACTGCAAATTTTGGATGATAACGGTGCAGATGCGATCGAGCTTGGCGTACCTTATTCTGACCCGCTAGCTGACGGGCCGGTGATTCAAGCCGCCGCTACCAGGGCTTTGCAGCGGGGAACGCGGTTAGATTCGGTGCTGGAAATGGTGGCGAAAGTTAGTCCAAATTTGCGATCGCCCATAATTCTCTTTACATACTACAACCCGATTTTGTACCGAGGTATAGAAACCTTCTTACAGCAAATCAAAAGTGCTGGAGTTCAGGGATTAGTTGTACCAGATTTGCCCTTAGAAGAAGCCGCAAGTCTTATTCAACCGGCCAACAAATTAGGGATTGAACTCACATTATTAGTTGCTCCTACAAGTCCTAAAAGTCGTATAGAAGCCATTGCTCGCGAGTCTCAAGGATTTATTTACTTGGTTAGCGTGACGGGAGTTACGGGAGTGCGCGAAGGCTTAGACACGCGAGCCAAAGAGTTGCTGCAAGAACTCCGTAGCATCACTGACAAACCCATCGGCGTCGGGTTTGGTATCTCGAAACCCGAACACGCTCGCCAAGTCAAAGAATGGGGCGCAGACGCTGTGATTGTCGGCAGTGCTTTTGTGAAACGCTTAGCCCAAGGCACTCCTGAACAAGGTTTGGAAGCCATAGGCGAGTTCTGCAAGAGTCTAAAAGCAGCGATTCAAAATGATTAGCAACTGTGCAGATACTTTCAGCCATTAGATAGATGTGGGCGATCGCCGATGTACTGGACAATTACAATTAAAGACCTTGTTGTACTTGAGATTATACATCCCTTCCTTCTGGTTCCTGACTGGAAGGTTTTTTTTGACTCTAAAACGTAAAACATTTCAACGCAGTGCGCGCACGGAGCACCAAACGCTCAGCAAAGCAGGGAAACAGCCATGTCTTGTCCGGTGCGTGGTGCTGCGACTTTTAATAATTGCTAGAAGATTGAAGATTGTCCATTCCTTATTACTTACATCCGTTAAATCCGTTAAATAATCCGTTGCCGAACTTCCTTACATCCGTTAAATCCGTTAAATAATCCGTTGCCGAACTTCCTTACATCCGTTAAATCCGTTAAATAATCCGTTGCCGAACTTACTTACATCCGTTAAATCCGTTAAATAATCCGTTGCCGAACTTCCTTACATCCGTTAAATCCGTTAAATCCGTTAAATAATCCGTTGCCGAACTTCCTTCTACTATAACTTGAGGAATCCAACTTGAGATAGATGAAAATATCCTGTTTCTCTTGGTAGGCTTAAAAAAGGGTTCAAATGCCTAATTTTGTAATGCTAGCCATCTACAAAACTATCAGACATTTGAGCAATTCACAAAAGATAAGGAGCATTTTTATGAAGAGACTGACTGCATTTCTGAAAAAAATTCGAGCTGTACAAATTTTAACAGTGTTTCTGGCTGGCATTTTAGTATTAGTGAGCACTGCCTGTAGTCGCCCGGATGTGACGGCAGGAACAACTGATGGAATAACTGGAAAAACGTCCGATCAAATTAGAGAAGAAGTGCCTTCTGAGGCTGTAACTTCGGAATATAAAGGCGGGCAGAATCAATACAGCGATGTCGATCCCAGAAACCCAAATGTTAAAGCATCTGAAGCAAAAGCTCAGCTTCTCAAAGATCAAGCGCAGCGCCGCATCGACACCAAATCTAGCAGCAATGTGGGCGAAAATTTGCGGCGGGTAGCAGATGACGCGCCGGACAAACTCGACCAAATTGGCGAAAAGGTGAATGATGATGCTCGCACGGCTCAGCAGAAAGCTGATGAGTTTGGCGACAAAACCAAAAAAGGCTTTGCTAATCTGAAGGAAAACACTCGCGAAGGCTTGAAGGGAGCAAAAGATATTGTTAAAGAAGCCACCGAGGGAGCAAAAGATAGAGCAGCAGAGGGTACTGAGTCGCTGAAATATAATGTCAGCCAAGGCAAAGAGAATGTCAAAGATGCAGCCCGAAATGTAAAATATAGTGCTGAAGATACCTCGGACAAAGTTCGCGCGAAAGTGAATCGAGATATTGACAGAACTCAACGAGCGGCAGAAAGAGCGGCAGACGCGATCGACTAATTTCAAATAACGCTATTTCCTGCTTTCAAAGCTACACTCGGATAGGGGTTTTATGTTAACCCCTCTCCGATCGCTCCTATTCGTCGATCGCAGACTAGACATCCTCCTAAACAGCAGGTTTTGAACAGGCTTTCGGGCCTGTTCCACAATAATTATGGGAGATGTCTACTATATATTAGTATTTGAGTTGGTTTTAATCGAAGGTCGAACCCGGACATAGGGTGCAGCGAGAGTTTCAGCAGAATGAAACAGTCGGCACTTTTCTAGGTGACAACTGAAATGCTACTAATTTTACCACGGATTATTGATAATTTCTATAGATTGTATTTTGAGTTTTTGAGGTCACATTTTTGCCATCTGGATAAGGGAAATTTGGGCGATCGACTTATATTGAATTTACTTAGGATCGCGAATTAAATAACTTACAATTTTAATTGTTATTGTGGGACGGGCGTCCCGCCCGTTCAAAAAGGACGGGCGGGACGCCCATCCCACAAGCTTGTGGAAGTTATTTAATTCTCATTCCTTACTTAAATATTGTCTTTTTCAAAACACTATACTGCCGTGTTCCTACTGTCCTTGGCATTCATTATAACCGCAACGAGATTAACCGCAGCAACTTATACCTAAGTATAAGGCTCTAATCCCGATCGCCAAAGTATAAAATGTTGTTCTTTAATAAATCAGTGGAATTTTTGCTCTGCCGATCGCCAATACTGCTGTTTATGCCCTAAGATAGATACACTAACTTTTTTTAAAGTTCTTGTCTGGGCTGAGGTTCGCCAATATGGATGCAAGACTAGATTTAGTGGATTTGACTGCGGTGATGCCCGGATATCGCCCGACCGCGCAATTGTACACCGGTTCTGGAACGATGGTCGATCGGGCTGTACGCCAGAAAAACCCGCAACTCGCTGCTAAAATTCTCAAACATACATCCTTCTCGCGGAGGATTTCCCGGACGCGGTGCTGCCAAGATACGATCGAGTTGCATCGACGGCGGTTAATTGCATCCCTGGAAATAGTCCTTAAGCCGACAGACATTCCAGGGCGAACTCGAACCAAATCCAGTTATTTACTAATAGATGAAATCTGGCAGTATTTGAATTAATTCTGACTGTCATCGGCTAGATTTAGCAGCATAAAATTCAGCCCGAAAAGGCACAGAATTAGCGATATATTCGAGCCACAATCCGCAGTAGATAGACAGGGGTGATGCAAGCAAACCTTATTTTTAGAACTGTGTTTCGATGCTAGTAACGATGATGCACGACTTTTACGATGCGCTGGCACATTTGGCAATTTATGTCGGTGCCACACCGACGGAGCGCCAACAAATCCTGAAGCGCGTTGGCGCTAGTCAGAAAAAACTTAAAAAATGCGCTCAGCATACCCCGATCGATTACCAGCACAAGTTGGATCTGGTTGAGGCAGAATGGCGGCGCGTTTTGGGCCAGAAAGCAGAAGCAATGGAATTGTACGATCGAGCTATTGCCGGAGCTCAAGCTAACGAATATTTGAACGAAGAAGCTCTCGCCTGCGAACTCGCTGCTAAGTTTTACCTGTCATGGGGAAGAGAAAAAATTGCGCGAGTCTATATGATAGATGCCTATAATTGCTATGTCCGCTGGGGAGACAAATCCAAAATTGACGATTTAGAAAAACGCTATCCTCAATTGTTGGAAGCGATTTTGCAGCCCGTAAAACTATCTGCAAATATATTAGCAACTTTCGCCGCACCTGCCTCCCAAAATCAAGCGGTACATCCATCAATTCTGCCATCCATTTATCCGTCTGTGTCGGCTAGCGTCTCGGATTTTGGGAATTTTTCAACTCTCCTAAAAGCTTGTCAAGCGCTATCTAGTGAAAGAGAGCTTGATCGCCTGATTGCCACACTAATCCAACTGGCGATGAGCAATACCAGAGCTGACAAAGCAGTGCTGATTTTGCCTCATGGCGATCGATGGGAAATCGCTGCTACGAGTGCGATCGACAATTTGGGTGTCCAGCGGGCGATCGACATATCATCCGCAACACTCGATGAAAACAGCCATATCCTGCCCCTAAAAATTGTTGACTGCGTTACAAGCTTGTTAAAACCTGTAATTATGCGGGACATCGCTCAAAAATGCGATCGGGATTCCGACTCCTATATCCTGAAATACGAACCGCAAAGCCTGTTGTGCTGGCCGATTCTCGATCGAGGTAACTTAGTCGGCATTTTGTATCTGGAAAATCGATTAACCGCAGGAGTTTTTACCCGCGATCGCCTGCAACTTCTCAATCTTCTGTGTTCCCAGGCAGGCATCTGTTTGCAAAATACTTTTCTCTATAAAAAATCTCAGGATTACAGCCAACAATTAGAGCGATCTCTAAAAAAATTCAGCCGAACAGAAGCTCAGCTTGCCGAGCAGAAACAAATGCTGCAAGCGATTATTGATGTCGCTCCGATTTGGATTTGGATGGTTGATCCCAAGGGGAAAGTACATTTTTTTAACAATACCTTTTGTCAAGATGTGGGCGTCCCTCTGAGAGATTTTTTAGCTGTAGAGCATTACAAAGATATACTGGGGGAGAATGCAGCGAACTGTCTGGTTTCAGATGCTGCCTGCCTTGCCCAAGATTTGCCGCATTACTCCAGCGAAATCCTCAGACTTGTTGACGGCCAACTACACTATATAGAAGTCACGAAAGTGCAGTTAAAAAATTCCCAAGGCGAGACGATCGGGATTATTGGTTTGGGTGTTGATGCCACCGAGCGCAAGCAATCAGAAGAGCTTTTGCAAGAGCAAAATCAGCGCCTCGAACAAACTTTAACAGATTTACAGGAAGCACAATTACAAATCGTGCAAAGCGAGAAAATGTCAGCTTTGGGCAATTTAGTCGCCGGAGTCGCCCACGAAATAAACAATCCGATTGGGTTTATTTATGGCAATTTGAACGAAGCTAAAAGAAGTTTCGAGGATGTTATGGAACACTTGGAATTGTATCGCTCCGATGCACCGAAATCGGAAATTGCCGACCACGCCGAAGAGATTGACCTCGATTATCTGTTAGCAGATTTACCGAAGATGATTGATTCAATGCAAGTCGGGTGCGATCGCATTTCCAGCATCAGCACCAGTTTGCGCACTTTCTCCCGAGGCGACAAAGACTACAAAGTTTCTTTTAATATTCACGACGGCATTGATAGCGCTATTTTAATTTTGAAACACCGCCTCAAAGCCAACGAACACCGTCCGCAGATTGAAGTGATGGCTAAATACGGAAATATCCCTAAAATTGAATGTTTTCCCGGCCAATTGAATCAAGTTTTCATGAACCTGCTTGCCAATGCGATCGATGCTTTAGAAGAGTCAAATCAAGGACGCAGTTTTAGTGAAATTGCCGCCAATCCCAACCGCATCACGATTTGCACCGATGTACTGGGCGAAGGGCAGATTAAAATTAAAATTGCTGATAACGGTACCGGGATGAAAGAGGAAGTGAAAAAGCAGATATTCGACCATTTGTTCACGACGAAAGGTGTCGGTAAAGGAACTGGATTGGGGTTGGCAATTGCCCATCAGATTGCGGTAGAAAAACATGGCGGCATCATTGAGGTGAGTGCGGAGCCAGGAGTAGGGACTGAGTTTGCGATCGTTTTGCCTGTGAAAGGATAAACTATAATTAAAATTAAGTGTTTTTTGGGCGATCGCGTGATAAAATATAATTTCACCAGTCAATTCTTTTGGAGGGTCTTTTAAATGCCCTACAGTCAATTTAAGCTCGAACAAATCAAGTCAGAATTTGGCATAACTCTCTCGGAAAAATTCGGACTTTTTGCAGAGATTCCAGAGGCGAGCTACAGTCAGTTTTTGTCCGAAACCCTAGAGTACAATATTCCCCTAGCTCTAGCAATTAACTCGGAAAAATCTCGGTCGGAAATGATTGTAGCGCCAATCTTGATTGAACTGAGAAAACAATTTGACAATAGAATAGGCTTATTTTCAGGTAAAGATTTTACGGTAGATAGCCTGAGAGGTTTAAACGGATTTTGCGATTTCCTGATTAGCAAATCGCCCGAACAGTTAATGATCGAAGCGCCCGTTATTACTTTAGTCGAAGCCAAAAATGATAATATAGAATCTGGTTTGGCTCAATGTATGGCTGAAACGATCGCATCTCAATTGTTTAACGAACAAAAAGGCAATGAAATCAAGAAAGTTTACGGAGTTGTGACAACGGGGAGTCTCTGGAAATTTATGCAGCTAGAAGAGCAAACTATATCGATCGACCTCAATGAGTATTTTGTGGGGAATCCTGGCAAAATCATCGGTATTTTGAAAAGTTTTATCGAATAACACTGTACAAAAGATCGGACGTACGGTTGAAACCGCGCCTACACAAACGATGTCCGCCTCCGCGGACTCAAGAAGACAACGTTTTTTAACCCGCTCCCGTCGGCCGAGAGCTTGTATAGACGCGGTTTCAACCGCCGAGTCCTCTACAAACCTTTTGATTACGGGTAATTTACCCAACAATATCTAATTTATACCATTTTGACAAAAGATTGCTACACAATAAATGTTGTGTTTGTTTACAATGATCCTGCTCAGAAGGTGCGTCGCTGTTAAATCGTCGATATTTTTCAGGGATTGTTGATGGCGACACACCCTACGATTACTGTTGCATTAATTTGACAAATTGGTATTACTAACTTGGTAAACTCAATTTTATTACCTGTCCAACCGAAACTTCGTGCTTGTGCGTTGCTACCACCACCGCACCTTCTAATCGCGGATCGTAACATCCAACCCAAGCCGCAGGATGGCATTCGTGCACTAAATACCCGTACAGCCAAATTGCTCCTCTACCTTCAATGACAATTCCTTGGCTGAATTGAACGTCTTGAGGAATTTTCAAACCTTTTAAATCATCGGGTGTGATAATACCGTCTTGAGTTGTAATTCGCAAGCGCAAATGTTGGTAGGCTAAACCGTCTTGAGTTTGATTGGGGATTATTTTTAATTCAATAGGATTCATTGGATGCAGAAATGTTGAATGCTGTCATAAAATCATATATCTTTTAGGGTAAATTGGGAATCCGATCGCCTACTTTCAGTCCCAATTGGGCCGCCCTGCCACCTTTGATCTCGATCACTCCGTCAACGGGAACATCCGGGCCGTAGTTGGGGCAGGTTTCGCTGAAACACGGCGGTACGTTAGGAATTATCGCCTGCACGATGCCTTCGCGCAGAAAAATCATATCGAGCTCGATTTGCACGTTTCTCATCCAGAAACGCACATTGCGCGGGGGGGCGATCGGGAACAGCATTCCCCTGTCATCGGGCAATTCTGTGCGAAACATTAAGCCGATCGCTTGTTCTTCGGGAGTTTGCGCCACTTCTAGTCCGATCCTCCGCAAGGGCTCCGCTAACGCCCGATCGCCCACAATCGTGTTAACCGAAATTGGCAAAAGCTGACCCATATCTATCCCGCCAAACATCGATATAAAGTTGGATTCAGTCAGGTTAGGTTTTCCCAAAACAACTCCTAAATAGTTGCCAGAATTTTTATCTTTTATAACAGTTTGATTCTCCGAAACAGAAATATCCAAGTTGCTAAATTTTATACCTTCTGTCAAGACAATTTTATCATTACCGTTGCCAAAATCTGTAATTACATCAGCTTGTGCGATCGCAGATGCGGCTGAGGTACTTTCAATTACAAATAAATCATCGCCCGCACCTCCTGTCAAGATATCCTTGCCTTCGCCACCGATTAGCAAATCGTTACCCCGATCGCCATTAATCCAATCATCACCTTGTCCTCCATAGATTGTATCGCTTCCTTGCCCTCCAGACAGCGTATCAGCGCCTTCATTTCCGGCCAGTAAGTCATTGTCGCGATCGCCAAAAATCAGGTCATTTCCCCCCAAACCTTGAATTGTGTCATTACCCGCAAATCCTCTCATCGTATCGTTTCCGGGAGTTCCCAGGAGAAAATCGAAGCCGAAAGTACCGTCGATATTAACCATTTTGCGTTTAATAAGTAAGTCATCACAAAAAACATAGTATCTGGTAGGGGCGGGTTAAGCCACAATCTATAACATCCCAACCAATAATTTTATTCAAAACCCGCCCTCTCCCATGTAATGTTTATTTATAACCACCTACTTAATAAGCTACAATCTATAACATCCCAACCAATAATTTTATTCAAAACCCGCCCTCTCCCATGTAATGTTTATTTATAACCACCTACTTAATAAGCTACAATCTATAACATCCCAACCAATAATTTTATTCAAAACCCGCCCTCTCCCATGTAATGTTTATTTATAACCACCTACTTAAAAGGAAGCTTTGGCGATCGGCATTCGCCAACCAGTACCAAAAGCTCGATCGCTAATTTTCAAACCCGGGGGTGCTTGTCGCCGTTTAAACTCCGCTTGCCTGACTAATTTTACTACCAGTTTAACCACCGCTTCATCATGTCCCGCCGCGACAATTTCTGGGACAGATTCATGATGTTCGATCAACCGCTGCAAGATGTCATCCAAAACATCGTAAGCAGGCAAAGAATCTTGGTCAATTTGTCCAGGTTTCAGTTCAGCACTCGGCGCTTTATTAATAATATTAATCGGAATTATCTCTTTTCCCAGGGGTAGGTATGGAGAGGGCGGGCCCGCACCATCCACCGCCCCTACATATCCGCCAGAATTTAGCCATCGACAAAGCGAATAAACGCGAGTTTTTGGCACATCAGAAATCACCGCCAATCCCCCATTCATATCGCCGTAGAGAGTGCAGTAACCCACCGACATTTCCGACTTGTTGCCCGTCGAAAGTAGCAAATGTCCGAACTTGTTAGAAATTGCCATCAACAGATTGCCTCGAATCCGCGATTGGATGTTTTCTTCGGCAATCCCGAAAGTTGTATTGAGGAACAAATCGGCGAGAGTGCGATCGTAAGTTTTCATCAAATCGCCGATCGGCAATAGTTCGATCGCAATTCCCAAATTTCGGGCCAATTCCAAAGCATCGTTAACCGAATGATCCGAACTGTAAGGAGAAGGCATCAGCACCCCCAGCACATTTTCGGGCCCGATCGCGCAACTAGCGATCGCCGCCACCAAAGCCGAATCTATCCCGCCACTCAAACCCAATACAACCTTAGAAAAACCGCATTTGCGAACATAATCTCGCACTCCCAAAACCAAAGCCGCCCAAATTTCTGCATCCTCTTCTGGTGGATGAAAACTTAAATCTGTTTCTGTTGTGGAACGGGCATCTTGCCCGTTCCCGCCACTACTAATTAAACCTAATTTTTCTACTTCACATAATCCCAAATCACTTGTGGAACGGGCATCTTGCCCGTTCCCACTGCCAATCAAATCTTGTTTATTTTCATCATATTCCAGCACCGCAAAATCCGTTTCAAAAGCAGCCAATACCTGAATCAAATCGCCCTTTCCATTCACAGCAAAACTGCTACCATCAAAAATAATATCATCATTTCCGCCTACCTGATTAGCGTAAACAATCGGTATCCCTGAGCGAATAACACTGTGCTGCAACATAGCCGATCGCACTTCCCGCTTACCCACAGAATAAGGCGATGCCGACAAATTAACCACTAAATCTACGCCCAATTTTGCCAAATCGAAAATAGGATCGCCCGCGTAACTGCGCTTACCCCAAAACTCCTCATTGTTCCATAAATCTTCACAGATTGTCACACCGATTTTGAGTTCGCCCACACTAAAGTAATTGCTGTTTTCTCCCGGTTCAAAATATCTATCTTCATCAAATACATCATAGGTAGGTAACAAGCGTTTATGAAAAACTTGTTTAACAGCGCCATTTTGCAACAAAACAGCGCTGTTAAACAATGATTTTCCGCCGAGTTTAACAGCATCAGCATTAGGTACGACAGTGCCGACGATCACCGCCAACTCCGGCGGCAAATCTTGCGCCAGTTGCTGCAACTGTGCGCCTACGGCTACAATGAAACTGGGGTTAATCAACAAATCTTGCGGCGGATAACCGATCAGAGAAAGTTCCGGCGTTAGCAATAAATGTGCGCCCTCAACAGTCGCTTTTTTCGCAGCCTCCAGAATCAGGTTGGAATTGCCAAAGATATCACCAATAGTAGGATTGAGTTGGGCGATCGCAATTTTCATATTACCAAACTACTAAACTACCTAATAAATATTGCTAACAGTCCGCGCGGGCGGACTCAATTTGCTATAACCTTAGACTTGAATATAGAAAAACACTACTCAGATTTGTAATGTTTCAACTCTTCGTCAATAAAATGATTTACCAAATCCCGGTAAAGATTTTCAACCACATCAGGATTCAAACCCGATTCTTTAGCCCACTCGCGCCGCTGCTGTAACATAGCATAAAAGCGATCGGGCGCTCTCACACTAGCTTCACTCGTTTTGAACCTTGCCGCCGCGATGACATATTGAAATCTCTTGCTCAAAGCATCGATCACTTCTCGATCGATGATATCAATTTCCTCCCGAACTTCGTGAATATTAGCACATTCATCAGGATCTTTCATCTGCGGCACTCCTTAATAGCTTCTCTTCCCATGTTACTAAATTGATCCCCGAATGTCATCCAAGGAACAATTAGATAAACACCAGAGGCTTATTTTTGAAAGGAGCAAAAGCGGCCGCATCAAAGCGGTACAGACTAGCAGGACGACCCGCACCCCGCGAAACCTTAACACGGGTATCGCACAAAAAACCCAATTTCAATAATCGAGCTCTAAAATTAGAATAATCCGAAAAATTTTCTCCCAAAATAGTCGTATATAATTGATACAGATCGCTCAAAGTAAAAAGCTCCGGCAAAACTTCAAAAGCTACCGGGCTGTATTCAAGTTTGTTGCGCAATCGTCGATACCCGTATTCGAGAATTTGATTGTGATCGAAGGCCAACTTAGGAACTTGTTGTACTGGATACCAAGCAATGCCGCCGACACGGTGGCTGACACCCGCAACTACACTCCCAGCAATTAACTCAGCTTCTTCAAACCGAACCAAAGCAAAATAACTGACGGAAAGATAGCGATCGCCCCTGGTAAATTCCCGAGGATCGCGCCCCGATTCTCCGAAAGTATACAACTGCTCCAGATACAAGTTTTCCACCCGAATTTTTTCCGACAAAATCCGGTAAGCCGCATTTTCCAGAGACTCTCCATGCCGCACCAAAGTACCGGGAAGACTCCAATAATCGATAAACGGTTCATCTTGCCGCATTACCAACAGCACCAGCAAGCGGTTCTGCACGGTATCGACGGAGAAAATAACATTATCTACTCCTACTTTAAAGTCAGCTAATGAGCAACTTTCGCTCTTTTTTGTGCCTCGTGCCATGCGTACAAATGCTCCCTATTGATATAATCTTCGATCGTCGGAGTTATGGCCTGAGTGTCTCCTGTTTCGCGATAGGAAGTAGAAGAAACATTGGGAGCATTCAAAGAGGCGATCGCCACTTCTGCACCCATGCGCCTCAACTGCCACAAATCTAATTTTTCTGACGGATATCCCGGTCGTGGTACAATCAGCAACTCCACTTCTTTTAACAACTGTTCAAATTTGTACCAGCGAGGCAGTTGTCCCACCAAGTCCGAACCTATTACCATCGTCAACTCTGCATCTGGCCACTGCAATCTTGCTTGTTCTACAGTTTCTAGAGTCCTCGGACTGCTGAGTTCTGGATGCAAGCAAAGATTGTGTCTGGGCGAATTAATTTCTTGAATGATTAACAGCAGCATTGCCGATCGATGTTCTAGGGATGTCTGGTGCGACTTGAAAGGATTGTCCGATGCCCAAACTGCTACCCCATCAAAATGCTGAGAAAGCCAACTCAGGATTGTTTTGTGTCCCGCTGTCGGTGGATCGGCACTGGTTCCAAACAAGGCAATTTTCTGCATAGGGAATTGGGAATTGGGAATGGGGAATTGGGGATGGGGAATTGGTAATTGGGGATTGAACTACATAGCAATGACGGTTAGTTTCAACTTAAGATCAAACGTAGTTCAAAGGCTGCTGTTTGATGCTTAACCTCTTGATCTCCCTGGCACACCCCTTAAAAAGGGGGGGACAAGAGCGATCGAAGTCCTCCTACAAAGGAGGGAATGTAAGCTCTAAAAGTCCCCCTTCTTAAGGGGGATTTAGGGGGATCGAGACTAAGCTAGAAGCGAGATATTTCATGAGTTTTAGTCTTACGTTGACACCAATGACTAATGACTGATGACTAATGACTCTTTCTGGTTTTTTGGGTGAGAGTCTGCAAATCTGTAGAAATTTCCATCGGCGGCGAAATCGGGTTATTTAGTTGGCGAGTTTCTGCCGGCAGACTGGCGACAGAAGCAGCAGTTCGTTTGGCAATATCGTCCAAACTTTCCGGTTTCTGCACTCGTTTGCCATCTTTGAAAACTAATTTCAATAATGGTGTATGATCCGCTAAATTATGATTTTCTTCGCCTGTCATTCCCAAGCAATCGCCGATAATTTCTCCATCTTTCATTGTTCTAAAAATTTGCTTTTTCCCTGGATATGTTACCTTGCCGCTTGCCTCCTTCATCACCGGAATTCCGTCAATTTCCACCAACTTATAAACACCGTTGACAGGCGAACCGCTGACCAATTTTGTTCCTAAACCGTAACCGTCAATGCAAGCGCCCGCACTTTTTAATTTAGCAATTTCGTGTTCGTCCAAATCGCCACTAGCAATAATCGGCACACCCGGAAGGATCGATCGCACTTCCCGCGACAATTTTACCAAATCCCCCGAATCCAGCCGCACGCCTTCCAACTGAATTTCACCGCTGTTTACTCGATCGGCCAACATCCGCGCCGCAGCCAAAGTATCGTAAGTATCGATCAGTAGCGGTGCGCCCGGAAAATAGCGGTGAAACGCTGCAAACGCCTCCTCTTCGCTGCCTTCGAGAGCCGACACAGCCATTACTAAAGCATGGGCGATCGTACCAACAGGCTGGCGGCCCAACTTCAAAGCAGCCAAAACATTAGAAGTGCCATCGAACCCAGCAGCCAGAGCCGCCCTCGCCGCCCATACAGCAGCTTGCGGCCCAAAAGCCCGGCGCGTCCCAAATTCGAGCAACTTAGCGTCTGGGCCAGCCACATCCCGCAGCCGCGCAGCCCGCGTCGCAATCAAAGTTTGATAATTTATCGCATTCAGCAAATAAGTTTCGACTAACTGAGCCTGCCACAGAGGAGCCTCAATTCGCAGCAGAGGCTCGTTGGCAAATACCGCCGTCCCCTCCGGCACCGCCCAAACATCGCCAGTAAAGCGGGCTGTGGCGAGTAGAGTCCAAAATCGCTCCGGGGCCCCGGCAAAAATTCCGGTGGACTGCAAAGCCTGAATTTGCGCCTCGGAGAACCGAAATTTTTCTAGATAGTCGATCGCTTGAGCTAAACCCATCGCGATCGCATAACCAAAACCCTCTGGTAGCCTCCGCGCGAACAATTCAAAACTCGCAAGGCGATCGTCGATCCCTTCCCCGACATAACAAGCCGTCATCGTTAGTTGGTAGAGATCGGTCAACAGGCTGTAATCTGCTGGGGAAACGGTCAGTTCCCGGTCTTCTAAGATTTCCTCAAAACCTGTGAGGTGCAGGCTTTCTGTCGCAGTTTTCATGAAAAACCCCGGACAAACTTCGTTTTTTTAATTATAGTGACAAATACCATATCTTTTTGTAATTTTTTCATAAAGATTGCTGATACCATATTGCGTTTTTCTTAACAACGCTCTTGCACAGAGGGTTTCAGGTTAATTTACGGATTAAGATTATGGTATTTTTAATAAAAACAGCCAATTTGAGTTTGTAGGGTGTGCAGCGCGCGATCGTGTTGATTTAGAGGCGCGCGGGTGTATCTGGAGTTTTGTAGAAAGCATTTTTTTTGTTTGAGGGCGATCGTCCGAGGTAACTGTCAACTGTTGAAAAGAAGTATTGCTACAAGAACGGCCGATGCGTCTCGGCGCACCCTACAATATTCAAGCAGAAATATATCAGGTCGATCGCCCAAGCTCCGCAATTCCTAAAAGCTTCAGGTTGCTTCGATGTTGCGGACTAATAAGTAATTCAAACAAATATTGCTAAAGGAACCAAAAGACCGAAATTAATAGTAATCTAAGAAGTATCAGAAGCAATGACAAGAGAGGCAGATGTAATGAATCTTTCTAAATCTTTGGCAGATGCGATGCGTTACGTTTCCGAAGGCGCGATGAGAATTTTTAAACGGAGCGATGACGATTATCCCAATACAGGAGTTCAGCCTTTTGAAGGTACCCCACCCAAAGGCTCTAAAAAAGACAGGTGATCGGGCGATCGGGTAGTTTATAGCGAGGTAAGCAAAGACATTTGCCTCAAGCAACAACGGCAAGTTTTTCGATTACTTTTAAATATATTCAATTTTTCCCAGCCAAACAAAGTTTAGCTGGGATTTTGCCGTGAAAAGTAGGTAGTGTTGGCGTTGGTGTTTTGAGTTTTATCAGAACCCAAGTCCTCACTAGGAACCAATTACCCAAAATTGATTGAGGAAAAAGGCGATCGCCCCACTGCCAATTGGCACAGTCAAATTGTCAATTCCCAACTTAGACACCGACTCCAAAGTAGCAGCAACCAAAGCCACAACAGCCGACACCGCCCAAGTTTGCCAAACATTGCCTTGCACCGTCAGCAAAATCAAACTGCTAACAGCAAAACTCACTAAATACATAGTTGCAGAACCTTCCCAACTCTTCTGGATTCCCCAAACTCGATAAATATGTTTGCCGTATTTTTTGCCGATGACGGCGGCCAATCCGTCGCCCCAAGCCATCACTAAAATGCCCAAAGCAGCGTATTCCTGATGTTGTAGTGGCCAAAACCAAGCGACGAGAACGCTGATACTCACAGCATAGAAGAAAGTCCCGAAACTCTTGCGGTTGATACTGTTAAGACTGGGCAAAATTGGCAGTTGGTAGGAAATTAGGGCGATCGCACCAGCCAAAACCCCCGCCGAAATCCCCACCCAACCGGGTATTTCCAGCCACCAAGCCAGCAAAATCACGTTCCCAGTACCGATGTGAACCACCTTCCGCGATACCTCCGCATCGACGGAAGTAAAGCGGTTTAACCCTTCAGCTACCAGCAAAATCACGCCCAACCAGGCTCCCACGAGGGAAATTTGTAACCACAAAGTCGGAATTTCAGACAATATAGACACGATATTTAGGAAAAATTGCGATCGGGCACTGTTTACTACTTTAGTAGAGATTCAATCCATTTCGGCCGGAGAGGGCGATCGCGATTTAGGGAGAAAAATTCGTGCATTCTTTAAATCGATTCACCGCATAACGTATTGACAATGTAAATACATCTTGGTTACACTATCAGGTATGGATGTGTATTTCGTACTCAATGGTTATGAAAATTGAGGCATTGAAAAAGCGACTAGATAAAAATCGTCCCATGACAAGTATCACGATTCGGATGCCCGAAGATGTGATCGAAGATTTGAAACGAGTAGCACCATTGCTGGGTTTTTCGGGTTATCAGCCATTGCTACGTGCTTATATTGGACAAGGATTGCGATCGGATCTGGAGCGTCTAGAAGGTGATACAGTCTCTGCATTGATTGCCAGTTTGAAGCGTCACGGTGTGAGTGAAGCAGTCATTAATGAAGCACTCAGCGAAGTCACTCAGCAGTGAATGTTTAAATTTAGAGGAAAATAGGTTTTCTTGCTATGCAGTACGTCTTAATTATTCATGAAGTAGACTCGGCAGTTGAAGCCACGTCTACTTTTTCTATGTTAAATTAATCGGATAAGCGCGATCGGGATTTTTAGACTATGACTTTCAGTGATGTAGTTGAGGCAATCAAAAGTCTGTCTGCTGACGAAAAGGGTTCTTCCTTACTTGCTATGCCAAACTAACAATTAAAATGCCCAGGACAGCAAACATCTATTTTTGTAGTTTTCAAAGTTCCTAAAGCCATATGCAGAACGTTTTATTAACTTAAGTTTGTTGTTA
>Ga0335395_10000208_pt1 | contig 37319 bp, 17 predicted proteins | sample MAT02_FD_205744 | JGI IMG/M metagenome (GOLD analysis project Ga0335395, IMG submission 205744) | Freshwater microbial communities from Lake Fryxell liftoff mats and glacier meltwater in Antarctica - MAT-02 (spades assembly) (version 2) ... | reverse complement strand
TGAACTTCAGCGCCAATCCGCCGGCCAGGAAGCCGAGGCTGATCGACGCGACGATCGTGGTGAAGATCGCGAGTATCGCGCTCGGTGGAAAGCGCAGGCTGCGTTCGGTCAGCCAAAGCAGCAGCAGGACCACTGCAAACGTCAACACCAGATTCTGCAACGAACCTGCTAGCGTGCGGGCAAGAAAGATGCCGTCTACACGGTACTGCGCGAGAAAAACGCTTTCCAGCGTGCCACGCTGCGCCTCACCGGTGATATCGCCCGGAATCTGGCTGAGCCCTGCGACGACAATGATCCACGTGCCGTAACCGACGATAATGGCGTCCAGGCTGTCGCCGACGCTGTCGACGCCGGTCATATGTTGGGCTCCGACGAGCAAACCGTAAAACAGTAGTGTCAGCAGCAGCAATCCGCTAATGAAATCCAGCGGATAGCGCAATTGCAAACGCAGCACGCGGAGAAACTCGAGCACGAAGAGCCTAAGCATGGGCGACAGCTTTTTCCTGGGTCATGGCGATGAAGATGCTGGTCAGGTCGCTCTGATGGCGACGAATCGAATGCACGTGCACCGGGCGGATAATCGACAGAGCTTCATAGAGACCGTCGGGATCGCAAGCGAGCTGCAGGCACTGATCGCCGTAGCTCACCGTAAACATGGCTTTGAGCGCGCGCATGCGATCCGGATCGACAGCGTCGGCGAGATGGATTTCGTACATGTTGCGCGCGTACTCGGCGAGCAAGTCCGACATGCGCGCTTCCTTCACGATCTTGCCAGACGACATGATCGCGACCCGATGTGCGAGCGCCTGCGCCACGTCGAGCTGATGCGTGGTCAACAGGATGCCGACCCCGTCTGCGAGCAGATCGCGCACCATCGCCGTCACCTCGATCGACGCATGCGCATCCAGACCGAGCGTGGGTTCGTCGAGCAGCAGCAATCTCGGCCGGTGCATGAGCGCGACGGCGATGGCGAGCTTCTGCTGCATTCCCCGCGATAACGCCTGCACCTGTGCATCGCGCTTAGCGGTCAGCGAAAAACGCTGGAGCAATTCGCGCGATCGCACACGCGCGTCGCTGAAGGTCATGCCCTTCAGTACACCGAAGTAAACGAGGTTCTCGTGACAGGTCATCCGCCAGTACAGATTGCGGTTGCCTTCGAGCACCGTGCCAAGCTGGGTCAGCGCGTTGCGATCGGTGAAGGGATCCACGCCAGCGATCCGCACCGTGCCCGTGCTGGGCTCCAGTAACCCTGACAACATCTTGATGGTGGTGGTCTTGCCAGCACCGTTCGGACCAAGAAACGCATAGATCTCGCCCGGGTCCACCTTAAGTGACACGTCGTTGACGGCAAAGAACTGTGGACGTCCGGGCACTGCGTAAGACTTACGCAGGTTCTCGGCGTCGAGAACGCTTTCCACGGTCAAGCTGTAACCCCCTTGCATCGAAGATACGGAGTCGCTCATCCCCAGCGACACCGCGCGCACCACGCATCGCGCACCTACCCCCCCCCTCCATCGACCTCGCGGTAGCCGTTTGGTGTTCGATCCATCCAGCCCCGCCGCGGCCGCGAAGCGGCTCAGAACGGGCTACCGGACAGCTCGCGCTTCCTCGTATCCACCCGAGGCGACGCCATATGCCGTCGATGTCACGAACGACAGTACTCTAACCAAACGAACTCACGAGTTCAACACCCTTCGCGCAACGTCTTTTTTCTGATCGGCGATGTGCGCGATGAAATATTTCTCCCGTAAGATCTTCGCCCCAGACAACATTTTGGAGACGCGATCGTGGACAACGTTCAACACCGTGATAAAAAAAACCCACGATCGTGGTTGACAATGGTCACGAAGAGCGACTACTTTTTGCGGGGCCGGCGTCGAATGACTACAGTCGTTCGACGGTGCGGGGAACATAGGCCGTGTCGGAATTACATTCCTGAGTTAGAGCGTTTTGTGCTGCCGGCCTGAGCATCGGCGTTGGCTAGCGCGCGATCCGCGCGGCCGTGCCGGACACGCTTGCCGATCTGAAACGTGGGCACCATGAAAGATGAAACGTGAGCACCATGATCTTGGACGCCAGATGATCTCGGACACCAGCTCAACCGACATCGCTCGCCCTCCACAGCGATTCAGCATACGGATGCGGGTGCTGGTGATTGCCGGCGTGATCGTGCTGGCCGGCTGTGCACTCGCCTATCCACGCTATCGCGACTGGAGCGACACCGAGCGCAGCTATCCGGTTGATCGCATCCGCATTGCCGAAGTGCAGCGCGGCGCGTTCGAGCAGAGCGTTGCTGCCGACGGGAAGATCGTCGCCCAGATCAAGCCGACGCTGTTTACACCGACCGAGGGTGCGATAACGCTGCAGGTTAAAGCGGGCGACATCGTCAACAAGGGAAGCGTGCTCGCGACCATTGTCAACTCCGATCTGGTTACAGAGCTCAAGCAGGCCGAGACGGCGCTGGTGAGGGCGCAGATCGAGCAGGCCCGGCAAGAGCTCGATTCGCGGCAGGCGGTCGTTGAAAATGAAGAGGCGCGCGAAGTGTCGCAGGTCAAACTCATCACGGCGCGTCGTAATGTTGCGCGCTACGAGAGGGCGCAGCGCGGCGGTGCGGTCAGTCTGTATGATTTCGAGATAGCGCAGGACGAACTGGCGATCTTCGAGCGCACCGACCGCAGTCTCGCATCGACAAGCAAGCTGCTCGGCGAGCGATTGCAGTTCGAGGTGCGCTCGCGCGAGCTCGAGATCAAGCAGCAACGCGTGTTGACCGAAGATTTCCAACGCCAGGTCGAAGAGCTGACCATTCGCGCGCCGATCTCGGGTCAGATCGGTACCGTGCTAGTCGAGGATCAGGATTCCGTGGCGCCCAATCAAGCGATCATGACCGTTGTCGACCTCACGGCCTATGGGGTGCTGTTGCAGGTACCTGAGAGCTACGCCAAGGATCTTGCGATCGGATTGCCCACCGTTATCACCTACGAAGGCTTGCCTTACCGCGGTGAGATCACCTCGATGTCGGCGGAAGTGATCGGCAACAGCATCGAAGCGCGCGCGAAGTTCATCGAAAAGCCCGATGGCGATCTCAAGCAGAACCAGCGCGTGTCGCTGAAGATCTATTTCCGCACCATCGACGACACGATCAAGCTCGCGCGCGGGCCGTTTCTGGAGGCAGGTGGCGGCAAGGTTGCCTATGTGGTCGAAGGCAACCAGGCACGCGCGGTGCCGATCGAACTCGGCGCGATCGGCACATCCGAGGTGCAAGTGGTCGCGGGGCTCAAACCCGGCGATCGTGTCGTCATCTCCAACACGCAGGTGTTCGAGAACGCGTCGAAAGTTTTGCTGCGTTGACAGGTCCGCGCGCTCTCGACTTCACGGCGCAAGCGTGTGCCGAGTCCGAACCGTGCCCTCTGATTCTTGTTACCATGCGTTCCATCACTCACCGTTACGAGGAGTAAGTTGTGCTGGTAATGTCGCAGATCGCCAAGTCGTACATCACCTCCACCGTGGAGACTCGCGCGGTGTCGGCGATCGACCTGCATGTCAAGCAAGGCGAGTTTGTCGCACTCAGCGGGCCGTCCGGTTCGGGCAAGACCACGCTGCTAAACATCGCCGGCCTGCTCGAACCGACCGATACCGGCACATATCACCTCGATGGACGCGATGTCAGTAGCCTGTCCGATCGGCAGCGCTCTCGGCTGCGCAGCGAACTGATCGGCTTCATCTTCCAGGGATTTAACCTGCTGCCTGATCTGAGCGTCCTGGACAACATCGAGCTTCCGTTGCGCCTGCGCGGATTGAAGTCGTCCGATCGCTGCGCGCGCTCGGCCAAGGCGTTGGCAACTGTCGGTCTATCCAATCGGGCTTCGCACTATCCGGCGCAACTCTCGGGCGGCCAGCAGCAGCGCATCGCAGTGGCCCGCGCGATCGCAGGCGATCCGAAGCTCATCCTCGCCGACGAACCCACCGGCAACCTCGACTCGGTCATGTCGGCGCAGATCATGGAACTGCTGCGCGAAATCAATCGGGCAGGCACTACGATTGTCATGGTCACGCACGATGTGGAGCATGCACGCAGCGCCGCGCGCCGTGTAGTGATTCGCGATGGCCGGCTGCAGGAAGATTCGGCCGCGCCCGTTGCGGTGCCCGCGCTCTCGCCGGCAGCGGCCGCCTAGGAGTCTGCGAATGTTCGGATTTCTTCTCAGCTCCGCGCTTCGCAGCATCTGGCGCACGTCAATCCTGTCATTGCTCGCGGTGGCCACGATCGCTGTGGGCATCGGTGTGGCGATCCCGATGATGACCGTGTACCACCACATGAACGAGAACCCGATGCCCGAGAAAGGGCAGCGTCTATTCCGCGTCAATCTAGATAACTGGAACGCCGAACGCCCGTTTCGCGAGCCGAATGATCCACCACCGGTGCTGACGCTGCAGGATGCGCGTAATCTCGCAAACGCAACCGAGCCCGCCGCGCGTGCGGGCATGTACGCCGCTCAGGCGACGATCAATCCCGACAAGCCGGGCTCGCGGCCGTTCAAGGTTTCGACGCGCGTCACGGAGAGTGGTTTTTTCTCGATGTTCGAGCCGCGATTTATTGCAGGCGGCGGCTGGGACGTGCGCGCCGATTCGGCGAAGGAGGCGGTCACGGTGATCGGCGCGGCACTGAGCCAGCGCCTGTTTGGTACCACCGACAGCGTTGGCTCGCAGCTGATCGTCAACGGGCGGCGGCTCACCGTCGTCGGTGTCCTCGAGCCCTGGCAGCTGACGCCTATGTTCTACGACATGCAGGATCCGTTTGCGGCGGTCGAGGATCTCTTCGTACCGCTCGGCCTGATGTTCGAGCTGGATCTGGTGCCCGATTTTTGGCGCTCACCATTCGAGCTGCCGGCACCGCTGAGCCACGCCAACTTCGAAAGCCTGTTTACGACCACGGATATCGTGTTCGTCCAGTACTGGGTGGAGTTGCCGGATGCGTCGGTTGCGGCGTCGTACCGCGGCTGGCTTGATCGGTATGTGGGGGAACAGAAGGCGCTTGGTCGTTTTCCGCGAGAGCTGAACAATCGCCTGGACGACGTCGGAGAGTGGATCGAATACACGATGAAGGATTCGAGCGATGCCGGCGGCGTGGTTGCGCTGATCGTGGTGATGCTGCTGTTCTACGCCGTGTGCCTGTTCAACACAGTCAACTTGTTGCTGACCAAGTTCCTGCGTTCGCAGGGACGCACAAGTGTGGTGCGCGCGTTGGGCGCGGCGCAGGGCGACATGTTCGTTCAGTACCTCATTGAGGTGTGCATTCTTGCCTTGCTCGGCGGACTAGCCGGCATTGGTCTGGCGCTGTTCGGGCTGGATGCGGCGCGCAATCTCTTCGAGCACGGCTCGGCGCTGGCGGCTAGCGGCGTCGCCACCGGCGGGACGGCTGGCTTCTGGGAAATGGACATGTCGATCGCGTTCACGAGCGTCGCGCTGGCGCTGATCGGCGGTTGCGCCGCCGGCATCTATCCCGCGTGGAAGGCGTGCAGCGTGTCGCCCGCTTCCGGCCTGAAGTCGATATAGGACTGTCATGAACGAATTTCCAGTCATTCTGCGCGCGCTACAGCGCAATCGTGCCGCGGCACTGCTCACGATCTTTCAGGTTGCGCTCACGCTGGCGGTGCTGGTGAACGTGTTCGCATCGAGCGATGGCTACCGCGCTGCGGTCAGCCAACCGATGGGTATTGCAGAGTCCGGCCTGGTGGCCGTGAGCAGCGAGTGGATCGATGTCGACGGCAACCGCGCGCCGGAGGGCGACGCGGCCAACGCGTTTCACAAGGACCGTATCCAGCGCGACATGGAGCTGCTGCGCCGCATTCCCGGCGTGCAGCACATCAGCGCTACCAACGGCTTCCCGCTCAGCGACGATGTGCCGGTACGGCAACTGCGTATCAAACGCGACGACGAGACGTCGTTTGCTTCGACATTTTACATTGGCGACGCCGAGTATGCTCGCACGCTTGGCCTCGAACTCATGTCCGGTCGCGATTTTTCCGCCGAGGAAGTGCAATGGAGTTCGGATCCGAACATCGCCGAAGGAACACCTATCACGATCGTGTCCGAGGCGCTTGCCGACAAGCTCTTTCCGAAGGGTGACGCGCTCAATCGCCAAGTGTATGCCGGAGATCGGCTGCTGACCATTGTCGGCATCGTCAATCGCTTGCCCGGCCTGCATCCGCTATGGAGCAACGTCGAGATGTCGTTCGTGGTGCCGGGTGTGCGGGCACAGCCGGTGTCGCGCTATCTGCTGCGTGCCGACGGAGCATCGCTCAGCGACATCGTGTCCGCGGCCGAAAGCCTACTGTACGGCGCGCACCCGCAGTCGCTGGTCACAGTAGAGACCCAGGCCGACATCAAGACGCGGACGCTGAGCATGGCGATGTCGACGGTGACCGTGCTCGGCTTCGTCAGTACACTGCTGCTGATCGTCACCGCGCTGGGTTGCTACGGGCAGACCACTTTCACGGTGACCAAGCGGACCCGCGAGATCGGAATCCGGCGCGCCATCGGTGCGACCAAGGGCCAGGTCATCGCCTACTTCCTCACCGAGAACTGGCTGATGACCACGGCCGGCATCGTGGTCGGCGTATTTCTGACGTATGTGCTGAACGTGGTGCTGGTACAGGGGCTGGGTGCGGCGAAAGTCACGCTTGCAATGATCGCGCCCGGAGTGCTGTTTTTGTGGGGCGTGGGATTGCTCTCGGCACTGCTGCCGGCATTGCGTGCGAGCTTCGTTCCGCCGGCAATGGCCACGCGAACCGCATGAGGAGCGATGCGATGCGGCAGGGCGGCGCAACGGTGGTGACGGCGGCGCACAGGCGCGCGCGGTTCACGAACCGTCGCGTGCCGGGACGCCTCACGTTGTCACGATGTTGTCACCACGCTGAATTACGGATGCCGCTACCGATGGAAGCGATTGCAACTCTCGCCCTCGCCAAATCGCTCTTCGATCCTCTGTCGAAGCGTTTCAAGGACGATCCGTACCCTGTGCTGCGGCTTGTGCGCGAGCACGAGCCGATCCATCGAACGGAATACGGGCTGCTGATCGCCACGCGTTACGACGATGTGCTTTTCATCCTCAAGGACAAGCGCTTTCGCCGCGATTTCGAGGGCGGTACGGTCGCGATGTACGGCGAGGCGGGGTTGCAGGACTACTCCACCCAGGTCATGCGGCACTGGATCGTCAACCACAACCCGCCCGAGCACCTGCGTCTTCGCAAGCACATGGTGCGCGCGATCAGCAATACGCGGATGCTGCGGCTCGAAAAGCCCACGCGGGCATTCTGCCACCAGCTGATTGATCACGCGCTGCAAAAGCGCAGTCTCGATCTCGTAACCGACTACACGTTCCCGCTGACGGCGCTCGTCATTTGCGACTTGCTCGGTATTCCGAATGACGAACGCGCGATGTTCGTCGAACGTTCAATCGTGCCCGATCCGGGGTTGCTCGACATCGTGCCGGTCAGCCCGGCGACGATGGCGGCCGCCGGCAATAAGATACGCACGATCATCGACTACTTCGAAGACCTGTGCGCACGCAAGCGCATCAATCCCGGCGACGATTTCACCAGCGATCTGCTGCGCCTGCAGGCCGACGATCCAGAGTTGACGCTCGACGCGATCACCGCTCACATGTTCTTCATGTTTTTCGCCGGCCACCAGTCCACGCAGAACTTGATATCCAACGCGCTGCTTGCGCTTTACTCGCGTCCGGACCAGGTGGCCGTTCTGCGTGCGGACCCGGCGCTGATCGACAACGCAGTGGAAGAGCTCGTGCGCTTCGATACCTCCGTGCAAACCGCGCACGTGCATTCCCCGACCGTCGATGTGATGGTGGGAGACACGCTCGTACATGCAGGCGACCTTATCCTCCCGCTGCTCGGCGCGGCAAATCGCGACCCGGCGCGGCACGAGAATCCGGAACTGCTCGATCTGCGGCGCCCCGACCCGAGCCACCTGACGTTCGGCGGAGGGTCGCACTACTGCATCGGTGCGCGGCTCGCGACGTTCGAGCTGAAGGCCGCGATCGAAACGCTGGAGCAACGCCTGCCGACACTGCAGCTGCGTGACGGCGATCCGCAGAGGCTTTCGACCTACACGCTGCGCGGACTCAAGACGCTGGCGGCCATGTGGTAATGACGACCTTGTCCACCTTCGCGCACTTTGTGTTCGAGCGCCGCGCGCTCGCCGCCAAGAGGTTCGCATGAACGCTGCCATAGACACCGTTGCATCAGCCGTTCCCGTGTTGCCTGCGATGATCGCGGCGCCGCGGCGCGACGCTGACGTGGTGCAGTTTGCGCGAGACAACCACGTCTTGATCGCGGATCTGCTGGCGACCCACGGCGGTGTGCTCTTTCGCGGGTTCCGCGTCAATGGCGTGGCGCACTTCGAGCGATTCATGACCGAAGGCTTCGGGCGCGAACTCTTGACGTATCGCAACCGCTCCACTCCACGGACCGAAGTGCGCGACCGCGTGTATACCTCCACCGAGTACCCGGCCGATCAGCACATCGAGCTCCACAACGAAAACTCGTATACCAGTGCGTGGGCGGAGCGGATCTTCTTCCACTGCGTCAAACCCAGCGACACCGGCGGCGAGACGCCGATTGCCGATAGCCGCAGGGTATTTGAACGCATTCCTGCCGCCGTGCGCGAGCGCTTCGAGCGCCATGGCGTGATGTATGTGCGCAACTGCGACGACCTCGATCTGCCGTGGCAATCGGTCTTCCAGACCGACGATCCGCGCGAGGTCGAAGCGCACTGCGAGGTGTCCGGCATCCAGTGGGAGTGGCTCGACGAAACGCGATTGCGCACGCGCGAAGTGGCGCAGGCGACGTTGCGGCACCCGGTGAGCGGCGAGCCCGTCTGGTTCAACCAGGCACACCTGTTTCACGTGTCCAGCCTGCAGCCCGCCGTGCGCGATGCTCTGACGGCCACCGTGGACGAGGCGCACCTGCCGCGAAACGCCTACTTCGGCGATGGCAGCCCCATCGACGATGTCGACCTCGTTGCAGTGCGCGCGGCCTACGCCGCAGAAACGGTGGCGTTCCCGTGGCATGCCGGCGACATCCTCATGCTCGACAACGTGCTTGTCGCGCACGGACGGCGGCCCTTCACCGGCAGTCGCAAGGTCGTGGTCGGGATGACTTGATGGCGACCCACGACCCGGACCGAAGCCAGACCATGACCGCAGTGCTTTCCGGCGCCCAGCGGCGCGTGCTCGAATTGCATCGCGCGGGCGGTGCCGGCGGCTGTGTGCAGTTGCAGTGCGTGCAGGGCTTCGACGGCGATGTCGCCGCTGTGCAAGCGCGAATCGTCGCGCTTGTGGTCGATGCGCGGGCGCCGGCAGTGCATCGGCTCACGCCTGCAGCCGCGCCTGCCGATGTTGATCGCGCCATCGCGGCCATCGCACACGAGCAGCTGCAGCGAATCCATGGCGACTACCGCGCTGAGAACGGCAGCGCGTTGCAAATGGATATCGTGCTGACCGGCCTCTCCGAGTGCCGATTGCTGCTTGCCGCACCGCGCTGGTTCGCCGATTTGGACTCGCTGCGGACCATCGCGCGCGCCGTCGCGGGCCACCCTATGCCCGACGAACCCGCGTCAACCTACGGCGACGTCGTTGATCTGCAATCGGAACTGCTGGCCGACTCTGACGCCGAGGCCGAGCACGCCTACTGGCGCGACGCATTGCGTAATGCGACCTCGGTCACCGTCGATGCACAGGCGGGGACGCTGCACGAATCGATCGAGCTGCCGCTGGATGAATCGGCATGCGCGACGCTCGCGTCCGTCGATGACGCGGCATTGCTCGCGTGCTGGCTGCAGCTGCTCGACACCCGTTTCGGCGAAGCCGCAACGGTTGCCTGCACGTTGACACCTCGTGACGTTGACGGGCTGGCCGACGTGGTCGGACCGCTAGCGATCGTTGCACCCGTCACCTTCGGCAGCGGTGGCGCAACTCTTGCGCGCCGCCAGCGCGACGTGGCCGAGCGTCTGGCACGTGCAGGGGAGTTCTGCCTCTACTTTTCCAACGACACCGAGACACACCAAGAGGTACGCGCATGGCGCTACGGATTCGCCTCATTCACTCTCGCATACAGCGAACGTGCTGCGCTCGACGACGGCGAACCGCACGCGCTGCGCCTCGATGTTGTGCGCCACGCGACACGCATGGTACTGCGAATCGTTTTCGATACCGCCCAGCACGACCGCGCCGAGATTGAATGGCTCGGACGCCAGTACACGACCTTGCTCGCGTCGGCCATGGGCGCAGCCGATCGTGGCCTCGACGAGTTCGACCTCGGCGATGACCTGCAGCGCGCCTTTGTTATCGAGGCCGGCCGCGGCCCGCTACTGTCGACGGCCGAAACGAACTTCGTCGCACGCTTCGCATCGGTTGTTGCACGGACCCCGGAGGCACTCGCGCTGCACGCGGATACGCTCCAGTGCTCGTATGTCGAACTCGACCGCTGGACAAACCGGATCGCACGCCTGTTGCTCGACGAGGGCATGCAGCCCGGCCGGCGCATCGGCATCTGCCTTCCGCGGTCTGCGCGCCAGGTGGCGAGCATGCTCGGTGTGCTGAAGGCGGGCTGCACCTGCGTTCCGATCGACCCCGCCTATCCCGCGCCGCGCATCGCTCGCATCGTCGCGCTGGCCGAGGTGGCGTTGATCGTCACCGCCACCGCCTATCTTGATCGCGTCAGCGACAGCGAAACAGAGATTCCTCTCATCGACTGGGAGCGCGACGCCGAGCACATCGAAAGTCTCGACGCCGATCCGCTGTCGACCGCGATCCATCCCGAGCAAATCGCGTACGTGATCTTCACATCGGGCTCCACGGGCGAGCCAAAAGGCGTGCAAGTCTCGCATCGCGCACTCACCAACTACGTCGCCGCCATCGACGAACGACTTCAATTCGCGCGCATCGGTTCGATCGCTGCGCTGTCGACCGTCGCCGCCGACCTCGGCTACACCGCGCTGTTTGGCGGGCTCGGCAACGGCAGCTGCCTGCGCGTGCTCGACGAATCGCTCAGCCTCGATGCTGCCGCACTGGCCGACGAGCTCGCTGCGGTGCCGGTCGATTGCCTCAAAATCGTACCGTCGCATCTGGCCGCGCTGCTGTCGGTCGACGCGCCGCAGCGCGTGCTGCCACGCGACTGCATCGTGCTCGGCGGCGAGGCCTTGCCATGGGATCTGGTCGTGCGTCTTCGCGCCCTATCGCCGTCGCTGCGCGTGGTCAACCACTATGGTCCGACGGAAACGACTATCGGCATCACCTGCAACGCGCGCATCGGACCGCGCGGGCGCACTTTCGGCGTGGCGCTTGGTCCACCGCTCGCGAACGATCGCACCTATGTGCTCGACGCGCGACTGCGGCCCTGCGCCGTCGGCGTCGAGGGCGAACTGTGTCTGGCCGGCGACAGCGTTGCGACCGGTTATCTGGGACGGCCGGCGGATACGGCGGCCAAGTTCCTTCCCGATCCATATGCGAGCACGCCCGGCGCGCGCATGTACGCGAGCGGCGACCGCGCTGCGTTCGACGGCGCCGGTGCGCTGTCGTTCCGCGGACGCGTGGATCATCAGGTGAAACTTCGCGGACATCGCGTCGAACTTGGCGAGATCGAGGCCGCGGCGCGTGCGTCGACACACGTTCGCGAATGCACAGTGCTCGTGTCCGAGCAGGCCGGTAGCGCGCGGCTGATCGCCTATGCCGTCGGCGACGAATCGTCCGAATCCATCGTGCGCGATCACCTCGCCGCGCAATTGCCAGAACACATGCAGCCGGCAGCGTGGGTGTGGCTGGAACGCTTGCCACTCACCGCAAACGGGAAGCTCGATCGTGGTGCGCTGCCGGCGCCGGGGCAAGGCGTACGTGTGTCGAGCGAGGCTTCAAATCCGATCGAAGCGGTCTTGCTGGAACTGTGCCGCGAGTTGCTCGGCAACACGGGGGTCGGCGTCGACGACAATTTTTTTGCAGTCGGCGCCGATTCCATCGTCGCGATCCAGCTGGTAGCGCGCGCGCGCCAGCTCGGGCTGTTTTTTCGCCCGAAACAGGTTTTCGAACAGCAGACGATCGCGCGCCTCGCGACCGTCGTAGAACGGCGAACGGCGGACGCCACGGACCAGGGTTCGATCGTCGGCGATGCGCCGCTGACGGCGATCCAGGCGCGCTACTTCGCAAGCGTGCCCGGCGACTACCATCACTACAACCAGGCCTGCCTTTACGACCTGCCACTGGAGGCGACGTTCGAGGCCTTGCAGCGCGCCGCGTCACGCCTGCTGCAACATCACGACGGTCTGCGCACGATCTTCCTCCGGGACGAGGAAGGCCGCTGGAAGCAAAGTTTTCGTGCGTGGTCGCCGGCGCTGACCTCGCTTTGCTGCGAGCAGGTGATGATCCCCGCCGGCCCCGAACGGGAGGGTGTGCTTTGCCGGGTCATCGAACGTGTGCAGGCAAGCTTCGTTCTCGACAGTGCGCCACTGCTGCGGTTGGTGCGTATCGACGACGGTACGGACGCATCCGGGCTGCTGCTCGCTGTCGCGCATCACCTCGTGGTCGACAGCTATTCGTGGCGTGTGATCGAGGAGGATTTGCGCATGCTCCTGGCGCATCCGGACGCGGCGTTGCCGTTGAAGACATGTTCGGTCAAAGCGTGGTCGGAGCGCGCGCAACAGGCGTTGAAGTCTGGCGCGTGGCAAGGCGAGACCGAATACTGGACGGACACGGAACGCGCGATCGCGCCGCTGCCGCTACTGCCCGGCGACGACCGCGTCGGCGACGCTGTCAGCCGACGGTTGGTCCTGCCGGACGACCTCGGTGCCGCCCTCGCTGGCAGTGTGCACGGTGCCTTCAACACCAATACGCAGGACTTCCTGCTCGCCGCCCTGCTGTCCGCATGTGCGGACTGGACCGGGAGCGACACGCTGGGCGTGATGCTCGAAGGCCATGGCCGCGACGCCGATGATGTGGACTGCGGGCGGACGGTCGGCTGGTTCACGACGATGTACCCCGTGTCGCTGCGTGCGACCCGTAATGCACGCGGCGACATCGATCCGATCGGGCTTGTGACTGCGGTCAAGGAGCAACTGCGTGCGGTCCCGGGGCAGGGAGGCGGCTATGCCGCACTGCGCTATCTCGCTGCACAGGGCGCCGGTGGCCGCGCCGGGGAACCGTCACTGTGCTTCAACTATCTTGGCCGCTTCGGCACCGCAGCCGACACGGCGCAGCTGCATGTGGCTTCCGCGATGCATCTGGCGCAACACGCGACCCGCTCTGTTGTGCAACCGCGACTGTTCGCGATCGAGGTGCTCGCCATGCAGCACGGCGACCAGCTCGTGGTGAGCATCGTTTACAACCCGGAGCGGATCGCCGACGCATCCGTCGAGCAACTATGCCTGCGCCTGCAGGTCGAGCTTGCACGCCTGATTGCCGCATGTAGCGCGTCCGATGGCGGGCTCACGCCGTCCGACGTTCCCGATCTTCACCTGCAGCAGGACGACCTCGACGCCCTTCTGGCCGAGCTGAGCGACGTCGTATGACCCCAGCGGATTCTTTCGTGACCGATTCCACCGATCTTCCCTCAAGCGACGGTCGATGGCTCTACCTGCGCCGCGATCTCAAGGCCGAACCTTTGATCAACGGCTGGTACGCGTGGTCGTTTCTCGTCAGCCCGATCAGTTTTGCGCTCGTTACGCGCAACCTGCACTTGCGCGTGCTCGATTCCTATCTCAAGTCGCCGAAGTTGCATGCGCAGGCCGTGCGCAGCCAGGATTTGAAGGGCGGCTTGTTTGTCGATTACGCGGGCGACCTTGAAACAATGCGCGCGTTCGTCGAACGCTCGCGCCGCGAGCTCGGAGATCTCGTTGACTTTGCCAGCGAGCTGCAGGCATTCGACACCGAGCTGCAGGCGCAGGCGAACGGCGATGTGATGTCGCCGTGGTACGCACGCCTGCCGCCATCGCTGCGCGGCCGCGTCGAGCTGACGTATGACCTCTACGGTCATCCGAAACTGCGTTTCATCGAACCGCTGTTCTACGCGAGTTCGCTGTATCGGACGCAGCTCCAGAGCATGTGCCTCTCACTGATGGACGGCGACTTGCGGCCGTTTGTGCTGAGCAGCCCGCGGTTGCCGGACGGCAGCGGCGTCACATTCCGCTGGCCGTTTGCCGATGCGCGCTGGGATGTTCTGTTCGCAATGCGGCACACCTCGATGCACGAGTCCGCCTTTCGAGCGTTGGTCGGCTGGGAGTCGCTCGATGCGCAACAGCAAGCGCTGCTCGCGAGCTTCCTGACGGAAGATGCGCCGCCCTGTGGCGACGTTGCGCTCGCGCCCGGAGAAGTGCAGCTGCGCTATTTCGGCCACGCGACCGTGCTGATGCGCAGCAATGAAGTGAGCGTGCTGACCGATCCGGTGGTGGCGTACCCGCTCGACGGCGCGGTGGAGCGTTTCAGTTTTCACGATCTGCCGGAACGGATCGACTACGTGGTGCTGACGCATAACCACCAAGACCACGTGATGTTTGAGACGTTGCTGCAACTGCGCCATCGCATCGGCACCATCGTTGTACCGCGCGGCGGCAGCGGCACCTTGCCCGACTTGTCGCTGAAGCTCACGCTGCAGGCGATCGGTTTTCCGCGTGTGGTCGAACTGGGCGAGCTGGATGAACTCCCAATCACCGGTGGGCGTATCCTGGGCGTGCCGTTTCTCGGAGAACACGGCGATCTGGAATTGCAGACCAAGCTCGCGTTCCATGTGCGCGTCGGCGCAACATCCGCGATGTTCGCGGCCGATTCCGACAATCTCGATCCGTACATGTACCGGCAACTGCAGCCGATGATCGGCCCGGTCGATCACCTGTTCATCGGCATGGAATGCGTGGGCGCGCCAGTGTCGTGGGTGTATGGGCCGCTGTTCGTCAAGCCGCCGGAGCGCAAGCACGATCAGGCGCGGCGTCTCAACGGTTCCGATTCGGCGCGTGCGTGGGGGATCGTCGAAGCGCTGCAACCGGGCGCGGTGCACGTCTACGCCATGGGTTCGGAGCCATGGCTGACCTTTATTTCCAGCATCGAATACGACGCGGAAAGCGCGCCGATCGTCGAATCCAACCTGCTGATCGCGCGCTGCAACGATGCCGGCATTCCAGCGTCGCGCCTGTTCGGCCGGCACGAGATACGTGTGCCGACACCGACCGCGGAGACCGTGCCGCCTGCGGCAGTTGTCGAACCGGCATGACGACGATGGGCTTCTCCGTGCTGTCTATGATCGAGGGCCATGTGCGCGCGAATCCACGCGCGCTGGCCGTCGTCGATGGCAGTCGCACCTGCGATTATTCCGAGCTCACAACGCGCGCGGCGGCGATCAATGTGCAGCTCGCTGCGGCGGGCCTCGCGCGTGGCGATGCGGTCGGCATCTGCATGCAGCGCGGAATCGAATGGATTGCTGCCGTGCTTGCGCTGCTGCGCGCAGGCATGGTGTACGTGCCGCTGCACCCAGGCCTGCCGCTGGCGCGCCGGCGCGAGATGTGTGCGATCGCCGGCGTGCGTCATGTGCTCGCGCACGCGGCATCGGAAGAGGTTGAGGCGAGCATCGTTGCTTCGGCGCCGACGCCAGTGCAGGGCTCGATCGCATCCGATGCAACGCCGCCACATCCGCAGGCGCCGGCATATCTCATCTTCACGTCCGGCACGAGTGGCACGCCGAAAGCCGTCACGATCACGCACCGCAATCTTGAGGCGCATGCGCACATGGTCACTGTGCGATACGCGTTGACCGCGCAGGACCGCGTGCTGCAGACCTGTGCGATCGGCTTCGATATCTCGATCGAGGAAGTGATCCCAACCCTCTGCGCGGGCGCCACGATCATCATCGCGCCGGACCACGTTGGGCAGCGCGACGGCGGCCTCGGACCGCTGCTCGATGCGCATGACGTCACGGTCGCCAACCTGCCGACGGCACTGTGGTCTGCGTGGGTCGACGAACTTGTCGCCACACCGCAGACACCCCGCGCGCTGCGCTGCGTGATCGTCGGCGGCGAGGCGTGTCCGCTCGTGAAGGTGCGTGCGTGGCTGATGCTCGATCTCGCGTCACGCGTCACCTGCATCAATGCCTACGGGCCGACGGAAACGACGATCACCACCATTGCATGGACGATGCGCACGCTGCCTGCAACGCAGCTGCATGCACCGATCGGCCATGCGCTGCCGGGCGTCGAGGCCAGCGTGCTCGACGAAAGCCTGCATCCGAGCACGGCCGGCGAGCTTTATTTGGGCGGCGCGCTGGTCGGCGACGGCTATCGCGGCCAACCGGCCGCAACGGCGGCTGTCTTTCTGCCGGATCCGTTTCCCCGCACCGCAGGCGCGCGCATGTACCGCAGCGGTGACGTGGTGCAGCGAGGCGATGATGGAGAGCTCGTGCTGAGCGGGCGCACCGATCGGCAGATCAAGCTGCGCGGCCACCGTATTGAGCCTGCCGAGATCGAGCGCCGGCTGGAATCGAGCGGGCTGCTCGCGTCGGTTGCAGTGGTGTTGGCCACCCAGGGCGAGGGCAGGGCATTGGTCGCGTACGTGGTGCCACGTGTCCATGAAGATGGCGCGCCGCAATTCCACGGCGCCGATACGCTTGCCGTGGCGCGATATGCGGATGCTGTTGCCGCGCTGCCGGACTACATGCGTCCGCGCTGGTACTGCCTGCTCGCAACGCTGCCGCTCAACGACAACGGCAAGACCGATTTCCACGCGTTGCCGACGCTGCCGCAATCCGCAGCGGCGGCGGCACCGGACGATGTGTTTCTCGCCTGCGTGCAGCAGTGCCTTGGCTATCTGCCGGAGGACCTCGCTCACAATTTTCACGCCGCCGGCGGTGATTCGATCCAGGCCGTGCAACTGCTGGCGCTGCTGCGCCAGCGAGGTTGGCAGTTAGACGCGCACATGCTCGTGTCGATGCCGCTGCGTGAGTCCGGTGCCGCGCTGCGGCCGCATGCGCCCGCGGCGTGTATCGTGCCGTCGGGCGATTGTATCGGCGTGCGCCTCGACGCAAACGAACGCCAGCGGCTGCAGGAAGGAACGCCACGCTGGCTTGAGATCGAACAGATCTGGGCGACGACGCACGTGCAGCTGGGCATGCTCTATCGCTCGCTCACCGGCATGCGCGAGGGCCAATACATCGAGCAGGTCGAGGGTGTACTCGACGATCTCGATGTCGCTGCTTTCAAGGCCGCATGGAACAATGCCATCGCGCGACATCCGATCCTGCGGGCTTCGTTTGCGCTCGCGTTGCGCGACAAGCCGCTGCTGTTGGTGCATCGCACGGTCGAACCAGAGTGGCAGGTGTCCGTGTGGCCGGACGACACGTCCGATCTGCCGCGACGCATCGTCGACGCACTCGCCGCGGACCGCGCACGTGGCTTCGACCTGTTCGTTCCGCCGCTGTTGCGTTTCCAACTGGCGCAGATCGACCCACGCCGTCACCACTTCATCTGGACCTACCACCACGTCCTGCTCGACGGCTGGTCCGATATCGCCGTGCTCGACACGGTGTTCGAACACTACGACGCGCTGATTGCTCAGGCATCGCCGCAGGAAACACCCGCCGCGCCGTTCTCCGATTACGTGACGTGGCTGCAGGCGCAGGATCGTCCCGCTGCGCTCGGCTATTGGCGCATGCATCTCGCCGTGCTACCCGCGCGGCGCACGTGGCTGCTGGCCGATCCGGCAGGACCGCCGTCGGGACACGTGCTGCGGCATGAACACCGGCTCGATGCGCACCAGACCGCAACGCTTTCTGCGTACGCGCAAGCCGCCGGCGCAACGCTGAACACGCTGCTCCTGGCCGCATGGGCGAGTGCCGTCGGCACGGTATGCGGCACGTCGGATGTCGTGCTCGGTACCGTCGTGGCGACACGTCCTCCGGCGTTGTCCGATCGCATCGTTGGTCCGCTGCTGAATGTCCTCCCGTTGCACCTTCGTGCGGACCGCGTGTCGGTGTCGTCGCTCGTCGCGCTGCAGCGCACCCAGGCCGAACGTCAGCCGCATACCCACATGGGCCTCGACCAGATCACAGTCGCCGAAGCCCCGCCACTGTTCGACACCCTCTTCGTTTTCGAGAACTACCCGCCGGCGCGGCATCGCACCGCCGCAGCGTTGCGCAGCCACACGCAGACGGAGTACCCGCTGAGCCTGCTGGTGTGGCCTGACGACGGACTGCGGATCGAAATGCTGTACGACCCCGCGCTGCTCGACGCCTCCAGGCTTGATCGCCTTTGCGATGCGCTGGATGTCGCGCTCGTCGCGGTCTTCGCGCCTGCATCGCCGAGCGCCATGCCGTCTGTCACCGCCGACGACGCCTACATGGAACTGGTGATCTGATGCGCCGGATCTCACTCGCCGACATCGACGTGCTGTCCGCGCAGTTCTCGCCGACACGAATCGACGTATTCTTCTTCGACAGCGAGGAAAGCGTGTTTGATGACACGCTCAGCGACGCCGAGCGCAGCCGATGCGCACGCTTCGCCACGCCGCTGCTCCGCGATCGTTTCCGCACCTGCCACGCCGGCAAGCGCGCAATCCTGTCGCGCTACCTGCGGCGGGCGCCGTCCGAGGTCGCCTTCGTTACCGGGCGCTACGACAAACCCTCTCTGGCCGACAAGGCCATAGCGTTCAATCTTTCGCACTCCGCCAGCTGGGTGGCGATGGCGATCGCTGCCGACGACATCGGTGTCGACTGCGAACGCATCGATATCACGGTCGACTACCAGAGCCTGCTCCCCACCGTTGCCCATCCGCAGGAGCGAATCGATGGCCACCAAGCATTTTATCGCACGTGGACACGCAAGGAAGCGGTAATGAAGCAGCTCGGGCTCGGCTTCCAGCTCGCGCCCGCGCGCGTGCGTGTGCCGGACGCGAACGCGCCGCTGCATGCGTGGCAGGGCACGCACATCGACGACGCCGGCGCGGCGGAACGCGCGCCGTTGCTGGTCGACGTGCAGGCGCCGCCGGGCTACTGCGCGGCGCTTGCGTCGGACACACCGTGCGACGTGCGCGTGTTCACGTTGCTTGCCGGACATACGAATCAGGAAGGATGCACATGAACGCCGAACTGCAGACTCGCGAGTGCGACAGCGATGTCGAAATCCTCGCGCCCGACGCGCCGCACGTGCTGCCGGCGATCGTCCGCCGCGTGCGTTTCGGCCTCGATCCGGTGCGCTGGGCGGCCGACGACATGGAGCGTGTGGAAGCACTGCTCGCACGCCACGGCGCCGTGGTGCTGCAAGGCTTCAAGATCAACGGCAGTGCGCACTTCGAACAACTGATCGCCGCCATGTACCGGCGCGACTTGCTCGAATACACCAACCGCTCGACACCGCGCACCCAGGTCAACGGCCGCATCTACACCTCAACCGAGTACCCGCCGGGCGAAACAATCCCGCTGCACAACGAGAACGCCTACACCGACGCGTGGCCGAGCCGGTTATTTTTCTTCTGCGTGCAACCCTCGGCCAGCGGCGGCGAAACCACCGTGGCGGACAGCCGGCGCGTGCTCGCGCGCATCAGTCCACGCGTGCGCGAGCGCTTCGAGCGCGACGGCGTGCGCTACGTGCGCAACTTCGGCTGCCTGGATCTGCCATGGCAGGAAGTGTTCCAGACCGATGAACCGGCGCGCGTGGAAGATTTTTGCCGTGAGCACGGCATCGCGTACGCATGGAAACCGGACGGTGGCCTGCGCACCGAAGAGACGCGCCAGGCCGTCACCACGCATCCGGTCTCGGGTGAAGAGGTGTGGTTTAACCAGGCTCATCTGTTCCACGTATCCGCGCTCGGCGATGCGGTACGCAGTGCGCTGGTCGAAGGCATTGCCGAGGACGAGTGGCCGCGCAATGCCTATTTCGGCGACGGCAGTCCGATCGATGTCGAGTCGCTGGCGGAAGTGCGCGCGGCCTACGACGCCGAAACCGTCTCGCGGCCGTGGCGCGCGGGCGAGATCCTGCTGATGGACAACGTGCTGGCCGCACACGGTCGCCGTCCGTTCGAAGGCGAGCGCAAGGTGCTGGTGGGAATGGTCTGACGTCGGACACGCGCCGGGGGCGCGTGTCCGGTACCGCGGAAACGCGCGACAACGCAGCACACATCGGCCTGCAGCGTCGACGAGAACAACGAAGGATGGGGATGAACGCGAGCGACAACGGCAGGGTCAAGCAGCAGATCGAAGCGATGTACCCGGTCACCGGCGTGCAGCGCGGCATGGTCTTTCATTCGCTGCTTTCGCCCGGTTCAGGCGTCTACGTGCTGCAGGACGGTCTGCTGCTGCCGGCCGATGTCGACCGCGACGCCTTCTGGGGTGCGTGGGAGCGCGTGATACAGCGCCATCCGGTGTTCCGCACGCTGTTCGTGCGGCTGGATACTGAACAGCCGGTGCAGGTGGTGCTGCGCGACGTCACGCCGCCAAGCGTGGAGCTTGACTGGAGCGAGTTCGACGACGACGCGCGCGACGCGGCCTTCGACGCACTGCTCAAGTCGGAGCAGGAAGCCGGTTTCGATTTCGCCAAGGCGCCGTTGATGCGCCTGCAGCTGATCAAGCGTCGCGACGGCGCATTCTATTTTGTCTGGACTCGGCACCACGTGCTGCTCGACGGCTGGTCCGGCCCTCTCGTGTTGCGCGATGTGATGCAGTGTTATGCCGCGCTGCGCAGCGGCGCCGAGCCCGCACTGACGCCTGCACGCGGCTACCAGGATTACGTGCGCTGGGTGAACGCGCAGGACGCCTCTGCCGCGCGAGCGTACTGGACTGCGCAGCTGCAAGGGTTCGAGGAACGCACGCCACTGCCGCTGATCGGCGAGGCATCGGGTGCGACGCGGCGCGTCGAGGATATGCAGGCGCACGCGGTGCTCGCAGCGCCGGAACTGCAGCGCGCGCTCGATGCCTTTGTGCGGCGCGAGCGCGTCACGCTCAATTGCGCCATGCAGGCCGCGTGGGCCTTGCTGCTGTCGCGTTACGTCGGGCATCGCGAGGTCACGTTCGGCGTGACCGTGTCCGGGCGTCCGCCGCAGTTGCCTGGCGTCGAGGCCATCGTCGGCCCCTTCATCAATTCGTTGCCGATGACGATCGCCGTCGATCCCGCGCAGCGCCTCGGCGACTGGCTGCGCACGCTGCAGCATGCGAACTCCGAGCGCGCCGAATTCGAGTTCGTGCCGCTGGTCGAGATCCAGTCGCTGGCGCCGACGGCCGAGCGCGGCTCGCTGTTCGACAGCCTGCTCGTGTTCGACAACTATCCGAGCATCGGCGGTGCTGTCGACGATTCCGCGCTGGTCGCGCAGCCGCTGACCAGCTTTTCGTACAACAACTATCCGCTGACGCTAATGGTGATGCCGGGTGATGAGTCCCTGCTGCTGCAGTTCAAGTTCGATGGCGCGCGTTACTCGCGCCCCGCGGTCGAGCAGCTGCTGCAGCACCTGCAGCAGCTGCTGGCGCAGATGGTCGACGCAGCCGATGCGACAGTCGCCTCGCTGAGCCTGCTGTCCGACGCGGAAACGCAATTGCTGCTAGCGAACGCGCGTGGCGACGTCGTGGTTGCTCCCGCGTCGGACGTTGTGACGCGCTTCGAAGCGACCGTGGCCGACGATCCGCAGCGCATTGCGCTCGTCAGCGGCGAGCTCGTGCTGACGCATGCAGAACTGGACGCGGCGGCCAACCGGGTCGCGCGCTGCCTGCGTGCCTACGGCGTCACCGGCGACACACGCGTGGCGCTGTGCTGCGCGCGCAATCTTAGGTTCGTCATCGGCCTGCTCGGCATCCTAAAAGCCGGCGCGAGTTATGTGCCCATCGACGGCGATTGGCCGCAGGCGCGCATCGCAGGCGTGCTCGAAGCGTCCGCTGCGACCGTGATCGTGACCGAACAGGCGATGCTCGAGCGCGTCGCCGGTAACGGCGATGGCGAGATTCCGGTGGTCTCGCTCGACCGCGACTGGGACGAAATCGCCGAATTCCCGGCCGATGCGCCGCACGTACCGATCGCGCCGGACCAGCTCGCCTATCTCATCTTCACGTCCGGCTCGACCGGCAAGCCGAAGGGCGTTGGCGTCTCGCATGCATCCATCATCGAGTATGTCGACGGCGTTCTGCCGCGGCTTGGCATAGCCGGCGTCGGCGAGTTCGCTGCGCTTTCCACCGCCGCGGCGGATCTGGGCCACACGGCGCTGTTCGGTGCACTGTGCGGTGGCCATGCGCTGCGCCTGCTGGGGGAGACACTAACGCTCGACGCACCCGCGCTGCGCGACGAACTGGCACGCCGTCCGATCGATCTTCTGAAAATCGTTCCCTCGCATCTCGAGGCGTTGCTCGCGGGCGTCCCCGACGCAGCGTTGCTGCCGCGCCAGTGCCTCGTGCTCGGCGGCGAAAGCCCATCCACGCAGTTGCTCGAACGTGTCCGCGCGCTGGCCGACTGCCGAATCGTCAATCATTATGGTCCGACGGAAGCAACGGTGGGCGTGCTGACTTGCGACATGAGCGATACGCGCGTCGTTGCCATCGGTGCGTCGATGCGCAACCGCAGCGCCTACGTGCTGGACGACGCGCTGCGGCTGCTTCCGCCCGGCGCAGTCGGCGAGCTCCATCTCGGCGGCGCTGCACTCGCACGCGGGTACGAAGGCGACGCACGGCAGACTGCCGAGCGTTTCATTCCCGATCCCTTCGCGGACGCCGGACAACGCATGTACCGCACCGGCGATCGCGCACGCGTGACGTTGGCGGACGGCGTGCAATATCTCGGTCGTGTCGATCAGCAGATCAAGCTACGCGGTCATCGCATCGAGCTCGGCGAGATCGAGAGCGTCATCCGCACGATGCCCGGCATCGTCGCGACGGCGGTGGCGCTGCAGACCGACGAGGACGGCAGGGTGCGGCTGGTCGCGTATGTGATGGGCGATGCGGACGTTGGCGAATGCGCAACGCGCGCCACGGCGCTGCTGCCCGAGGTGATGCGTCCGGCACTGTGGCAGCGCATCGAGCAATTGCCGCTCACCGCCAACGGCAAACTTGATCGCCGCGCACTCCCGCAGGTCGCCGCGCGCAAAGCGTCCACCGCACATACGGCGCCGGCTGCTGGCCTCGAAAGTCGCATCGCCGGCGTCTGGGCCGCATTGCTGAAGCGCGAGCGTGTCGGCCGAGACGACAACTTCTTCGAGCTCGGCGGCAACTCGCTGCTCATCATCCAGGCACACGGTCAGCTCAAGCGCATGTTGGAAACCGAGCTCAGCGTGCTCGATCTGTTCAAGTATCCGACCGTAGCCAAGCTCGCCGCGCACCTGCGCACCGGCGTCGCGTCGCCGCAATCGCTGGCGGATGCAGGGCAGCGCGCCGAACAGCTGCGCCAAAAGCAGGCCGCACGGCAGAAGGAGGCCTGAGCCATGCGCGATAACGCACAGTGGATCGCGGTCGTCGGCATGGCCGGACGTTTCGCCGGCAGCGACGACATCAACACGTTCTGGGACGATCTGTGCGCCGGCCGCGGCGGAATCCGTCGCTTCAGTCGCGACGAGCTGCTCGCGCGCGGCGTGCCCGCCGAACGCATCGACCATCCGGACTACGTTCCGATGGGCGCGAAATTCGACGGTATCGATCTGTTCGACGCCGCTTTCTTCGATTTCACGCCGCGCGAGGCAGAGGTGTGCGGGCCGCAGCAGCGTCTGCTGCTCGAATGCGCGCACCGCGCGCTCGAGGACGCCGGCTGCGCGGTCGACAAGCTCGAAGGACGCGTCGGCACATTCGTCGGCGTGGGGCAGAGCAACTACCTCTACATGAATCTTGCCACGCACCCGGAGCTCGCGCAGACCGTCGGTGCGCGCACGGTGCAGTTCGGCAACGACAACACGTTTGCCGCAACGCAAATTGCCTACCGCCTGAATCTGCAGGGACCGGCGATCAGCGTCGCAACCGCGTGCTCGACGTCGCTCGTCGCGATCCATCTCGCACGCAAGAGCCTGCTCGATTTCGAGTGCGACGTGGCGATTGCCGGCGGTGCGCAGGTGTCGGTCGAACACGACTGCGGCTACATGTACCACGAGGGCGGCATCCATTCGCCGGATGGCCATTGCCGCACCTTCGATGCCGACGCTGCGGGTACGGTGAGCGGCAACGGTGTAGGTGTGGTCGTGCTGCGTCGCTTGCAGGATGCGCTCGACGACGGTGACCGCGTCATCGCCGTGTTGCGTTCAAGTGCGCTGTCGAACGACGGCAACGACAAGGTCGGCTACTCGGCGCCGAGCGTGCGCGGTCAGGCGGTCGCGATTGCCGAAGCACACGCCGTCGCCGGTGTGCATCCGGATCAGGTCGGTTACATCGAAGCACACGGCACCGCGACGCCGCTGGGCGATCCGATCGAGATCGCGGCGCTCACCGACGCATTTCGGCTCGGTACTGAACGCAGCGGCTATTGTGCGATCGGTTCGCTGAAGTCCAATCTCGGCCACATGGGCGCAGGCGCGGGTGTCGGCGGCTTCATCAAGGCGGCGCTCGTGGTCCAGCACGGGCACATTCCGCCGAGCCTGTACTTCAAGCGTGCCAATCCTTCCCTGCAGATCGAGCGCACTCCCTTCTTCGTCAACGCGCATTTGCGCGACTGGGACCTTGCGCCGGAGCAGCGCATTGCCGGCGTGTCTTCGTTCGGCATGGGCGGTACGAACGCGCACGCGATCCTGAGCGGCATCGCGCCTGCGGCGACGACGCCGGCTCCGCGTATCGCGCAGCCGATCCTGTTGTCGGCGAAAAACGAGACTGCGCTGCTCGACGCGCAGCGCGAACTAGCTGCGCATCTGATCCGCCATCCGGAGCACGACATTGCCGACGTTGCCTACACCCTGGCAAGCGGCCGCCGCGACCATGTCTGGCGCCGCGCCATCGTCGCCGACGATCGCGACGCCCTGATCGAAGCATGCGGCCGGCCGACGGCGTGGCGCAGCACGGGTTGCAGCGGCGTTGTCTTCATGTTTCCGGGTCAGGGCTCGCAGCACGCCGGCATGGCTGCGCGCACATACGCGCAGGAACCGGCGTTCCGCGCCGCACTCGACCGGTGCGCCGATGCGCTGCGCCAGCACGGCGTGGATCCGCTGGCCTGGGTCACCGGTGACGGCGCGGCTGCGGTACTCGATCGCACCGCGGTCGCGCAGCCGGTGCTGTTCGCAATCGAATACGCTTACGCCCAGCTCTGGCTTTCGCGCGGCGTGACGCCGGTGGCGATGATCGGCCACAGCCTCGGAGAATACGTCGCCGCAACACTGGCCGGCGTGTTCGAACTCGATGCCGCGCTGATGCTGGTGCGCAAACGCGGCGAGCTGATGCAGGCGATGGCGCCGGGCGCAATGCTCGCCGTGGCTGTGGCCGACTCGGCATTGTCCGGCATGATCGGCATCGATTGCGAACTGGCCGCGATCAACGCGCCAGACGCCTGCGTGCTGTCGGGATCGCGCGAACGCCTGCAGCAAGCGGCGAACGCACTGGAAGCACGTGGCATCGCAAGCCGTTGGCTCGCGGCACAACACGCGTTCCATTCCGCGCAGACGGAGCCGATGCTCGATGCGTTCCGCGAGCTCGTGCGGCAGGCCGCGCCGAACGCACCAGCGCGCGCAGTGGTCTCGAACGTCACCGGCACGTATCTCACCGCCGCACAGTGCTGCGATCCGGACTATTGGGCGCAGCAGGTGCGAGGCACGGTGCGTTTCGCGCAAGGCCTCGCCGCGCTGGGCGAGGGCAGCGATCACCATTTTCTTGAAGTGGGACCGGGGCAGGTACTCAGTGGTCTCGCGAAGCGTTGCGCGATTGCGCCGGCGCGTGTGACCGCGTCTGCGCCGAATCCGGGCAGTGCGGTAGACGACGCGCGCACCAGCATGGCCGCTGCGGCCGAGCTGTGGGTCTCGGGCGAGACGCTCTCGGCGCGCGGACTGTTTCCCGAGCAGCGGCGACGCAAGCTGCCGCTGCCCGGCCATCCGCTGCAGCGCCAGCGGCACTGGATCGAGCCCCAGCTCGATCCAGTGCCGCCGCCGTCGCATGCGCCGACATCGCAGGCCGCGGCGTCGACGCGGGCACAGCTGCACGCGCCGACATGGCGGCAGTTGCCTTTGTGCGGCCGCATCGCCGACGGCGGAACCGCGTGGATCGTGCTGGCCGATGACGATGCGCTGTCGGCGCAGATCGTCGCGCGGCTGCGCGAACGCGGCGCCGCGTTGCAGGTGCTGAGACGTGCGGCCTCCGCGACGGCGCCCGGCGACATCGCGATCGAGCTTGATCGCAGCCAGCCTTTCGACGTGCTCGATGTCGCCGCCGCTATCGGCGATGCGACTACCGTGCACGTCATGTCGCTGTGGCGCCGGCTCGAACGGTCGCAGCACGATGCTCTTGACGAGCTCGCCGAACGCGGTTTGCCGCTGTTGCGCTTGCTCGAAACGCTCGCGCCGCCGCTGGCCGGACGTGCACTGCGCATCAGCACGATAGGCAGCGGCTGTCATGCCCTGGCCGACGACGAGGCGGTCGATCCTTCCACCGCCGCCGCTTGGGCCGCGATCCAGATCGCCGGGCACGAGTATCCCGAGACACGCGGCTGCCAGATCGACATCGGCCCGTCCGTGCGCAACCCGGCGTTGCTCGCGGACGCAGTGCTTGCCGAACACGCGGCCGGACTGCCCGAACCGCTGCTGGCATGGCGCGGCGGCCGTCGGCACGTGCGCGAATTCGTGCCGGTAGACGGTGCAACGGCCAGCAGGAGCGACAATGATGCGGCGCTGGCAGACGGCGCGGTGTGGCTGATCACGGGCGGGCTCGGTGGTATTGGACTCGTGCTCGCGCGCCATCTCGCGCGCACTTTCCGCGCGAGATTGGTGTTGGTCGGGCGCACGCCGCTGCCCGCCCGGCAGGAGTGGAACACGTGGCTTGCGACGCAGTCGCCGTCGCACCGCACCTCGCGCAGCCTCGCCGCGCTGCGCGAGATCGAAGCCGACGGCAGCGAGGTGCTCGTGCTCGCGGCCGACGTATCCAATCGTACCTCGATGCAATATGTCGCCGATCGCGCAAAGGCTCGCTTCGGCCGCGTGGACGGCATCGTCCATGCTGCGGGCGTGGCGGACATGCACCCGCTGCAAGGCCTCGACACCGAAGTGCTGCGGCGCGGCGTCTCGGCCAAGGTGTCGGCGATGGCGCACCTGCACGCGCTGTTCGGCGACACGTTGCGCTGCATGCTGCTGTGCTCCTCGCAGAACGCGTTCAAGGGCGGCATCGGCAAGTACACCTACTGCGCGGCAAACGCGTATCTCGACGCGTGGGCGGATGCGCACGCGTCCAGCGTCGACTACCGGCTCGTGTCGCTGAACTGGTGCACATGGAGCGAAGTCGGCATGGCGGTTGCCTCCGGCGCTGCTCTCGAAGAGCGACGTCAGACCGAGGCGATTTCCAACGCCGAAGCCATGGCCCTGTTCGATCAGGCGATCCGCCATCCGCTGCCGCGCCTTGTCGTCTCGCGGCAGCCGCTTGCCGCGGTGCTGGCGGAGTTCGACGACATGCAGCGCGCCCAGCGCCTGGCCATGGCCGAACACGCGCAGCAGCGCGCAAGTGGCAACGAACGCCCGGCGACCCTAGGTAGTGCCTACGTGCCACCGGCGTCGCTGATTGAGCGGCAACTGTGCGAGATCTGGACCGAGGTGCTGGGCATCGATCCTGTCGGCGTGCTCGACAACTTCTTCGAACTGGGCGGCAGCTCGCTGCTGCTGACGCAGGTCTCGCTGCGCGTGAAACAGCGTTTTGCCGGTGGCATCAGCCTGCAGGGCCTGTTCGCCGCGCTGACGGTGCGCGAGCAGGCGGCGCACGTGATCGCGCTGCAGGCCGACGGCGCCGGTCGCGACGAACTCGACGCGATGCTGGCCGAACTCGAAGCGCTCTCGGACGACGAAATCGCAGGAATGCTCAATGCCTGACGCCCTCTGCCCCCGGCCGCGTGCAGCGGCCGCCTTCCTACTCATCCCTGACGACCGCCGCTGACGCGACGGTCCGTGGAGTCGAACAACGTGGACAAGTCCGCTGCACTGCTGCAACGCATCGAATCGCTCTCGCCAGAGAAGCAGGCGTTGCTGCTGAAAAAACTCGCCACCAGTGCGCGCAACGAATCGGACAGCGAGGCCGACGCGATCCTGCCGCTGGCGGGCCGTCGCGAAGCGCCGCTTTCGCATTCGCAACAGCTGCTGTGGCTCGTCGAACAGCGCGAGGGCGCGAGCGCAAAATACAACATGCCCTGCGCCTACCACCTGCGCGGAGCCCTCGATGTCGACGCGATGGTGCAGACCTTCAAGATCATCGCGCGCCGGCACGACAGTCTGCGCACGTGGTTCAGCGAGACCGACGGCGATCCGTTGCAGTGCATCGACATGGATCACGTGCTCGACGTGGACGTGGTTGACCTGAGCGATCTCGCGCCTGCGTTGCGCGAGGCGCGCGTGGTGGAGCTGGTGCAGGCCAATGTCGACTGGAAGTTCGACGTGTCGCGCCTGCCGCTGACGCGCATTGCACTGCTGCGCACGGCGCCCGACGAGCACTACCTGCTCATGAACCTGCACCACATCATCTACGACGGCTGGTCGAAAGGCCTGCTGCTGCGGGAGATGGCGGTGCTGTATCCAGGCTTCCGCGATCGTCATCCCGATCCCGCTTCGCTGGTGCCGCAGCTACCGATCCAGTACGGCGACTACGCCGCCTGGCAACGCGAAGCGCGCGGTCACCAGGCCGAACGCCAGCTCGACTACTGGCGCAACAAACTCGCCGGCAGCCTTGCGCTGCTGGAGCTTCCGAGCGATCGTCCGCGCCCGTCGCTGCCGTCCGGAAAAGGCGCCGGCATGCTGATGCACGTGCCGCGATTCCTCACCGAGCAGATCGACGCGCTCGGACGTGCCGAAGGTGCGAGCGCCTATATGGCAGTGCTGGCGGCGTTCAAGGCGCTGCTGTCGCGCTTGTCCGGCCGTCGCGACATCGTCGTCGGCAGCCCGGTGGACAACCGCAACCGGCGCGAATTGCAGGACATAATCGGCTACTTCCTCAACACCAGCGTACTGCGCACCGATGTCGATCCCGCGGCGAGCTTTCGCACTCTGCTGCGCGAGGTCAAGAGCACGTGCCTGGAGGCGTACCAGAACCAGGACGTGGCCTTCGGGCAGGTGATCGATGCGGCCAATCCGGCGCGCAGCCTGAGCTACACGCCGCTGTTTCAGGCCATGTTCGTGTTCCAGAACGCGGGGTCGGCGAAGTTCGCGATGCCGGGCGTCGAAATCGAACGCGCGGACGCGGCCAACACCACGTCCAAGTACGACATCTACCTGAGCTTCCAGGACACCGACGACGGCCTCAAAGGCTGGTGGACGTACAACACCGATCTCTTCGACGCCGAGACGATCGCGTACTACTCGCGGTGCCTGCTCACGTTACTTCTCGACTGTGTCGCCAATCCTGACAAGCCGGTTGGACGCCTGCTGCTGGAGGATGCCGACGCGGCGAACGCGGGGTTCGAACCGGCGCCGCCGTTTCGTTCCCCTGCGCAGCTTTTTGCGGAGCGTCTTGCCGCCGCACCCGATGCACCGGCGCTGTTCGACGACGGAAGCACCATTACTTGCGCCGCGCTCGCGCAGCGTGCTGCGCAGTTTGCCGATGCCATGCGCGCGCGCGGCGTGCGGCGTGGGGACATCATCGCGGTGGTGCTGCAACGCTCGGTCGACCAGGTCGCGGCGATTCTCGCGGCCGTGTTGTGCGGTGCCGCGTATCTTCCGGTCGATCCGGAACTGCCCGCGGCGCGCATCGTGTTCCAGCTCGACGATGCCGAACCAGCGCTGACGGTGACGTCGGCGGCGCTGCTGCATACGCTGCTGCCAGAGTGTCCGCACCTCAATGCCGCGCTCACCGTCGAAGCGCTCGCGGATGCGACGCCGGCGACGCTGCCGCCATTGCCGGCAGTGACGCCCGACGATCTGCTGTACGTGCTGTACACGTCCGGTTCGACCGGCCAGCCCAAGGGCGTGCGCGGAACGCTGGGTGCCATGGTCAATCGCCTGCAGTGGATGTGGAGCGTGTATCCGCACGCGGAAAGCGACGTCTGCTGCATCAAGACAACGGTGAACTTCGTCGATGCCGTCGCGGAGTTGTGGTCGCCGCTGCTTTCCGGCGTGCCGGCGCTGCTCGTGGCTGCGGCCGATGTGCGCGATGTCTATGGCTTCGTGCGAAAGCTCGCGCGCCATCGTGTCTCGCATCTGGTCGCAGTGCCCTCGCTGCTTCGCGGCCTCATCGACGCGTATCCGGAATTGCACGAAAGCATGCCGACGCTGCGCAGCGTGGTGTCGAGCGGCGAGGCGCTGACGCCGGATCTGCTGCAGCGCCTGCGCGAAGCGCTGCCGCACACGCGTCTGTTGAACCTGTACGGATCGACCGAAATCGCAGCGGACGCGACCGCGCTGGATGTCAGTGAACTCGTCGGAAACGAGCGCAGCGTGCCTGTCGGGCGCCCGATTCCGGGCCTGCGCACCTATGTGCTCGATCCGCAGTTCGAGCCGTGCCCGATCGGTGTGGGTGGCGAGCTGTACGTCGGTGGCGCCGGCGTCAATGCGGGCTATCACCGCCAAGCCGCGATGACGGCCGCGCGCTTCCTGCCAGATCCGTTTGGGTCCGCGCCGGGCGCGCGCATTTTCCGCAGCGGCGATCTCGCGCGCCTGCGCCGTGACGGTCAGCTTGATCTCCTCGGCCGCAGCGACCATCAGGTGAAGATCCGCGGCATCCGCATAGAGCTGCCCGAGATCCGCGCCGCATTGCTAAACGATCCGCAGCTGGCCGACGCGTACGTCGTTTGCCATCGCGACACCGACGGCGACGACTGGCTCGGCGCGTACGTAGTTGCGCACGAAGACCGCGACATCGTCGTGTCAGATCTAGCCGTGCGACTGCGTAAGCGGCTGCCGGACTACATGGTGCCCACCGCGTTCCAAACGCTGCCGGCGCTGCCGTTGAACGCCAACGGCAAGATCGACCCGCATGCGCTGCCGCAGATGGTGCGCGTGTCGGCGCTGGCACAGGCCGAGTACGTCGCGCCGGCCACCGACACCGAGCGCGACGTCGCGCAGATATGGGAGGAACGCCTGAAGGTGGAACGGGTGGGCCGCAACGCCAACTTCTTCGACCTCGGCGGGCATTCGCTGATCGCCACGCGCATCGTTGCCGCGGTGCGCGGCCGCTACGGCATCGACATCTCCGCGCGCGATCTCTTCGCCACGATGACCGTCGAGGCGTTTTCCCGACGCATCGACAGCGTTCGCGCGGAGTCGCCCGCTGTCGGAACCGCCGATGACGTCGCCGAGTACAATGTCAGTGAGTACTGATGCCTCCCTGCACGCGCCACGAAATCCACGATTCACCCCGTTTCTTCCACCCGCAACTAGCAACGAAGGACGTTTCCATGATCCGCCTGATGCACGCCAAGCTGCACCGCGCCAAAGTCACTGCCTGCAACCTCGACTACATGGGCAGCCTCACGATCGATCCGTTGTGGATGGAACAGATCGGCCTGCTGCCGCTCGAGGAAATCCAGGTCGTCAATGTCACCAACGCCAACCGCTTCGTCACGTATGCGATCCCGGGCACGGCGGGCAAGGGCGAGATCGAGCCCAATGGCGCCTGCGCGCACCTGTGCCAGGTGAACGACATCGTCATCATCTATGCGATGCAGCTGGTCGAACGCGGTGATGTCGTGGCCGATGGCCACATGGCGAAGGTGCTCGTGTTCGGTGCGGACGGCAGCGAGGACTTGCTGCACCAGCACCTGTCGACCGACGGCCGCGCGTTCCGCTTTGATTCGGAGGCCGTTGAAGCGCCTACGATGAAAGCCGAAACGGCCTGATGGTTCGCCGCGCCGCCGGTTCGCATGGAGACGTTTTTTCCCTTCGCGGAGCGCTCCGCGGGCTGGACGACTGCGATCCGCGTTCGCCCGCCCGGCGCGGATCGCAGGCGTGCAACACATGTCGCTGCGCTTCACCCAATGTCCTGGATTGCTGCAATGAATGTTGACGAGTTGATCGAACGCCTGCGCGCGCTGGATGTGCGGCTCGAAGTGCACGGCGGCAAGCTGCGCGTGATCGCGCCAAAACACGCAATCACCGCCGAGCTCGACGTTGGCATCCGCGAGCACAAGCAGGCGTTGACCGCGCGTATCGCCGCCGACACCGCACCTGCGCTGCTGGTCGCTCCGCGCGACGCTCCACTGCCGGCCTCATTCGTCCAGGAGATGTTCTGGTTCTTCGAGCAAATGCATGCGGCCACGTCGGTCAACAACAATCCGGCGGCGTATCCGCTTGTCGGACTGGGGCTTGATGTCGACGTGCTGTCCGCGGCGCTGACCGAGGTCGTGCGCCGGCACGAGGTCCTGCGCACACGTTTCGTGATGGATGGCGAGGTGCTGCAGCAGATAGTCGATCCGAGCCGGCCCATCGTGCTGCCAGTGCGCGACTTTCGTCACCTCGCCACGCTGGCGGCAGAGGCGAAGGAACACGCGTTTCGCGAACATCTGCGTATCGAATGCATGAAGCCGTTCGATCTCGCGACCGGTCCGCTGCTGCGTGCCGGCCTGCTGCACCTGGGGCCGGACGAATACGTGTTCCACATGGACGCGCATCACATCGTGTTCGACGCATGGTCCAGCGGCGTGTTCCTGCGCGAACTGTTCCAGATGTACGAAGGGATCGCGAAAGGCGAGCCCGCAGGCCTGCCCGAGCAGCAATACCAGTACGCGGATCTCGCGTTCACACAGCGCATCCGCCTCGGCGCCGATGCGCTCTCCGCGCAGGAGCGGTACTGGCGCAACAAACTCACCGACCTGCCGCCGTTGCTGGAACTGCCATACGACCGCCCGCGTCCGACGAAGCAGTCGTTCGCCGCTGGCGTGCACGTGTTCCAGATTCCGCAGCCGCTGTTGCAGCCGCTGGTAGAGCTCGGCGGCCGCAACGGCTGCAGCCTGTTCATGACGATGCTGGGCGTGTTCAACTTGCTGCTCGCGCGCCATTCAGGCCGCGACCGCATCCCGGTGGCCTCGCCGATCTCGTTTCGCAATCGGCCGGAACTCGAGAACATCATCGGCCCGTGCTTTAACACTGTCGTGCTGTGCAACGACGTCGATCAGCAGCAGACGTGGCCGGTCTACGCTGCCTCAGTGCGCGACACCGTGTTCGAAGCCTTCGCACACCAGGACCTGCCGTTCGGCCGCGTGATCGCAGCGGTTAACCCGCAACGCAGCCTCGCCCACGAGGCCATCGCGCAGGTCAGTTTCAACCTCAAGCTTTCCGAGTCACCAACCGCGAACGCGGAGCTCGCAGGCGACGTTGATGGCGGCTACGACACCAGCATGAAGGGTGCAAAGAGCGGCGACATCTACGATCTGACGCTAAACCTGTACAAGGACGCGTACGGGCTGCACGCCTATTTCACGTACAGCACTGCCGTGTTCGACGCCATCACGATCAAAACACTGGCAGAACGCTACCTGCGCCTATGCACCGGCATAGTTGCCGATCCGCGGCGCCGCCTGTACGACTACCGCATGCTCGAGGTGGCCGAGGAGGAGGCGCTGATGCGAGACTCGACCGGGTTAGCGGTCGATGCGCAGGGCAATGTGCTGCAACGTTTCGCTGCTGCCGTCGCACGCACGCCGGATGCGATCGCGGTCGAACACGCTGGCGTATCGGTGACCTACGCCCAACTCGATCGCCGTGCCGGACTGCTCGCCCACTGGCTGCAGGCGCAAGGTGCCACAGCCGAAAGTGTGGTCGCGCTGCACGCGACACGGTGCATCGATCTGATGGTGGCGGTGCTGGCCGTGCTGCGCGCTGGTGCTGCCTTCCTGCCGATCGATCCAGCGCATCCGGCCGCACACGTTCAACGCGTGCTCGATGCGGCGAAGCCATTGCTCGTGCTGCATGACAGCGATGCGATGCCGGTGTCGGACACGGTCCGGCATGTCCAGCTCGAAGCGGCCGTGCAGGCATCGACGACGATGTCTGCCATCGATGCAGTGCAGCCGGTAGCCGCCTCCGCAGCGTATCTGATGTACACCTCCGGGTCGACAGGCGTGCCGAAAGGCGTGCTCGTATCGCACGGCGCATTAGCCAACTACGCTGCGGCAGCCACGCGCGCCTACGACGTCCGTGCCGACGACCGCATCCTGCAGTTCAGTTCGATCGTATTCGACCTGTGCATCGAGGAACTGTTCGTCAGCTGGACAAACGGCGCCACGCTGGTGCTGTATCCGCGCGAGCGCGAGCTCGCCGTCCCGTTCTTCGAACAATTCCTCGCCGCGCAACGGATCAGCGTTGCCAGCTTACCGACGGCCTACTGGCACGCATGGGCGGCGGTGACTGCGGCAAGGCCCGCGGCACATGTGCTGCGCACCGTGATCGTCGGCGGCGAGCAGGCCAGTCCGGCACTGCTGCAGCGCTGGCGTGCGGCCTGGCCCGGCGTCGCGTGGATCAACAGTTACGGGCCGACCGAGACCACGGTGATCGCGACGTGCTGGTCGGACGAGGCGAAGGCGGTCGGCGACGTGGAGCGGCTTCCGGTGGGCCACGCGATCGGCAATCTGCAGGTCTGCGTGTTCGATGCGTCGCTGCGGCCGGTACCGGGCGGCGTGGTCGGCGAGCTTTATGTCAGCGGTCCAAACCTGGCGCGCGGTTACCGGGATGAGCCGGCGACCACGGCGATGCGTTTCCTGCCCGCACCGTTCGCGACGGTACCCGGCGAGCGCATGTATCGCACCGGGGATCTTGCGCGCTGGCATCACGGCCAGCTCGAAATCGTCGGGCGCGCCGATGCGCAGGTGAAGATCCGCGGCTACCGCGTGGAACCGAGCGAAGTGGCGGAGCGGATGAAGCGCCTGCTTGGCGTCGAGGATGCCGTGGTGATCGCGCTGTCCGACAGCGAAGGCCGCAAGCGGCTGGCGGGTTTCTGGATTGGACCGGATGGGCTCGATGCGCCGGCGCTGGCGACCCAACTCCGGCGCGAATTGGTCGACTATCTGTGCCCGGACACGCTGACCCGCCTCGACGCGATTCCGCACACGCCCGCGGGCAAGGTGGACACGGCCGCGCTGGCAAAGCGCATCGACACCACGGCATTGCTTTCCGCGATCGAACCTCCGCTGGGCGAGACCGAACGGCGCCTCGCCGCAGTCTGGTCGCAGGTGCTGGAGGCGCAGGTCATTGGGCGCAACAGCAGCTTTTTCCAGATCGGTGGCCACTCGTTGCTGGCGATCCGGCTGGCGCATGCGGTGCGACGCGAGTTCGATGTCGAACTGCCGGTGCTCGATGTGTTTCGCACGCCGGTGCTGGCGGCGATGGCGCAGCGGCTCGATCGCGCGATTGCCGAAACACGCATCGTGCTTGAAGCGGTCGTGGTTGACGACGAGGAAGTGGAACTGTTCCGCATCTGAGGGTTGCGACGCACACGCATCGGCTCGGTTGAGCAACGCCTGACGCAGCGGGTTGGTGCCGCGACGCCCGGCACATCGCACAGGACGGCGGCCGCCGACCTCGGCGAAAACGACAGTGGAATCGCATGGGTTCGCGGCAACGCGGAGCCGAACGGAATTGGGGGAGAGGATGGAACACCTGCAAGCGGGCGCCGATGGCGCCGAACTGTCGGCGCTGATCGGCGCCCTGTCCGAACGCGGCATCCGCATCGGATTGCGCGATAACGGGCTCGACATCGCGGCACCGAAAGGCACGCTGACCAGCGAGCTGAAGGAGCGTCTGGTGCGGCACAAGGCCGAGCTCGTGCGCTGGCTGCGCGCACGCTCGGGATCCTCGCTGCCGCGACGCCCGGACATGCGCGTTCGACTGCAGACGCGCGACCTGCGTGCACTGCCGGATCGCGAGGCGGAGATGCAGCGTCTGGTCGATGCGGATTCGGTGCAGCCGTTCGATCTCGAACGCGGTCCGCCGCTGCGGGTCGGCGCGTTGCAACTCGAGGACGAGCACTTCGTGTTGCTGATCAACCTGCACCACATCGTCGGCGATGGCCAGTCGATGGAAATCCTCGCGCGCGAGATCGGCGCGTTGTACGGCGCGGAACGCGATGGCCGGCCGGCGGACCTGCCCGCATTGCCGCTGCAGTATGGCGACTATGCCGCGTGGCAGCGCGAGCGGCTCGACTCTGCATCGCTGGCGCGCTTGCAAAGTTTTTGGCAGGAGCGGCTGCGCGACTCCCCGCCGTGCCATTCGATTCCGACCGACCATCCGCGCCCGGCGCACGCAAGCCATCGCGGCGGCGGCGCGAAGCTGCAGGTGTCTGACGCGGCGGCACATGCGCTGCGCGCGCTGAGCCGGCGCAGCGATGCGACGCTGTTCTCGACGCTGTTCGCCGCGTTCGCCGTCGCGCAGCACCGCTTCGGCGGTGCTGCCGACCTCGTCGTCGGCACGGTGGCCGCCAATCGCGAGCGTGCCGAGCTCGACAGCGTGATCGGGTTCTTCGTCAACACCGTCGTGTTGCGCGCCGTCGTGGATCCGCAGACCAGTTTCCGCCAGCTAGTCGCCGCGGTTGCCGCCGATGTGCGCGCCGCATTCGGGCACCAGGATCTGCCGTTCGAGCAATTGGTGGAGTTATTGAAGCCGGCACGTACGGCGGCAATACACCCGCTGTTCCAGCTCATGTTCACCGTCGTGCACGCGACCGCCGAGGCCGATGCGCCCGACGACGAAGCGCAGGCGTTGCGGCTGGAGCCGATTGATACCGCGCCGTTCGCGAAGTTCGATCTGTCCTTCGCGGTGCACGATCGCCGCGACGGCTTGTTTTGTGCGCTGAACTACGCAACGGATCTGTTCACCGCCGACTCGGCCGAACGTCTGCTGGAGACATACCGCGAGGTTGTCGAGGCGGTCGCGGCCAGGCCGGACGTCGCGTTGGACCGGCTGTTCGCGCCAACACCGGCGGCGGTTGCGGCGCACCCGGATGTGCCGATGGGGGAACTTAACCTGCTCGACGCGGACGAGGCGACCTGGCTGCAGACCCAAGGCACGGGTGTGCGGTTGCCGGTGCCCGCGTGCGGCGTGCATGCGCAGTTCGAGGCGCAGGCGGAGCAGTCGGGAAGTCGTGCGGCAGTGGTGTTCGGCGAGGCGTCGATCACGTATGCGGCGTTGAACGCCCGCGCCAATGCGCTTGCGCGCGAACTGCGTGGTCTTGGGGTTGGTCCGGAGCGGCTCGTCGGCCTGTATCTGCCGCGTTCGATCGACCAGATCGTCGGCG
>Ga0335395_10000207_pt1 | contig 37342 bp, 26 predicted proteins | sample MAT02_FD_205744 | JGI IMG/M metagenome (GOLD analysis project Ga0335395, IMG submission 205744) | Freshwater microbial communities from Lake Fryxell liftoff mats and glacier meltwater in Antarctica - MAT-02 (spades assembly) (version 2) ... | reverse complement strand
CCAACGAGAAGGTTGTACCTCGCGACGACGAACTCCAGTACATTTCGAAATGCATTCGTCGCATGTTCCTCGCAATGAAGCGCAGCTCGTGGCAAATCTCGACGAGCGGTCCGGCCAAGAAAAGGGGCGGCTCGGTGCGCAACGACGCCAACATCAAGAACGGCTCGCTCTCGGTGCTCTACATGCTCATGGATGGTGTGGTCGGCTATCGCTCGGTCAGCTCGCAACGCGCCAACACCTATGTCGACATCAAAATCAGTGTTGGCAGCGACGTCGCCGAGGAGGGCATTGCCGGCGAGACCTACGATCAGAATGACAATTTGCGCCAGCGCTTTGTCTTCTCGCCGCCGCACCCCGGCTTGGGCATGGTGGTGCCCGAGCAAGATGTGCTGTCGCGCGGCAAAATTGCAGGCCTCGACAATGAGAAAAACTCGCTGATGAAACGCCAGCGCGCCGTGCAACGCATGCTGACGCAAATGCTGCAAGAATGCCCCGACCCCGAGCAATTTTGCCTCGAGACACTGCTCAAGGGCAAGCTGCGCACCGACATTTTTATGGATCGCGGCGTAGCCGATGCGAGCAACTAAAATCCCCAGTTACCATTTTATCCGATCACCATGGCCTATCTCAATATCATTGCGCGTCAGGAAGAGATTGACAGTCACGTGGCAGCTATGGTGGCGAGCGCAGGTGTATGCCGCGAGGCAATCAGCTCGGGCAGCTCACGTTTCGCCAGCGCCATCAAGGAGTCGCGCAAAAAGACCGAGGGTCGCGACAACGAGGCGGGTCTGCGCAATGCCTACTCCGTGGCCAAGCGCCAGCTCACCAAGGCCAACGAGCTGCTGGAAGAGGCTGCAGTGGCGCTGCTCGACGCGGCTGAGATGGTCATGCGCACAAGCCAAGAGTGCGATCGCGCTCAGTCGGTGATCGTGGCCTCTTGCATTCGGTTTGCCAACCGCCAAGCCGTGAGCGGCGATTCGATGCATGCGTCCCTGCCGGCGGCATCGTCGAGCAAACGCCGCGGCCCAGAGCCAGCCAAGCCTGCCGCCGCAAAACTGCAGCCCGAGACAAAGCCGTCGCCGAGTGCTGTGCTACAATCTGCTGTCGTGTCGGCAACCTCGCCGAGCGTCGTGCTCGACGCCGACGCTGCCAAGAGTCCCGGGCGCAAACGAAGCACACCAAGCGCCAAGCCGGGCGCCAAGCGCACCCGTCGATCCAAAAAGGATATCCAGGCAGCGCTCGAGGAAAGCACGGCTGCTAAATCCAAAGGGACGGAAAGTTGGATGGTCTGATATTAAAGTAAACTTTTGCGGGTGCCTGTAACACCACGGTCAGCCGAGCAACTCTGAGCTATCCTCTCAATGCTTGCCCATCGCAACCTTGCCACCCAGTTCCCCAATGCGGGCGTCAACCCTCAGGGCCAGCCCTGGGGCAACTCGCACCCCGGCGGCGACGAGCAGCAGGTCCGGGCCTACCTCGGCCGCTTTGGCTATGCGCCCGCCACTCTCAATGAGGGCCCGTACACCGACGCGCCCCGCTCGACGATGGCCTTTGGCGCGTCGACCAACCCCATGGGCGGCAACCCGCTGATTGTGGACCTGCCGCGCCCGGACTCGGCGTCGCTGTACTACCGCACCACCACGCTGTTTGCCGAGGGCGTGCACGGGCTGATCCTGTCGCCCAACGGCATTGTGCCCACCCGCCAGACCGCCGGCTCGGCGTTCCGCGTCAGCGAGATGCGCACGCTGCCCTCGATGCCCGTGGCCTATGCGTACCGCGGCCCCACGCGCGGCGTCAACATGGTGCAGAGCGCGCGTATCACCACGCTGACACACTATGCCTTTGGCTTTGACTTTTTGGCCGACCTGCTCAACGCACCCGACGGCCCCTGGAAGCTCCGCCTCTCGCTGGCCCAGCAGAACATCAGCGCGCTGGACTTTTTGGTCATGCTGGCACTGACGGGCCTCATGAGCCTCAAGGACCTGATGTCCGAGACGTGGAAGCACCGCCTCAGCCAGTGGCAGCAGGATGACGGCGTCGATGCCTCGGAGTTCCTGGCTTACGAGAGTCGCTTCGTTGGCCTGCTACAGAGCTCGCGCCGCCCTCTCGAGATGTTCATGCAAGAGCTGATCGAGTCGCAGGGCCTCTACGAGGAGTCTGGTTCGGACACGCTGATTGTCGGTCGCGAGATCGGTGCCTTTGTGCAGACGCTGTCGGCTTACACCAAGTACTTTATCGCCGGTCCCGCTGGCCCCGAACGTTTGTCGGCGTACTCGAGCGGAGGCGTGCTGGCCGACGCTGCGTTGCCCATGAGCGTCGCCGTCATCCGCCCGAAGATGGTCAAGGGCTATGGCACGTTCAACATGCTGCAGAGCATGGTGCAGACCGGCGACTTTATCCCCTTCGAGGACCTGAGCACGCGCAACACTGGCGCCGTCTACTCGACCACCCAGCGCACGGTGTTTGCCTACAACGGCGCCGCCGACTCCATGGAGGAGATCCCCCTCTCCACTGTGATCGCCAACAGCGGTCGCTTCGATGACAAAACCGACTACCTGCGCAAGTTCGACCTCATCAGAGACAACACCGTCGACTCGTTCTACTCGAAGATCGACAACAAGCCGGCCCTGCATCGCTTCTTTGCCCAGCAGAACATCAAGTACATGCCGCACTCTGACACGGTGCGCATTGCCAGCGTGATGGCGCAGAACCTGCTCGGCACGGTGACGCCCGCCGACTTTGAGCAGGCGCTGGAGCTGCTGCGCGCCAAGGCCGTGTCGATCGGCGAGTATGACGTCAACGACGCAGCCTTTGGTGCCTACGTCACTGCGTTTGTCACCCAGAACCCCGCTGTCGTGTCTGCGACGGCCGACGACGGCGCTCGCACTCTGACGGCTGCCGCCAACCTGACCCTGCCCACGTTCACCGGTGGGCTTTCCACCCCCCTACCTCCGGCGATGGGCAACTCTGTTGGCCTGTGGCTCATCCACAAGGCTGCGCAGACGTCTACTGCCACCAGCTTTGAGCCGAAATACGGCTTTAGCTACGACGCTGCCATGGAGATCTCGCGCGCCTACACTGTCGTCATGCGCGCGCAAGCCTCGCTGCAGAACGTGTTTGGCCAGTCGGGTGCCGGCGGCCAGTACGCGCAAGCCCTGAACGTGGTGTCGAACAACGGCATGCACGCGTTCCTCGACATGGTCATCGGTTCTGGCATTCCCATCTGGGCGAGCGCTGCGAACGTGCTGCCTGCCGCTGTGCCGGCTGCTTCTCGCCCTGCGCCGCTCGACCCGGTCAGCGCTGCTGCCGCTGCTTCTGCTGCATCGAGACCTGCAGCCCCTCGTTCGATTCTCCCCGGCGAGATGCGCATTCATGCCGCCAACTTGGTCAATTTGGGGTTGGACGACGGCCCGTTTGTCGCTGGCGTGATTGGCGTTGTCCAGTATCGCCCGTTTACCGAGGCGCAGGAGCGGGCACAGTCTCGCATTGCAGCGAACTTGCTTTCGTCTCTGCTGCAGCTGCCCGCCGACGAGAGTGCCGATGGCAAAGTCTACACCATCGTTGTGCCGGAGAAGAAGACGACCTTTGCGCAATTGTTGCGCACTTCATCCAGCGGCGATGTGCTGGGCGCCACGTCAGACGAGGCATCGCAGGTGGTCGACCTGGTGTTCAAGGTGTACTTTAACATGTACCCGACAAGCGAGACCCAAGGCAATATCTTCACCACGCCCACAGCCTACAAGCTCGAGCTCATCCGCAACTATGCGCTGTCGGTGATTCTCCAGATTTACACGACTTTCCCGATCCCCACCGATGACAAACCGTCGCACTCGCTCGTTTACACGTTCCTCACGGCACCAGCCTCGCCGGTTGCGAGGGTGCTCGAACTTGTCGATGCGACCTCTGGTGGCCTGCTCATCGACGATGCGGCCTTTAAGCGGGTCATCGACACAACCTACGGCGCGCTTTTCGGCAATAATGACCCCGACCAGAACGCCAACCTTTTTGCTAACTGGAGCAAGAACATCTCCTCGCTGTCCGTCCCCATTGATCTTAAGCAGGAAGTCGGAAAGGTCCGCCAGCTCCAGGCTCTGGGAGGGCGGTGGTTTGCCGCGGGCAATACCTCGATCTTGCCCGACGCGCCCCCTCTCACAAACCCCGGCACGAGAGTTCCGCCGGCCAACGCCTCTCGCATCCGCGCCCCGATCGCTGCCGGCGCAGAATTTGTGCGCCTGCCACTGAACATCTCGGCTGCGCAGTTTCTGTCGTTCGACTTCAACGACACGATCGCAGTGTCCGACCCGAACGTGTTCTCCAAGCTGGCGACCGCCGGCGACCTGCCCACCTATGCCACGCAAGCGCGCACTCAGCCCAAGTCTGCGATCGGCGCGATGGCCTCGGGCAGCAAGGGCTACCGCCAGCTGCCGTCGTATGTTGCGGCGTCGCAGCTCGGCAGCACTCGCCAGATCCCTGCTGCCGACATGCAGTCAGGCCCCGCCGCCGACAAGCGTGACAAGCTGATGGCTCGCTTCCTTGACCTGGACCCCAATGCGCAGCAGCAGCTCGATGCCGTGGCCAAGATGCCCTCGATCTCGCAGCGTGCCCTTGCCTACATGTTCCTGCTGTGCCCCATCCGCTTGTCGGTGATCACGTCGATGCTGTCGTCGAACGTGCCGATCCCCTTCACCGGCTTTGCCATGCGCTGCTACATCCAGTTCGACACTGCCGGCCTGCTCGCCTGCAAGCGCGGCGCTCAGCAGGTGCTGCTCAAGGACATGATCTTTACGTGGGGCCAGCACCCGCAGCAGCAGTCGTTCATGGGCACGCTGTCCTTCAAGGTCGGCTTTGTGGGCCTGGACGACGGCACGTGGAAGATCCAGCACGCGCTCATCACGGCCGTGCGTGGCGGCTTTGACCTGTCGATCATCACGGGCGGAGACGACGGCACGGCTGCGCAGAGCGCGGCGGACAACCAGCCCGTGGACAACCACTCCAACAACAACGCTGTGGAGGTGGCGCGCGGCTCGGTGATGATGCTGCTTGAGCCTCACATCAACCACGTGGGCGCTAACGGCAGCGGCATGCTGTCGGTGGACGCGCCGGTCCTTTCGGCCACGGGCACGTTCGAGGTGCTGTCGCGCCTCTCGGGCGGCAACATCAAGAACAAAAACGACCGGACGCTCGTCAACAGCGCTTTCCACATGTGGTGGTTCCGCATCAACCCGACGACCAGATCGGCGGAAATCAGCGAGGGCAACGCCGAGCAGGCTGCCTCAACACCGCCGAACCGCTTTGTTGGCTTCCGTGGCCTGTACGAGACCGTCAATGCCGACGGCTCGCGCATCAAGGGCAAGCCCCCGACCGGCATCTTTGGCGCCAACGTCTACAGGGTGGGCATCACCACCATGATCCGCAACAAGACGTCGTTCTCTGCCGGCAACGTGACCGAGGTCTGGTAGAGACGCCTGCAAACTTATTATCCAATAAAAATAATATAACAAACCGGGATGGGAGGTGTGCAATTGTTCGCTTTAGCTACTGGCCGGACAACCGCGGCCTCCCGGCATCACTGCGGCAATCGCATCCTTCAGGGCCTCTGGGCCGAAAGGCGTGGCGGCGGATATTTGCTCGCGCTGTCGCTTCTCGAGACGTTTGACGATTTTGGCCTCGCGCACCAGGCGATTCTCCTTCAGCGAGGCGTTGTGCATGGCCCACTTTGTGCAAGCGAGCACTGCGACCTGCCCATACTGACCAAACAGCCAGATTGCACCGAGCCCCAGCAGCGCAACCGCGATGGCGTGCGATGCGTCCTGGGGCATGGCCATTTGGGCAATGATGTTCTCGGTGATCATGCGGTAGAAGCCGCGCGCCAGCAGCACCACGCCGGCATTGCTGAACGCGTCGCGGAATGCCAACCGCAGGGGCCCGACGGCTGCATTCACGGTAGACTCGGCATACGTGCTGCCCAGCGGCAGCGGGCACTCGGAAATGAGCTGCTTGCCCTTGGCCAGGTAGATCCTGTCTTGGCGAACGCGCTCGCTGCGCGCCCCATAGGCCGAGCTGAACTGGCTGCCGAAATCGATGGCAAACAACACCACCACAAACAGCGCAATGATTTTGAGCGGCGACATTGCTCGCAGAAACTATGTTCCTTTGCAAAACCGCCATTTAATAACTCCTGTCTGTGCCGAGCCGCACGCCGTGTTTCTGCGCGCGTGCTGCAAACAGCTCCATCTCGTGCTCGGTCTGCGCGGTGTTGACGGGTGTCTCAAAGGTAATAAGGGTGCTGGCGATGCGATTGTCCGTCTCGAAACTGCGCACGTTTGCCGAATGGGCCTCGTCTGGGTTGGCACCAATTGTGGCTCGCGTGTTGATGGGATGCTTGCGAAATCGAGTCAGCGTGAGCAGTGTGCCGGGCGGTGGATAAATGTCGCCTCCAATTTGGTTCGCGCGCACACTTTTGCCCTCTGAGAGAGCTGCCCGGGCGGCTTTGGCCTTTGCGGGCGAAATGCGCGCATACCAATAAATAGTCGATCCCGCCTCGGCCGGCGTGTACTCGATGCCATATTGATCCTTGAGCAGTGGAGATTGCAGGTGCTGCGAGGTGGGTCGTTGCAGGTGCTTGCCTTGCCGCCCATAAAGGCGCATCATTTCCTCGGGGGACTGGGTCTGTGCGTCGGTGGCGTAGCTTTCCTGCAGTTCGCTGATGGTCAAGCCCAGACGATACATGACGCCCGTGTCCTCGCGCTCGACGACTGAGGCAGTGCCACGCACGAATCCGCTCACCCGGCGAGCCATTGAGCTTTTTTTTGAATAGATTGCGCAAATATTAATAACTATGAGAATAGCGCAATTCAATTCGATGCAGCCCCAGCGTCGGCGCAAGATAGGCCACGATGGCGCAGAGCTGCCCTCAGTGCCTCTCGCAGCGATTGTTTCTCTCAATCTGCTCGATGTTCAAGATGGACTGTTCGCCCAGATGCGAGAGCGCGGCGGAGAGACCACGCCGGAGAGAACGCCCTATGATTTGTATCGCGGCGTGAATCGCGACACAGTCACGCAAGGTGGCAGTCTTGCTGGCATTTCTGACCAGGCTGGGCGCATTGCCGGAGAGAATCAACCTTCTGCCGCCGCCATGGCCGCGGCGCCTCTGCGACTCGAATCTATTCTGGCCATCCGCCACAATGCCACACATCCCAGCGCCGCCGCCGAGCCTAGCGCGCAATCGCCAGACAAAATTGCCACTGCGCCCGAATTTCACTCCAAGCTCGACCGCGAATCATTCCCGGTGCAATTGTTCGACATCATAGAGTCGCTGGTTTGCGTGCAGGGCCAAGCCGCGAGCACGTGGCACTGCAACCTTGCCGACTTGCTGGCCCACGAAAATTGTGTCTTCTTGTCCGAGGCCGCAGCGTACACCGCGCGTCGGCGTGACTACATCAAATTCGAGCAAAACAGCGCCAGCCGTCGCAACCTCAGTGCCCCCATGAGCGAATGGCGCGGGCGATGGATTGGCCCATTTGGCGGCGGACAGCCCATCATTGCGCAGGATTACATTCTTTTTGATGAAAGCGACGAAACAAAAAAGGCCGCCCGAGCATTGCCACCGCTGCCGCAGCGATTGCTGTGCATGTATGCGGACGGCCCGCCGGTGTGTGACATTTACCGCGTAGACGAGAGTTTCTATGCAATGTGTTTTTACAGACCGTGTGCCACAACGCCGGGCCACCACCAGTACATGGGTTGTTTCTATACACAGAGCGAGCAGTCGGTCGATCGCGACCTCAGCGGGCATTCTCATGCAGCGGGTCATACGCAGTAACTTTGTGCCCGCAGATGACATGCGCCGCCACAAACTGCTCGACGGGCGTTTCTTGCAAGGTGGCCAAAATGTCGGCCAGCGAGACGCGAGGCAGCAGGCTCCGCGAGCGCTTGATCAGCATGGCCGAGAAGCGCTCGGCGGCCCACTTCCACTGCCACGGCCCAATGACCGAAGCGATGTACCAGTGGTAGCGCGATTGCATCTCAATGTGCGAGTGTTTCTCCTGATAGTCGGCGGCCGAGTGGTCCAGGCCCTTGCGCAGTGCGGTGCGCTTTTTGTTCTCGCGGTCATTAAATTTGTCCATCACCCCAAATGGGTCCTCCTCGACAAAAATCTGGGTCCTTTCTTCGGTTCTTCGCCTCCGGTGTCGGGCCGGCGGGGCTGATGCGGCGACTGTTGCTGCTGCTGCTGCTATGATGCCCACGCTCTCTTCGCGCGGCGATGATTCTGCAGTGGCTGCGTTTATTTTGTCGTACAGCGATGTGGCATCGGCGGGGTCGCTGGCCTCGGAGCCCGACTCGTCATTTGATTCGCGGCTCAGCGCAACACGCTTGCGGCGATTGCCGTCAGAGAGGAATTCGCGTGAGATCTTTTGCAATTGCGCCAGATCGTGCACAAGTTGCGGGGCACAATTCTTGACAAAGGTGCGATAATTATCGCCCGGGTTAATACCCTGCTTGTAGCAGGCCAACACGACGAAATACTTACCAGACAGTTCGCCGGTGTCTTCGGACTCGCAGGACTCCTTTGTGGCCATCTGGGCGCCGGTGATTAGCTCTGCACACCCCGCGAATTTTAATACGGACGTTGGGTCTTTGTTTTTTTACGAGAAAATCGATCTGCGCGGTCCGGCAACGGCACGCCAGTAGTCATTTCCGTACGGAATGAAGATCTCCTCGCCCGCCTCGATGCGACGCATGGCACGCAGGAAAACGATTCGCACACCCTCGCGCTCCAGTTTCTCAAACTGGCCGGCGCTGAGCATGCGGTCGGTGGCGAGCGAGTCCACGAAATCAAAGTTTGCATTGTTCGAGTACGTGGTGCTGTCGCGGGCATCGTTGGCAAAGGCTGCAATGCCGCGGCCTCTCGTTTGCGATGCGGGGTCGGTGATGGGGGTGCCGTCTTCCAGGCGCTTGCCGTCAATGTGTGTGCGGCGGGGGAACTGAGTGCGCACGTGCGATCGCCCGGCCACGCTCAGCGCTCGCGCCGTGCTGTCGTTGATGATTCGGCCAGTGTACTCGGTGATGGGCTCTCCGGCCTCAAAGGTGCGCATGGCAAACAGGCCCAGTCCCGCCTCGGCAATGCCCGAAGGTTGCAGGGTGACGCCATTGCCGTACGTCGCCAGGCTGGCTTTCAGCTCGTCGTAGCTCTCGCGCACAGGCACAACACGTTCCGCCTTGGCGGGCTCGGGCTCGTCGCTCGGGCGCTTGGTGCCGGCGCCCATCAGCGGACCGATGATTTGTTGCGCGCATGCGTGGCTGCAGGCGTAGATGACTTGCGAGCCGATCTTGGCGGTGCCACCGCCACGCGGTGCAGCCTGCTCGGGGGTGTGAGACTCTTTGCAGTGGCCACACTCGTTTGGCATCGCTGCAATCCAATTGCCCAATTTCACTTTGACAACTTTAATAGAAACTCGATCTCACGGGCCGGCGTTGGTAAATTGGGCGTAATCCCGATCCCAGTAATTTGAAGGCGCCGCCGCCATTTCGCTGCCCAAACTGAGCTCGCGATCGGTGAACGTTTCCTTGGCAAATCCGGTGCTCTTTTCGATGTCGTCTGGGTTGATCCGCGCAGTGGTCAGCGGCCAAAAGAAAAACAGCTGGTAGACAACAATGATGCCGACCGCGATGGCGGCGCGCTCGATCCACGAGAAGCTGGTGGGGTACATCTTGTCGACATCGTAAACTTGGTCGTAAATGAAAATCGGCAGAATGTTGATGAGAATGGAGCCGGCCCAGTAGAGCCACACGTCGATCGAGTTCCAGCCGATCAGCGTGGCCACAATGTCGCGGCGAATGAATTGCATGTTGACCTCGGCCAGCCAGAATGTAGCAAGCACCGGCCAGCCGTGCACAATCCAATCGCCAGTGTGCACCTGCGACATGCTCAGCGACGTGTCAATCAGCAGGCTGGGATTGTTTGCCAGGATGATGATGATGGCAATGCATACAAACAGCGAATTGCGGTTGATGAACGGATGCGCGTAAATGTTGAGAAACCGCTGCGCCCAGCCGCCCCACCACAGCGCCAGAACTTGGTAAACGCCAAAGATCGTGAGCATGGTGAAGCTCCAGAAGGTGTACGCGTCCATGTTGTAGTTGCCGGTCACCGCAAAGATGATGGTCAGTGCGATCTGCACCGCCAAAAAGCCCAGCGCGTAGAGCATCTTCAGGGTGCCCACGTCAAACCTGATCGAAAACGGCGACCAAAAGTAGGCATGCGCATAGCCATGTCGCAGGGCGCCCCAGAGAGGCATGCGCACGCGCCTAAATCGCGGGAAATGTTAATACGCCTGCACGGCACCGCTGCTTTAAGATCTCATGTTTTGCCAAATGATCGGGCAAAAATCTAGTTAGCCCGGATATTAAAAAGACAATATAAGAGGGATGGTGTTTTAGTGCAGGGGCATTCCCGTTTATTTTTTTGTGATTCTTTGTCCCTCCCGCGCTCACATGTTCGTCCGGCCTGGCAACAAGGTCACCATCACGATCGACGGCCTCATCGGAGGCGGCAAGACAGTGCTTCTGAAGCAGCTGGTCGATCTGTGGGCCCAGCCTGGCAGTCGTGTGATCGGCGTGCCAGTGGTTGAGCCCGTCTCGCGCTGGGAGGCGACCGGCACGTTTGGCGCGATGTGCACCTCGATCGGCGCCATCATCAAGCAGCGCGAGCGTGAGGCGGCTGCGTCGAGCGAGAGCGAGGATGAAGAGCGCTCCGGAACCGTCAAGCCCACCGAGACCGGCATCCCTGCGCTGTTTCAGATGTTTGCTGCCCTCTCTCGCACTGCCGACTTTACCCGAGCCAGCAACGACGCCACCGCGCTAGCACTCGCCAATCCCGACAAGCTGGTGGTCATGCTGTGCGAGCGATCGATCTGGACCGACTGCGACGTGATGTGCGAGAACCTCAAGCGCAGTGGGCTGATGTCGGCCGAGCACGCGCTGTTCTACGACTCGGCATTCATCGAGATCGAGAACATCATGCATGCGGTGGCCGGGAAAGCCCAGGCCGACATGGCGATCTACCTGGACACCAACGTCGAGGAGGCAATGCAGCGCGTCGATATTCGCGCCCGCGCAGACGAGAAGAAGACCGTGGACAAGTCGTACCAGCAAGCTCTGGATGTGCTGCACCACGAGATCTTTAACCAGGACATGTACCGCGGCGCGCCCGTGATGCGTGTGGGCGGCTCGCAGGCGTTCCACACCGACAAGGACATTGTGCAGTCTATCAGCGACGAGATTGTGGCGCGACTGGCCCGACAGACACCCAGCAACTCGCCGGCCATGGGCTCCTCGCCCGACACAAGCTCGCCCCCAATTCTCTCTCGCAGCAGCTCCGTTGGCGTTCTGGTGGCCCAATGCGACGCCCAGAGCCCCGCACCGCCTGCGTCGGAATCGGTCGAGCGCTTTTTGCAGTGCAGAGCCGCATCTCTGACCGAATTGTCCGGCAGCAAACGCGAGGTCGACGCCACTACTGCGGCAATCTGCTCTGTGATGCCTTATATTTAAGACTCTGAAATCACGTGAAATAAAAACCCCTTATTACCAGCAGCGTTTGGTGGTCTCGCAAATGGCCAGCCAGCCCGCGCCGCTGCTGGTGATTCGCGACCGCAAAGATGCCGTGGTGTTGCGCCTGCCCATGCGTGAGTGCCATCTGGTCGAGGGCATGGTCTCGTACGTGCCCGTCACTGGCGCTGCACCTTCGATCTCGGTGCCAAACTGGCCGTCGCGCGGCCGCTCTGGGGCCCAGCTCTTCCCAGAGATCAAAAGCCTGGCGACCGGAGAGCTGCGCAACACTGGCACCTTTTCGCTGCTCGGTGCCGATAGCACGCAGCTGATCCCGCGCAGCAAAGTCCAGTTGGCCGTCGACCCCGACACCTGGGGCAATGGCGATTCGCACACCCTGCCGCTGGCATCGATCGGCTCTCATCTCGTCGTTCGCTGGGATGACCACCTGAGCAACAACACCGCGCCGCACTACGTGCGCATAGATGTGCCCATCTCTACACCGGGCCTGCATCCCGAGGCAGTGGCTCGCAGCCAAACTGCCCAGCTCATTCGCTCCGAGCTTGCTGCCGCAGTGGCCCAGATTGGCTCTCGCCGTAGCCGTCGTCGTCGTCGTCGCCGCCGTGCTGCCAAAAAAAAGAAAGCCACCGACAAGCGCCGCAGCAGCAGTCGCAGCAGTTCTGCCAAAAAAAAGAAAGCCACCGACAAGCGCCGCAGCAGCAGTCGCAGCAGTTCTGCCAAAAAAAAGAAAGCCACCGACAAGCGCCGCAGCAGCACTCGCAGCAGGTCTGCCAGCAAAACGAAAGCCGCCGACAAGCAACGCGCCGCCAGACGCAAAACCGCTGACAAAAAAGCGAAAGCCGCAGGCACCGACCAAACCGCAACGAAGGAGCGTCGGGCCACCGAGGACAAAACCCGCAAAGACGCGGCGGCTGCAAAAAAAGACCGCCAAGCCAGCAGCGACAAAACCCGCAAAGAAGGCGAAGTCGCCAAAAAGGAACGTCGCACTGCCGGCGACAAAGCCCGCAAAGAAGGCGAAGCCGCCAAAAAGGAAAGTCGCACTGCCAGCGACAAAGCCCGCAAAGATGACGAAGCCGGCAAAAAGAAGCGTAGCGATGCCAGTGACAAAGCTCTCAAAGAACGCGAGACCAAGAAAAAACAACGGCGAACCGCCAGAGAAAAGGCCCAAAAAGAAGGAGCGGCTGGGAATAGCCAAGGCGACGGCGGCGACGCTTCGAAGGAAACAAAGGGAGCCGGAAAGGATCAGAGCAGCAGCAAAACTCCCCAAGACGCCAAGGCATCCGGAAAGGATCAGAGCAGCAGCCAAACTCCCCAAGATGCCAAGGCATCCGGAAAGGATCAGAGCAGCAGCAAAACTCCCCAAGACGCCAAGGCATCCGGAAAGGATCCGAGCAGCAGCAAAACTCCCCAAGACGCCAAGGCATCCGGAAAGGATCAGAGCAGCAGCAAAACTGCGAAAGACTCTCGAGTCAACGACAAAGGCCGCAGCAAAACCGGACGCAGTGAGCGCGACGGCGGCGATTCTGGTGGTGGCTCGTCTGGCGGAAGAAAGGGTCGCGGTGGCGGCGGAGAGGGCAAAAAGCTCGAGGCGCCATCTCTTGGCGGCGGCGGTGCAGGCGGCGGTGGAGGCGAGCCACCGTCCATGGGCGGAGGTGGAGCTGGAGGCGACCCTGGCGCCGGGCAAGGCCAGGGCCAGGGCGACGGCAATCCGCCCCCGCAGGCCGGAGGTGCTGGACAAGACCCGGGCGGTGGTATGGGTGGTGGGGGTGGCTTTGTCGGCGGTGGCTCCGGTGACATGGACTCGGGAGACATGGACTCTGGCTTTGGTGGAGGCCCTGGATCTGGCGTCAACTACGACGGCGACAACGACCGCCGCGACCGCCGCGACCGCCGCAACGATTTCGGCGTCACCGGCCGACCTCGCAACACCACGATCATTTTGAACACGCCCGTTCGCCGCGACCGCACAGTCTTTGTGACTACGGCGCAGCCGGTCGTGACCACACTGTCGCCGCCCGTCATCTACCAAACGCAGGCCGACGCCGTCACCAAGCCGTTTGACGCTCCGCTGACCGTGCAAGAGTGGCTGCTTTACTCGCCTGCGCGCTATCCCGGCTACAGCGAGACGGAGCGCATCAACTTGCTGCCGCAGTTCAACGCCAACCCCACCAACATTCGCGACGCGCGTATCTGGTTTACCCAGAACCAGGTGGTGCCGCAAGCTCCAACTGCGCCTGGCAAGCCTGCGACCTTTGTTGTCGAGCCCATTCCTGCCGCTTCTGCTGTGGCCGACGCTGCGGCATCTCCTGCAATGGCCGCAGCTGCTGCTGCACGAATTGCAAACCAGGTCGGCAACGACAGCGACGGGAGCTACACTGACGGAAGCTACACCGACAGAAGCGACAGCGTCGGAAGCTACACCGACAGAAGCGACAGCGTCGGAAGCTACACCGACAGAAGCGACAGCGTCGGAAGCTACACCGACAGAAGCGACAGCGTCGGAAGCTACATTTCTGGCCAAGAATCAGAGACCGGATCGGATGAGGGCACAGAAACCGACGACGACGATTTTGACTACGATGCGGCCATTATCGCCCAGATTCGCTCACATCATCTGGCCGCGCAGCCTCGCCACTTTGAGTCGGTGGGTGCCGCTATCACGCAGCTCAGCGCCTACGGCAGTAGCGACCCGGACGCTCTGGTGGCCGATTGTGCGAATGCCATGCTGCATTGAGCGCGTAAAATCCAACTACACTTGTTATTTATGATTGCGAGGGTGACGCAATTAAAGAGAAACGCTCGCATGCAAGAGAACGACGGCAATTCGTATTTCTTCTTCACGGCCATTGCGTTTGGGCTGGGCGCTGTAGCCGTGGCCATCCAGCAAGCAGCCGACAATCTGGCATCGCGAATTGCATTCATCGTGTTCACTGTTGTGTGCACGGTGCTCACGCTCGCCAACATCGTGTCACTGTTTGTCAGGATATTCCTCGGACAAAAGATTGAGATAACTCCGTCGTTCTTGCGACTGGCAAACGACCGCTTGTTCATCAAGACACCGTGGCGAATTGCGCGTATGATTGACTGCACGGCCTCTTGGACAGGCTCGCTGGCGTTGATTCTCATGTGCTTTTGGATTTGGGACGACACGGCCGACAAGCATCTGTATTTCTCGTATTGCATGAACAGGCGCGGTTGCGAAAACATTTGGGACGCGTGGCTGGTGATGATTATGCAGGCATCGGAGATTTTTACTGCCAGCACGACAACGCTCGAGCCCTACAGTGCCTGGGCCGTGCTGTACAAGGTGCTGGCGTCGGGCCTGTCGTACGTTTTCACCATCATGGTCTTCACTACAGTGGTGGCCGAGGGCTACGCACGAATTCAAGATCTTCGGCAGCAGGAAGACAAGCGGCGGCAAGCAGAGGGGGAGACCGGCGCGGACCCAGAGCGTGGGCCTGGAGAAAAGATGAAATTCGTTCCAGGGCACTCGGCGACATCTGTCGTGGAGGGTTGGTATCGTGGCGATGAGTCGAGCGACGATGGACGGCGCGGACCTGGCTTTGAGTTCTAGCCAGCATAAAGCCTTGGCCCAGGCTCTGGCACACGTCGCAGAGCTCGCAAATGCCGGGAAAGTAAAGCGGTGTCTCGTAGCACATATCCTTGCAGTTGTAGCAGTATACCTCGTAGCGTCGCACATTGATGCCCGGTTCGTCGGGCACCTGCGCCATGGGACCTGCGAAAATAAATAATAGAGAAATATTTATGCGTGCGCGGCCTACTCTTTTATATCCATGGCAGACGGTACGTTGATTGCGACGCAAGCCGCCGCAGACTTTCAGTTTGAAACGGAAAGCATTGCGCTGGTCGACGACCTTCTCGCCGCATCACCAGACGACACGACCGCGGCATGCACCACCATCGTGGGCACGGATCGTCTGCGGCTGTTTGTAATGTACAACAATGTGCTGACGCACTACGGCCGCAACGCCGCAGAGATGGTGCCGGTGGAGGCATTCCTGCCCGAGGGCTGGCCCCTGAGATTGTGCTGCCCCAAGCACCAGGCACGCTCGGTGGCAAAGTACTTTCTGCGCAAGTTTCCGATTGGCTCACACACAACCTATCGGTGCCGCGCCCCAGCGGATTCGGTCGCAAAACCGTGCGTTCGCTCTGCTCGGCTGCGTCAATACATGACGGCCATTGAGAACATGGAGTTCTTTTCGCGAGGCATCCGCTGCTGCGAGGTCCTGGGCGTCGGGGGCTCGCCCAGCCTGGTGGCCGTTACGCATCGCTACTTTCTCAACACCACGCTGTACGAGGTTGCGGCAAATGAAGGGCCGGCACTGCGCGAGACACTGGCAGGCACGTGCATGCAGCGCATCAACTGCGAGGACTGCTGCATGAGCGAGGCGCTGCTGTTGTTCAGGAAATTCCACCCCGAGGCCATCACGCCCAGACACTTTATGCCGCTGACCGTGGTGCAAGAAACGCACGACGAGACCAAGCCGTTCACGCCGCTCATTGAGTCGCGCGCATACGCCAGCCAAAATCGCCTGGACAAGCAGAACAGCCTGCTGTGGTATTTTGCCGGCGTGGAGAATTGCCTGCTGGTTTTTCAGTGCTGCATCGTCGAGCTCAAATCACTGCTCAAGCTGCGCACCTACGCCGAAGCCATCCAGGTGTTCCACACAAACGTGCTCGAACTGTACTTGCGCCGACCGGCCGGTGAAAGGCACTGGGACACTTTGCAAGCGACACATATCCGACCCCGCCTGCAAGCGCACCACGTCTATTTGCACACGATGCATCAGCCCCGCGCCCAACTCCAGATCAATTAAATTTACTTTGTTTTGGGACCCTGGCGTTTCCGCCACCACTTCACCACAATTGCGCGGAAGCCCTTGTACCACGTCTTGTAGAAATGCGGCACTGTGAAATAAAGAAACAGCATTGCGGCGTGGACGATTGCAAAGAGGTACAGCCCGTACATGAAGTTGGCAAAGTCCGGTTGCAAGCCAACGCTCTTGTGTAACGCCAGCTCCAAGGCTTGGTCGTCCCATGCCTCATTTGTTGCCCAGTCCATGTAGATGGAGTGGAAATGGTGGGAAAACACGCGACGCGATGCCAGCCATTCGCCAGTCCTGTAGTAGGTCAGACCCAAATGATAAAACTTTTTGCCGATGGCCAGGGCGTGCGTAACGCAAACAAAGTAGGTCAGGCCCAGCACAATATAGGCGACAAAGAAGCGCCAGCTGTAGAGTCTGCGCATTTGTTTCAAGGCGTATCGCTTGAGCGACGGCATGAACCAGGCGGCAATCGCCGAGGTGAAAAACCAGGCAGCGCATTCTTTCCAGAAGCCCGGTCGCAGCGTGAACAGCGTGTCCCAATCATTCCAGCCCAGGTGCTTGCTGAAGATCCAGTGATTCGCGTTGCTCAGCAAAACCGGAAACAAGAAGCAGTGGACGATGAACCGGAACGTGTGTTCCAGGGCATTGGTTGGGGCTTCGTCTTCCTCGGGCACGCCGACAGATTCGGCGGGCTTTTTTGATCCAACGATCGAGTCTTCGGGGCCGCCGAATCCCAGGGCCGCAGAGAACGACGCCGGCACCGCGGCGATGGGCAGCGGCGTCAGCAGAGGGGCGCCGACTGCCTCAGGCTCGGCGGGGCGGACTAATCCGCGCCGGCCCATTTCCAGAGAGAATTATTTGGCACACCTCGGATCTGTTGATATATGCACAAATTCATTTAAACCCGACGGGGCATTTTCGGCGGTAGCTGGCGTCGGTGACCATTTTTTGATTTGCGCCAGCCACGGCACTTGCTTATATATGGCCGACACTCCGAATGCGAGCGCCCCGAAATTGCAGCCGAGCCTTCTGGACGTGGCAACTAATCCGCTGTTTGCCAACCACCGGCCCGCCCAAGCCGAGCTGCGCGAACAAATGGACAGCCTTATGGTGGCAAACTATTTCTACTCTCAAGTGCTGGCAATTCCAGTCAAAAGGAAATGAAGTGCGGATTTGCCGTGCTGGCATTGGTCGTCGCGCTCGTTGCCACATGCCGGGCCGTGGTTCCGTCGGCCGCATTTGTCGACTGGAGCTACACCAACTGCCAGGCCGATGCCATTTGCGCCGAGTCCATCCCCAGCGGCGTCGACCCCGCAGTATTTGGCGAGATGCTGCAATCGTACATTGACAAGCGACAAGACGCAGGCATTGGCATCATTTCCATCATCGAGCCGTGCGTGCAGTTGATCCTGCCCGGCGACGATGGGTCTTGCGCAAGCACCGACTGCGCAGGCTACCAACAGCTGTGGCTGGGCATGATGCGCGAGGCCCAAATCTGCGCGGCCAACGAAGAGTGGATCGAAGGCCACGGCTGCCACTGCATCGAGAACCGCATTTGTGGCAATTTCCTCTTTGATCGCAGCCGCCGATTCGATGTTTTCATTGCGTTGCTGGCCCTGCTCGGTGCCCTTGTGATGGCCGAGGCGATGTGGGAAGAGCGCAAACGAGCGCGCATCCTCGAAAAATTCGCGACCCAACTCCTCACTTCGAGCCAGATGAACTATGAGCGCCGTGTAATCCTCGCGATGGAGTCACAGGCACCACCGCCGCTGATGGCTGCGCGCCTGCCAGACTCGCCGAACGCGTTTGAAATGCAACCACGGCGGCCTTGAGGGAGTGTAAATTAAACTCTTATAAATCGCTCAGGGGTCGTGGCAAACTCAAATGAATTACCCGTCCCGACTGCGCTATGCGAGTTTGGCGGTGGCGATGATTGTCATTTGGATCATCATGTTTGGCCTGTACCAGTCGAGCGCCGATGCCATGCGGCTGGCGGCGAGTCGCGTCGGGGCAGCGCTGCGAGGCTACAACGAGACACTGCGCCGCGAAAAGATGAAATGCCAGACGATCGTTGCGCAGTCGCTGTTTGTCGTCGACTCGGACGGCTATCTGTGCGAACGATTCACCGTCTCAGAGGTGACTGGGTGCTGCCTGCCCAACCGGACGCGCCTGGCCATGCCTTGCACAGGCTGCAAACCGTTCGACGATCAACTGGGAAAGTTGTGTTGCCAGGTGTACGAGTATTGCATCGCCTGTTGCATGCGCACCAAGATCGGACTGCAAGCGTGCGTAGCCGACTGCCGCACCAACAGCTCGTCGCTGAACATACATCAGCAGTATGCGCATCCCGAGCATAGGTTCTGCGCGCGCGTAGTTCCGGGCGAAAGGCGAAGGCCCCATCGCGCAGGCGTGCGACCCCGACCAGACGAGCGCGACGACGGTGGTGGTGGTGGAATGGCAAGGCCAATAATTTATTAAACCTTCTTGAACTTGCACAGGCCAACACCATGAGTGCGTATCAGGAGAGCCTCGCCGATTGGCGGGCGGTCGTCCGGGTTGTCAGGGCGTACATGGAGGAAGAGGATGTTGGCTTGTTCTACGTTTGCCGATCTGCGCAGTTGAACATCGATGTTTGCACCACCTCTTTGTTTTCTCCTATGACTCTCGACAATTTGAGCACCGCAACTGCGCCGCCAGAGTGGCTATCAAATACCTGCCACCGGATGCTAGATCGCGCGCCGGCCGATCCACAAGCACCGCTGGCGGAACTGAGTCTGGTGCTGGCCGGATTCCTGCCCAACGACCCCCCACCGCCCCGTGCCTTTGACTGGGGTCGCATGCAGCCCGTGGCCGTGCTACTCCGAGACATTCAGAGCGAGGTCGACGCAAATGAGTTGTGCCGGGCAGTGTCTGTGTGGGCGCGCATGCCGTTGCGACCGGACACCATCACCTTTATGATCAGTTCAGAGGATCCGCACGAAAACCGCACTCGCGCTGCCTTGGAGGGGCTTCCGATCGTGGCAAGACTGCGCGAGAAGGGCACTATAATCCCGATCAGCATAGTCGAGGAGCTTGGCCAAGGCGGGAGCAGTGCCACGGCCGCCGCGCAAGAGTGCGAGCCAGGCGTGGAAAATGCGCAAAGTCACTAAATTAGTTGCGGCAGACACGCCCCGGCACTGGATTTTTGGGGGTGAGAAACGTATTTAAGTCTGCGCGCCTGCAGTCGGTTACCATTTTCGTGCACACTCACCACCCACATCTACAATGGGCCGCAAGAACGCTCATCCTTCCAAGTCTGCCAGCAATGGCGTGATCAACAGCAAGGTGCACGTGAAGGAGCCCCAGGAGGCGCTCGAGAAGAACGAGGTCAAGGGCAAGAAGGTGATGCGCGCCGTTTCGCTCAGCACACAAGCCAAGGAGACCAAGAAGGAGTGGCGGCGCCTCGAGGTGGCGCGCCTCACTTCCGAGGCTACGCATCAGTCACAGTCGTTGATGAAGAAGTCGCCCAACGCGCTCTTCAAGCTGCTGCTGCAGGACAAGGCGTTCGACCAGATCGTGCTGGAGGATGCCCACTTGGCTGTGATCCAGAAGGCCAAGAAGTTGTCGGACGAGGACGCACAGAAGCTGCTGCTTTCGTGGAAGGACCACGCCGGCAAGATCGGCTCGATCAGCAAGCACGCTGTCACCACCCTGGGCGAGCTGTGGGACTCGAACGTGCAGCAGTCTCTCCACAACGCCGCGCAGATCCTGGCCTGCGACGGGCGGCCGGTGCACCGGCAAACACTCTCGCGCGGCAAGGCCACCCTGGCTGTGCGCATCATGGGACTGCGCCCTCGCGAGAAGCAGGACGGCGAACTGCCCTACCCTCAGAACATCTTTTCGGCACAGAACGCGCAGTGCGACCGGCTCGACAGCATCGAGCACCAGCGCGAGATCAACCGCGCGCACCGTGCTGCCCAGCGTGAGAACAACCGCGAGCTCCGTGCTGCCGAGGAGAACGACGTTGCGGCTGCGGCTGCTCCATCGCCCGACATGAGCGATCTCCCCGAGCCCAAGGCCGCCAAGCCCAAGAAGAACAAGTCTGCCAAGGCCTCCCAGAAGAAAGCCAGCTCGGGCATGCCTGTGCCCAGAAGCGCCACGAAGGTCGGCAAGAAGAACAAAAAGTGAGCGCCCTTGCCAAGTAAACTTTCCACTGATATTTTTCGTTGCGTGGGCTGTGTCGTCATACTAAAGTAAACCACGGACCCAAAATACACAATCTCGTCGCACCATGGCTTTGGCGGCGTGGGACCCTCGCAGCATGCCGCCGTGGTGTGGAAATCCGCAGAGCATCATCGCGGACATTGCCAATCGAGACCAATTGGTCTTCTGGGCCAAGAACCAAGGACTCGTGCCCAAAGGCTTCGAGGTCTGGAACCAGACCAACCCTAGCACGTGCACGGCCATCGCTTTCTTCTTTGGCACCGAGCTGCTGTGGGACGGCGGAATCCCCAAAAATATTGACCAGGACTACGTGCGCAATCGCATGCTCGAGGGCATGCAAAAGTACCAAGAGTATCTTGCCTCACCGGATGTGACAGCAAAGGCAAAAGTCTCTCACCTGCTGCACGCCAACCAGCTGGTGCGCGCATTCAAGACCAGAGACGCGCCCGGAGCACCGCTGCAGCCAATGTGGGCTGTTCAGAAAGAGGTGCGCGGCATCAGTCTCTTGCCGTACGAGCAGTTCCCCACGTCGCCGCAGCTGCAGTTCTTCAATCCGGCCAATGACGATCCGTCACCAGACAATGATGGCCGCATCATGACCCTTCGTGCTGCTCTGCTCTATGTTGACGATCTGTCCGTCGAGCAAAAGCGCCCGCTGTTTGCCACCATCGCGATGGACGGCCACACCATCGGCATGGCTGTCTATTTTGTCACGCCCACGCTGAGCTACTTCTATGCCTACGACTCGGCGCCCGGCCGATTCATGATGACCGTGTCAATTATTGATCTGGTCGAGCAACTCGTGGGCTGGCTGGGCGCGTACCGCACGTCACAAATCCCGACGGAACTTCAAGACGGACTCAACTACAGTTTGCGCGGCCAGTTCGACGTGATTATCATGGGCCTCTTACAAGACGATGCAAAGAGGGGCAATATCATTCTCACTAGCCAGGTAGGTGCCTCCATCGCCGTTGAGCCGGTGCCCGCCGCTGCCGAGATTCCTGGCCCAGAATTGGGGCCTGTGCTTCCTATGGAAGTCGACCAACCCGTGGCTGTTGCTGCACACAGTGGCAAGAAAGAGCGCTCTTCATCTTCCTCCCGCCCTCGCAGCACGAGCAGCAAGCCAAGCAAGAGCAGTACTTCCGCCACGCCGCCCCCCACACCAAAGTAAATTGTTTGCGATTTAGGCTCTCTGTGTTTCACGACCACGAAATTGCAAAATCCGGGCCGAATATGTCGTCTACCTCTCGCTGCGTGCGCAAAATCTCGGCATTGACGATGGGCATCGCACGCTCAATGTAGTCGCGGTACAGCCGCCGGCCGGTGTCGAGGCGCGAGACAAACTCGCTCATGGCGCGGAACTGCTGCTCTGGGTGGCGATAGGGCAGCCGTGCGTCGTCGGTGGGACTGACAGTAAATTCGGCACGGTCGTCAAACACAATGCGTAGCAGATCGACCAGCCGCTCGGACGCCCGCAACTGCGTGGTGACCGTCAAAGATTCAAGCCAGCGCGCGACATCCGCCTCGTCAAATACAATCAAATGCCGCTCGCCCGAACGATAATCGTCCGAATCGCCGGTCGCCTTGGGCTGGTAGAATGATGCGGCGGCATCGCTCATGTCTGCACTGAACAAATAGACGGCACTGGCGTACTGCTCTCGCAGCGTCTGCAGCTGCGCCTGGCGTTGCGCAACCCGGTCCTCTGGCCCTCGGCCCGTGTCGGTCTGGTATTGCGGCAATCCCTCGGCTCGGTTGGCAAATGTGGCCGATCCGGACGTGGCCAGCTCGTTGATGTAGGACGCTGCAGCGGTTTGCTCGCGGCGAGGGTCGCAAGCCTCAAAGAACAGCTCAAAGAAACGCAGCGCAGGCGAATAAGACGGCATCAGCTCGATGAGATTGTGGACGTTTGGATAGGGCCAGTTGTTCGTGTTGGTTGCGTTCCAAATGTTCAGCGGCTCGCTGTCTGCGATAACTGGCACCTCGGCTGCGATGCGATTCTCGGCAGCGCGGGCGGGATTGAAGAACAGCCGCCGGCCCTCGCGCCAGTCGTAAACAGAGTACCTCTCTTGCGGTTCGAAAGGATAGCGCGCGGCTTGCTCGGTGTAGAATGCGTCGCGGCCCTCTGGGAACTCTGCGGTGCTCTGCAAATCCAGACCAGCATACGGGCCGATGTTGAGCTTGTTCGGCGCAGCGCTGCCTTCGAAATCGCCGTAGGTCTGGATCGCAAGATTGCGTCTGGAAGCATCTCGCCGCGAGTCTGCATAGCAAAACGCAGTGCCTCGGAGCAGTGCCGTGTCCCGCGCAAACGGGTTGCTGCTCTGCTCAACTCGCAGCAAGACACGACAGTTGTAGTTCCAGTTCAACTGCAAAATCATTGCTTTGTATGCTTGGATCTCTGCGTTATTCATGGGCTCGGCGGGACCCCACAACTTGCCTCCGACCAAGCGGCGGAACGTATCGCGGTACTCTGCATTCGTGGAATACTTGGCCATGCGCAAGCCGTAGACCTCTTGGGCAACGAATAGCGGCAGCTGTCCAGAAAAGCAGTCGTAGAGCAAGGTGCCGTCCGGGTGAAGTTGCTGAACAAAGATGGGCTTGGTGGGCGGCTGCGGGGCCAGATAGCCGAGGACAAAGACAAAGCACGCGTGCATGAGTTTGATGCGGTCCAGCGCCACCAGAGCCTCGCGAATGGGGCCCCGAGTTGCAGTGGCTCGGGCTTTGTCGTTGCGTGTGCGAGCCGAGTCCAGTGCGGCCTGGCGCGTGTTCAAGCTGCTCTGGCGCTCGCTGTACTGCGAGCCGTAGGCAATGAGGCCGTTGCTGAGGTCGTGGGCAAGCTTAGCAAAGTCGTCGGCGAGGGCGGTTTGGTCGCGAACAATGTCGGCGTCGCGCGAGTCTAGCGTTCGCTTGGTTGCAGCGCTGATGGTGCCGTTGATTTGCTCGTTCTTGTCTATTTTCTGCAGCACATCCTCCACGAGGTCTGCAAAATCGATGGAGAATGTCACCAGCTCGGCATAGTCGCGCGTAGTGAGCGGGCGCATGTCCGAGGCGTTGGCCCGGCCAATGTAGACATCGCTCTCTTTGGCATCTTCGCCAAAGATAATGAGACGCCACAGGTCCCGCCCGTTGTCAACAAGACCGCGCGGCGCATACTTTTCGATGGCCAGCTTATCGGCAAGCCGGACAACTGCAGGGAATTCAGCATCGAGCGCCTGGAACACTTTGCGCGAGTATGGCACAGTCATTACCGTGAAAAGCTTTTCATCGCGCGCTTGCCCAGTGGTCATATCGAATGCCGAGTCCCGCACAATCCATCCGGGCGCCAGCAGCTGGAACGGCGACAGCGTATTTTCGCGGAAGGGCTCCAAGCCGTAGCGCTGGCGAATCTCCAGAAATTGCGGATTCGACACCAGCGTCCAGATAACGCGACCCAGCAGGCCAAGCGGTACCACCGATGCAGTGAGCGGCCCCTGCTCCTCGTAGGTCTTGAGTGCCGAGGCGATGGCCAACTGCGCAAACATCTCGGGGGTGTAGGATCCCAGCAGCATTTCGCGTTTGCGGCGCGGGTCCAACAAGCCCAGGGCAATGAAAGGATCGTTGAGCCCGCCGCCAATCGTCGACTCATCCAAGGCAATTTGGTCATTGAGCTGGCGCAGCCGCTCGCCCCACACACTCTGCGATAGCGAGGTGGCAGTGCGCGACGGGTCGGATTCGGCGCCGATGTACGTATTGAATGCCGCGCTCAAGCCGCTGGGCTCGTGGCGGTCGGGGCGGAAGAACACTGCTTGCTGCTGGCACAATAGCCACTGCGCCTTGTTGCTGGTGGCATAGCCTTGCTGCGGCTGAATCACATAATTCGTCAGAATTTGCAAAAGTTGCATCGTGTAGACGTCGCGCGCTGCAGTCCACTTGGCACTGCCCTCCAGCGCGGCAACTGTAGCTTGCGGCACAAACTGACGCAGCGAGCCGGTGAAGGTCCCGGTCGGTCGCGAGTCCCAGCTTATCGAGCCGTTCAGCACCGAAAGGCTAATCGGGGCGAGATACTGGGTTTGCGCAGAAACATCTGCGGCGAAAGGTTCCATCGCCAACGAGATATCGGCCAACACAATCTCCCGCAGCGGCTGGGCGGATGGATGTGTCCGCAAGCCATAGTACAGAGCCACGCGCAGTTGAGTTGCGTAGCGCGCGACAATGCTGCGCGGCGACAGATGTCTCATGGCTCGCAAGCGCCATAAAACCTCAAAGAATTGAGCAGTTAAATCGCCGAGCGAGGCAGCTGCAACTCCAGTTGGCTTGAGTCCTCCGCGCGCTGCGGCAGCTTGCTCGGCTGTCGTAGTGCCGGCTGCAGACACTCTGGGTCGTGGTGCCACGAGAATAGCCAAGCGCGCAAACTCTGCGGCAACGAGCCGTGCCAGCTCTTGGCGGGCTTCGCTCAAATCATCCGCGCTTACAAACTTGTCTTCTGGCAGTGCCACCAGAAGAGATGCTGCTGCAACCCAACTGAGCGCCGCCGAATCTTCCGGCGACAAGCCGCGGAATGCTCTGATGTTGCGCAACAGGGTCTGAACGCCACCAAATGTGTCAGGCAGCACGTAGGTAGTTGACGCCGAAAATGCACGACTCATGATGCCAGGCAAGACATCTGAGTCTGTCTGTCCCACTGCGGAACTTGGAGCACCAAGAGGTTGTGGTGGGCGGGGTAGTGCTGCAGATGGCTGGCTGGTAGGAACTGCAGGCATTCCAGCTTGCGGCAAGATGGCTGGCGGTTTCACCAGGGCCCTGAGCGGGCCATCACTCTCGCCCTTGAACCACTCGTCAAATGTTTCCTTGACAAACTTCTGGAATGCATCTTCGTCCCAATCGCCGTCCGACTCGCGAATGAAATCCTTGCCAGCAGCCGCGTCGACGAGCAACTTGCGCATAGCCGGACTGGGGAATGCATCCACAGAGTCGAGCAGGCGAGTGCGCAAATCCTCCGGCACCGAGGCAATGCCGAGCGACACGGCCGTGTCGTTGATGATGCGAGATGCGCGAGCCTTCAGCGTCGCTCGTGTTGGCATGGCGCCAGTCACGCGAAACTCGATAGCCGAAAGCTTTGAGAGCCTAGCAGCCGAACGCTTGGCCCGAGTCTCCACGCTCGAAACTGCGTCGCCGAACAGCGCATGGTTAGAGTGGCTCAGTCGCTCCAGCTCCTTTCGTGTGGCCAAAATTATGTCGGGCAAGTTGTCGGGCACCGTTTGCATCCGCAGCAGTCCGTATACGGTCGAAAAGTAAATAAACAGGGCATCGCGGCGCATCTTTTCAAAGAACTCGCTTATAGCTTTGCACTCGGCCAGCAACTCTTGCGCATCGGGTGCTGTGCTTCCGTGCAACGTCAAGGCAATAGTGGCGAGTCGTGCGGCCAGCTTGTGCAATTGGGCCCACTCGCGATCGGCGCGGAAATTCGACCACGCGGCGTTGAACGTCGCGAGCATGCCTCGGTCGAGAGCCAGCGCGGCGATGGACATGCTGCTGCTGAAGCGAAATACCTCGCGCTTCGAGACATCAAGCAGGCCTTCGGCGTCGCGGACCATAAAGAGATAATTGGACAGCAACATGATATCGATCATGCGCTGCGGATCGACTGTGCCGCTCTCAAAACGTTGCGGCGAGAACTCGCCAATCTCAAACACCTCCTGGTCTGGCGAAAAGCCAAAGAAGCGCGCAATAGAATTGGCTCGCAAGTTGCACCACTCTGCAAATCTGGCCCGGGCGCGGCTCTCCACTACAAGAGCCGAGAATTGCGTCATGCCGGGCGTGGCGTACACGTTGTGATAAAGCGGCGACTTTAGGTCGGCAGCGGTGATGTGATCCGCAAACAGGCCAGAATCGATGGGCAGCACATAGTCTGTCGGCAAGTCAGACAGCGCGGTGTGCACAGCCGTTGCCTGGATGGGGTCTCGCGCGCTAAAACTGGCCAGCTGGCGATACGTGGACTTTGCGACGCTGGCCAAGGTCGAATACGACACATCGACCAGCTCTGTGCGCTCGCCAATCTGGTCGATGGGCAGCAACGCCTGCGCGCGCTTGATTCTGCTGATCCAGATGGCCACGTGTCGCATCACAATGCGAGCACTGCGCGCGTCGAATGACGCTGCCAAGTTGGGCTCGTTCAGTGTGTACATGATATCGTAGCGTGCGGCGAGGTAAGATTTCATGTGCCGATTGTCCGCTTGACGTGCTATCAGCTGTGCCTCAATGTAGCAACGCTCTTCAAGCATGCCCAGCACGCGGTCCGATGTTTTGTCGAGTGTGTCGGCCAGATTGCCAGGGCTGGTGCTCAGGGCCAAGCAGAACCAGCTTTGCGCAGATCTGCTCAGGCGGCTTTCGCGCTTGTCCGTCTCAAAAATGGCGACGTGGTCCAGTGTGTACGGAGCTGCGGACAGGACCTCTGCTGTGGCCGAATTGATAAAAGTGAAATCTTGCGAGTTGGGAATGCGGTTGAGGCCCAACTGTGCAAGCTCTTGTGCGGAAGCGCGCGCCAACAACGAGAGAGTTGCTTCCAAAGAAATACCCTTGCGGTCAGCAAGCTGGCTCAAAAAGATAGATGCGTTCGCGCGACTGGCGTTGAGGCGGTAAATTTGGCCGAGCAGCGTTCCAGCAAGATGTTCGGTGATGTTGCCGCGACTGGGCATGCTTTCAATTTGCGTGGCCGTGATTTGGCGAATTGCGTCGTACTCGCGCTTCTTGTAGTTTTGTTCATGAAAAGGCTCTGTTCCGCGCGTCGACGCTAGCGGGCTGGCCGTTGCATCGAGCGCCTCGGCGGCAGAATTCTTGCAAACGCGCCACACCAGCACCGACGTCGAGACGAGCTTGCGCTGGATGGCCAGGTTGCGCACGCCCACCGCTTCCGTGCCGTCGATTTCTCTTTGCGGCTCGGTGTAAAAGTTGTCGTCGTTGTCGTCATCGGGGTCGTTATTCAGCAGTCTGCGCGATTGCGGCAACTTGATGACGTCCACCAAACTCTGAATATTTTCAGATTGTGGCGTGGGGAACTCTTGGCCTGTCTCTGCGTCTGTACCAAACACAAACGGTCGACCTGAGTTTTGGTCGCCCAGCACTGGCTGCTCGTCGAACGTGAGCAGCGCAAATGCAGCAAAGCTGTGCACTGGCGGAAACTCGGTCAAGAACAAATGTTCCACGAGCTCACTGGCGTGGCGAACCTTGAATGTGGCGAAGCGGTCAACGGGCAACCAGCCAAATTGCATACCCTTGCTCATGTGGCGGCAAATGGATCCGATCACATCGTCGTACCAGTCTTGCGCGCGAGTCGGCTCTGCGGGTCCGGGACGTGCGAGGCGCAGCGGCAGATAATAGTGACGACGCTCGCAATCGCTGGAGGAGGGAGGCGTGGCAGTCGAGTCGAGCTCAAAGCTCTCGGGGCTGACAACAACGCGGCCGTCGTCGCAGCGCACGTCCAGATTGAGCACCGTGAAGGGCGTGCTGCCAAACGTGGACCAAGTCTGCTCGCGGAACCGGCCGTCCACCACAGGCAGCGGCAGTCCGCCGATGGAACGCTGCGGATCGATGATTTGAACATCGTAGGCGGCAAGCAGAGGCCGATGGGGCAAATTTCCTGCGTGGGGCGTGGCACCCAGCGCGATCCACAGGCCGCTTCGCTGCTCGGCGTTGCCGTTCTCGGGAGCGTCGATGTGCAGAGAACTCAGCGGCAAGTTGAAAGCCTGGATCAATGGACCCATGGTGCTGCTCTGTGCGAGCATGGTGATGATTTGCTCGTTGGGCACATTGCGAGCGCCGCGGGAGAAATCGTAGATGTCGTCGAAAGTCACGTAGGGGAGCGGTCCCTCGGTCACCTCCTCTTTGGGTTCCTTGACGTACTGCCAGCGCTTTGATCCGGCCCGCACGGGCTCCAGTCCGATCGTGTAGGCGTCCAGCAGGCGCGTGCGCTCGGGGCGGCTGTTCGCCCAGTCAATGGGAAATTCGCGCGCCTCGTTGTACATGCCACGGCGCTGCTGCAACAGTTCGCCGGTGAAAAACTTGGTCCAGGTGTCGGCGCCGATCGGGCGCACGAGCCGCACCCACATCTCCGCGCCGGCCTCTCGCAGGAACAGCACCGAGGTGGCAGGCAGCAGCACGATCTTGCTCTTGGCCCGCACCTTGAGCTCGACCGAGAAAACGACCTCGGCACGCTCGCCGCGCGCCTGCATCCACAACTCGTAGGTGCCGGCGTTGTTGCCAGCGACCGGATCGATGATCAGCTGCACGGGCATAATCAGATCCGAAAACTCTGGATAGCGGCGCGGCACGCTAGCGAACGGAGGGCGCAGGCTCCACGACCAGCTCGTGCCAGCTCCGTTGGGCAAGCGCTGGAGCAAGGCCTTGTCGCTGGGAATCCGCAAATTGCGAGCACCACACGCCACAGCAAGCTGCTCAGAATTCATGGCGATTTGGGGCAGCGGGTTGCACGTTTTGATAAAAACTCTAGCGCTGGATTTATTAATAACTGCCCGATTTCAAAGCTTCATATTCAACTCCCGCGCCCGCAATGCCCACTGGTGCGCGGTTTGTTGCGATCTGCGGACTTCTGGCTGTGTTGGTTGCAGTGACATCTGCCGAGCCGCACAATCGCAAGCAGCGCGTCGTGAGCGGCGAACAGCTGGCCAAGATCATGGTCGATCCGCAGGACCGCGACATGATGCTCAAGCACGGCAAGCGCCAGTTCAGCGAGCACGATGCCGAGATGCTGCGCTCCATCAACGAGGAATTCGAGCTGGACGGCGACGTGGCTAAGAGCCTTTTTGAGCAGCTCGACACGCTGCTGAATTACGAGGCACACAAGCACGAGGATGCCCTGGACGGCGACGAGGAGGTCGATCTGGACGACATGGACTTTGATCCGCACAACAACCCCAACCACGGCCACGACGTCTTTGGCAAGCCTATTGCTATGCCCGGCCTCACGGAGACGTATGCGGTGTACGGCGCAGTGCTCGATGCTACAGTGCGCTACGTCGACCAGATCGAAAAGGTTTCGCGCCACGGCCTGCCGCAGGTTGCCGACCTGCTCTTTGATCAGGCAATGCAGCGCATGGCCAATCGCGGATTGGGCTTTGTCAGCGCCAGCACCGATATCAACATGGAACAGGGCATGGGCGGCTTGCAAATTGTCGATCGCACCGAGACGCAGCGCTACTCGGCCCCTGTGGGCTACCACGAGGAGTGGACCTCTGTGGTTCGCGACACATTCCGTGTTCACGTGCGGCGCGAGGTCCTGGAGCACAATACGCGCCCGGGCGGAATTGCAGCGCCCTCCTCTGAGTACGGCACCGGCCGCCCACTCATTGCCATCATTGAGCGCATCGCCAGCGTGCACCAGCCCATTTCCATTGCCAGCGACACCGGATTCAATTAAATTGACCGTCCCTAACTGCACACCTAACCATTTTTGCTGTTTAAAAGACAAAGCCACGCTCTGGGTCGTCGAGTTTTGCGTAGGAGCCGGCAGCGACGGGGGTGCGGCCGGTGTACGTGTGCATCTCCTGGCCAATCTGGCCGGCCGTGTTGGCCATGTTGCCCTCGGCGGCGTTCTGCACGGCCATCTGCACATTCCACGCCCAGGTGCTGCTAGACGCCTGGTGGATGAACAAGATCACAAAGAATAGCATGATGCCAAACAGCGCGCAGCCGTAGGTGCCGACTTGCATCATGATCCAGGCCCACGAGGGCTCGCTGTCGAAATCAACACCACTGCACGCGACATTGCCCACGCAGTTGTCCAGATCGATGATGGTGGTGGCAATCGCTGCGGCCAGGCAGATGGCGACGCACACGCACGTGCTGATCAGCGTGACCGTGCACACAACCGTAGCGTACGGTCGTCCGCAAATGAAACCACACGAGTCGTCGCTCGGCGGCAGGCTGGTCTTGTACTCTTGGTAGATGGCGTACACGGCAATGGGCGCGAGCGCAAACGCCGGCACGACGAGCCAGTAGCGCCACCAGTCCCAGGTGGTGAATGCACCTCCCGGGTCGATGACGGCCCAGCCCAGCCCAAGGAGCGCAGTTGCGAAACACATGCAATACATGCCCACGAGCACAAAGCCCAGCAGGCGAGCCATGCCCAACAGAGTAAAGCGGATTGACGGCGCGACGAGCCTGGCCTGTGCCGAGTCCATCAGCCCCGCCGATGGGCCGGCAAAGTAGCCGGAGATCCAAGACATTCAGGCACTGCGCTGGTATAATGATAATCGCGTGCTTTCCAAGAGTTAAATACCTATTTAGATTTTTGCTAGTTTATTGGACCCCAACACAGCAGCAGACGCGCTGGGCATCGGATCGGGCTCTATCTCGGGACCGGGGGCCTGGTCGCAGAATATACACACGATGCGAGTCAGCACCGCTGCCACAACTCCTAACGCCAATCCTTGCATTTCATTGCCCATCAGCTTGCCGGCGACCCTCCCCACCAGTCCAACTGAGATTGCAATCGTCCAAAGCGTAAACCCGTAGCCAATGAGAAATTCCAACCTTTCGCGCATGCTTTGCTAGGCACAGGTTTGCAGATAATTGGGCCAATCATTATACCCAGTACCATTAATTTTGCAACACCATGGCAATGCCCGTGCCGCCCGCCCCACCACCACCAACTGGCCGCATCGCTCGTCGTCCCAGTCGGTGCTTTGCGCTCGCCACGGCACTTCGTATAGCAATTGAGAAGCGATCATTCTTTGCAGAGCTTGCAAGAGCATTTTCTTGCATAGAATTTCTCATCAATGTAGCGATCCATTTGATATATTTGCTGTGGATGTTTGGCATCTTGGCCACCATCGTGATCATGCTGGCATCAACTTTCGTTGTGCTCTACGACTACGCCGGCTTTTCTTTCTTGGGAGACTTTTACGCTGCAATCGGTCTGGTAGAGTTTAGCATGTGCACCGCACCGTAAGAGAGTGATGAGTAAAGCTAATTTAATCAGCCAGTCTGCGCGGGCGTTTTCCAGTTGGCTTGGATTCCTGCACATCGTCTGGTACGATCGGTGGGAAGTTCATCATCACAGTAAGGATGGCCGCAATCGAGACAAAGCCAGCCAAAAATATTTTCCAAGGCGGAGGATAGCCAGCGGTCGAGCTGATGTAGATCGCCGTGCACGCACCGGTCGTGTCGTCCGCCCATTGCACAAGCCCGCAGCAGTAAGAGTAAAAGAAAATATAACAAACAACAAATAAAACCGCGATCAAAAGCATCAGATAGCAGAAAAAATCCGCTTAGCATTTGGTCAAATTCGCCATTGTGGTGGTTGCACTGAAAAAGTTATGGCTTTGAAATTTTACGCCACCAGACAGTCCAATCTCAGCCAGGCGGCCCATCAAAAGCCAAGATGCGACGCAAATTGACTGCTCGCAATCCAGCAGCCAAATCTGCGGGTGCGTTGGTTGATCTCCTCGATGCATTTGCTCGCTATGGCAAAGTTGACGACCGCCAGAGTGACGCCGAGCGCAAGCATCCATTTGGCAAGGCCGTCGCCCTCGTGCACGCTGAACGTCATAATGTTGGGCCGCGGACCGGCTGCGCGAAAGTGAGGGCCAGGTGGCGGGTGATGCGGAACAATGGGGTCCATGAGGCTTGGAAAATGGGCACCTTAATGAAAACAACCCCACCACGAACCGATTATCTCATTGCGTTTTATTGCGCACACGGCCGAGTCTCCGATGTGATCAGGGCCGCCAATAGCCTGGCCTGATGAGCGGCTCGCGATCCTCCCTGGTGCCGGTTCGCCTTGCGCCGGGCAGCGCGTACGATAGCGGCGATTTCTGCTGTGAAGTGTCCGGCCGAGGCGCAATAAAGCCTTGGGCCTGCACGCGCGGATCGCGAATCCAGCGACGCTTGCGAGGAAAGTCGGCAGCGAAATATTTCCACGCGGCCATGTTGCAACCGCACGTGCAAATGTAGCACATAATGCAAGCCAGGGCAGCCGCAGCGGCCAGGGCAATCAGGATGCCGTAGACGACAAAAGTGCCGCTGGGGCAGCCGTCTGTGCACCAGAAGCCAGTCCACGTGTTTGAGTCGGGGTCGGCAACCATCAAAAAGTCGTCGGCCGGATTGGTGGAAATAATGTCAAACCGCTTCAGGTTGGTCTGCAGTGACGATCGGCCACGCGAGCGGATGTTAAACTCATTGCGAGAGAAGAAACGTAGCAGCTGTTTGCGGTCGTCGCTGGGCGAGTTATTGGGCACTATGTTTTGCAAGCGCAGTCCGGTGTCGAGGCCATTGCAATCGTTGCCGAAGATGTCGTAAGTCTTGATGGCGCGCGAGACGTGGCCAATCCAGCACGTGCTCATCAGCGAGTTGGGCAGGGTGACCGTCTGCGTGGTGCGCACAATGTTGTTCTTGAAGATGACATCGCGCAGCTGTGGCCCCACTTGCACGGGACAGTCGTCGACAAACACCGAGTACGGCGTGAACGTGGCAAAGTCTTGGCCGCCGACATTGCTGAAGCGGTTGTTGTTGACCTCGTACTGCTGGACGGGGCCCAGGTAGAGCCCGTAGCCGCGGAAGTTCTGGAAGCGATTGCCCTTGACCACCACGTTGATCTCTGTGCAGGTGCCAGTGATGCGCACACCAAAGCGCGGGTCGTTGAGTGAGTTCTGGTCGCGGCCGCGGAACTTGTTGTTTTGCAGCTTGAAGTTGTCGCCGGCCAACATGATCATCAGATGGGCGTCGAATCGTGTCTGCCAGATGTTGCCGGTGAAGCGCAAATTGGTGCCGGCGATGGTGGGCTGATTCCAGATGGCCTGGATAGGAATTGGGAAGCCGGGCTGGTCGAAGCGGAAGCCCTCGAAGGAGACGCGGATGCCTTGCGTGTCAATCGAATTGCCGTAGCTGCTCCAGGTCACTCCCTCTGTGGCGCGAATTGTGAGCGGGCCGGCAGAATTCATCCACGCAAATGGCACGACACCGGCAATCACTTCGGTGTAGATCTTGGACGCGGTGTCTCCCGTCTCAAAGGGATCGCCCGAGCCCAGCACGGTGATGATGCGCTGCGTAGCATTGCACAGCTGGATTGCGTCATTCAGGAAGCGGAAGATGTACACGTTGAGCCAGGGGTTTGTCGCGTCGAGCAGCAGCGGCGTCTGCACCACGTAACACTGGACCGGGTCGACCAGCGGGCAACACCGGAAGTCCTCCAGCGAGTCGCACCAGATGGTCTCGGCACGAACGTCGGTGCTGCTCTTGCCGTCGGCCAGATCGTGAATGAGGCCGCGGATGTCCCACAGATGGCCGGCCAGGCAGTGGGCTCGCAGGTATCGCCGGCTGTCCGGGAACACGATGGGCGGCAACGAGCCAGCGTAGCGCGAGCATTGCACAAATGTCGTGTTGAGCGTGTTCTCTTGGCGGAAACCGAGCGGCGTGCCCAACGACGTCCAGTTGTACACGCAGTAGTCCGTGGTGTTGGGGAAACCGCTCATGACCATGGCCGCCACCATGCCAGGGTTGACCATGCGATTGTTGTACGGATAGAGCACAATCGGATAGGTGTTCAGCACCGTAAAGTTGTGCACATTCACGTAGGCCGGCGTCGAGTAGAACAGCGCCGTGACGTTGAGTTGCTTGCTGGGCTTGAGCAGCGGCGTGATGTCGTTGCCGATGAACTTGATGCACTGGAAGTTGCCGTATGAGCGCCCACTGCAATTGTGGAAGCGGCTGTACTGCATGGTCAGATTGGTCATGTGCGCAATGGTCAGCGCGCCAAAGTCCACATCCTGGACCGTAAAGTTCTGAATCAGCACGGTGGTTTTGGTGTTGATGCGGTTGTAAAAGTCCAGATTGATGCCGTCAATGTATGGAAACTCTTCGGCATCGGGCGTAAAGCCGTTCAGCACCAAGTCGGGGTCGTAGCCCAAAAAGTTGACGACCATCGAGTTTGTCAGTCCAAAGTACGAGGTACTCGGCGGCGGGATCCGGTTGGTCTTGGTCTTAAAGAAGCGCGCCGGTGCCGGGGTGCCCATCAGGCAATAGAGCACGTAAATTTGTTGGGCCGGGTACAAGCCGCGGCCGTTCCACTCTATCCAGTCGAAGAACATTTCGATGGGGATGGTCTCCGTGAGCGGCTCGGCGTTGAGCGTCACGTCCTCGGGCTGGTAGTCGGCAGGGCGGCAGTTCCACATGTTGGCGGTTTGGTCGGGATTCAGATACCAAGTGAGCATGCTCATGTTGAAAAACTCGGTTTGAATCTTATTGTCACCCTCGCCGGCCGGGCGAAACAGCGGACTCTTGCAGCACGAGTTCTTGTCTTGGCCGATTAGCCAGCAATTGCGACGGATGGTCAGTTGCTCGATGGTGGTGCGCGAGCCATTTGACGAGTCCACGTAGCCAATGAACCGCTCAAAGAGCGTGCCGTTGGTGGAAAAGAAAACGCCGCGGTCGGTGCAATAGTCCACCATAATCGAAGTGTTCAAGAACTTTTCGTAGCCGCCACGCAGCAAGTCGAAGCCGCCGTTGCTACCGAACGCATAGCGCGGGTGCCAGTGGTGGTTGGACTGACACACTGGCGGCTCTGCGCGAACAAAGTAGGGATCGGAATCGAAATTCGTCTCCAAGCTGGTCGCAAAATTGAAAGACTGGCTGCCACTGCTGGTTATGGTCGCCTGGCTGGATCTCACTGTCCAATCGGGGCCCACGAATCTGCGGAACTGCCGGACGCCTCGCTTCTGCGTCAGGCTGTTCTTGATGTAGGGGTTCTGGCCCATGAGGCGCGGCACCTGCGCCGGGCCAATGTTGGGCGTCTTGACAAACACAAAGCCCGTCTTGGCAATGCGGCAGGCGTTGTCGTAGATCTGGTCGACGCGAATGCCTCCTCGCGAGACGTAAAAGCAGCCGTCCTTGTAGAGCGGTGTCGAGTCGGTAATGTTGTCTATATTCTGGATGTTCTCGCGGAACAAGCAGGTGGTGAGACTATCGAGGTTACCGCAGGCTGTGGTGGACGTGGCCGTCAGCGAGATGATCACTGTGCCCGAGAGGCCCTGCTCGCCGCGCACGTTCTTGAACAGGTTGTCGGCCATGACAAAGCCGTTGACGTACTTGACCAGGATAACGCGGCCCGTGGATTCGTCGACCACGTTGGACGTAAAGTTAAAGTTGTTCACGCTGAAGAACTTGATCATAAAGAACGACCATTGGGTGATGCGCGAGTGAGAAATGCTCACAGAGTCGACGCGGTCGGTTTGGAACACGCCACACTTGCGACAGCCGCTGCCCTGCAAGATGCAGTTGGAGATGATCACGCTCTCCATGTTCTTTGTGCCGCCCGCCTTGACAACAGAGAAGAGCGGCCGCTGATTGTCCGCAGGATGCACAAAGCGAATGCCAATCAGCGTCACGTTGTCGGAATTGGTCTGGAACGTGTGCTTGCCCAGCACCACAGGCTGCGGGTCGTCCACCGAGAACAAGACGAGGCGGCGCGTGGCCTTGTCAAAGATGATATCCTCTTCAAAATAGGTGCCGTCGGCAAGCTCGACGTCGCTGCCCGAGTACGTCTGGAAGTTGGCGCGCACGTACACAATGTCGCACCTGGCACCGGCAATGGCGCTGGTGATGCTGTTGAAGAGGGTAATCAGAAAGCCGGGAATTTCTTCGGTGGCGCGGTCGTCCACGATGCAGTCTGCGTCGTCTTCGCTAGTCAGTGACTGCGGGCAGGGCAAGCGCAATCCGAACAGCGGCACCTGGATGTTGCAGGTGGTCGTGTACACACCGCCTTGGTTGCCTTGCAGGCCATCGAATTGACTGCACGTCATGAACTCATTGTCGTTCTGCAGCAACAGGCGGATGGACCCTTGGGCATCATCACGACCCGGGATGATGATGGAGTTGTTGACGATCTTTTGACGCGAGAGCTGCTCGATGACCACGCAATCCTGGTATTGCTGCATGCGGTTGTCCTGGATGCGCACCGTGGCCATCGCATCGCCGGCCAGCTCGATGTATAGGCCCACTGTGCCGTTGGGCGCGACGTTGCTGATGGAAATGTCGGTCGGATCGCAAGAGCACGATGCCACGCCGTTCGTGCAGACATAGTAAGCGGGTGTTTCTTTGACGGCCCCGGTCGTGTCGGCATTCCACGGCACATTGTACGTTCCGCTTGCATTGCAAGGACACTGGCGGAACAGCGCAAACGGCTGGCACCCGGTCGATGCGCCGCCTTGGGCATAGGGCGTCATCGAGATGGAGGTCTGCTGCATATCGACATACCAGGTGTTGAACCAGGTCAAAAACACGCCCTCGGTAACTTGCGTCGAGAAGCGGATGGGCCGAGTGACGCTGGTCGTGTAGTTGGCGGTGATGTTGGTGGTCACGTTGAGCACGAGCGTCGTGGTAACAACGGTCTCTGTCCTGATGAGCGGAATCACCTGCAGTGCGCTGTCAATGTCCTGAATGGTGTTGCCGCCCGACACTGCGGGACACAGCTGCAAGTTGTAGAAATCGTAGACCGTCAGCTCGGTGGCGTCTAGCAGTGTGCAATTGACGAGCGTGCAACCCGTGATTGTGTAGCCGAATGGCGCGTTGGAGTCATAGACTGGCGCATTGCAGCCCACGTAGATCTCGCAGCCTTCCTCCAGGCTAGTGCTTTGCGAGCAGTTAAAGTAGTAGGCATGGGGCGATGGCTGGTCGACCAGGACATCGCCGTCGGTAAAGATGCCAGGTGGGTAGAACAGCTGGCCGGTTACGCCGTA
>Ga0335395_10000206_pt1 | contig 37555 bp, 58 predicted proteins | sample MAT02_FD_205744 | JGI IMG/M metagenome (GOLD analysis project Ga0335395, IMG submission 205744) | Freshwater microbial communities from Lake Fryxell liftoff mats and glacier meltwater in Antarctica - MAT-02 (spades assembly) (version 2) ... | reverse complement strand
AAAAGTTTATTGCCTGTTCTTTGTGGGTGAATTCCATAATATTTATTTTAAGGTGATAAAAACCGCATCGGCTCCGGCAGTGTATTGCGGGGGGTAATCCACGATCAACTCGCCGTCCTCGGTAACGATCTCTTTGCCATAAGATGGAAGCGCCTTTAGGTAGTTCTCACGGTTCTTTAGCAACTCCTTTAGCTGTACATGCTCTGCATCTTTAGTGTAGTCATACTTGCCGGGTGTTGACCTAACAGAGAACTCACAGTTAAGGTACGCATGGCTGCCTTTGCCGTGCTTCTGCGCCTCGGTCAATACCGCATCTTTAAATGAATTATCTTCATTGATCTGCTTTATCAAGTCCTCCATGCATTTAAGCTGGAACTTTAGGCGGAGCGGGTTGATATAGCCGTCATCTAAGGCCTCAATGATGGCGGTTACAAAGGTACCGCGCTGTGCCTTCGTGGTCTCAAAAAGGGCGATAATCCTTGGGGCGTTTAGTTCCTCCATTTGCACCGGTATTATTATTTCGTTATCCATTATTTGTTTCCTCCATTTGTTTATTTCCGTGCTCAATCAGTTCGTTATCATTCAGTGTATTGTACCTTACCAAAAACAATGCCTTAATCTTCGGCGTCATTGTGGCACCGGTTGTCGACCTCCATACTTTAAGATCGGCAACCGTTTTACAGGCTGCAAGCGATAAGGCGGCATCCGGTGCGGCAGATGCATCCGGTACAGGTGCAACTCCCTGAGCACACCAATCGGCTATCAGTTTGCCGGTATCCTCCGTAATTACGAAGGGCTGAGTATTCTCAAACAGGTTAGTTCGATCCTTTGAAGGTATGGCCTTATGTGTATCCCTGTCAATGTTAAGGCTTACCGTTAACTCGTATTCCCAACCTTCCCGCTGTATATCCTTAATACCCACCTTCTTTACTTTCTTATCCTCGCCCATTACGGTTTCCGTTTTGGACCGAGTGCAGGTAATTACATGGGCATTGCAATGCAGAATGGAATCAATGAAGCGATCATGTCGGGGAGTTGTTTCACCCAATGCAGCCCACGTATTGCCCCGATATTTAGCCTGTGCCAACTGTTCGTTTTGCTCCAAAAGGCAAGTCCATTCGTGAGTACTGCTATCTATTATTACACATTCCATTTGGGCATCAACACAGTCCTTTATAGCGGCTGTATATTTTTCCGGCGTGAATGGTGGTTTAAGATCAAGAACATTAAAGTCCCCTAAATGGCTGTATAAGGATGCGGATCCGTTCTCTGTGTCTATAACGGCTATCTTATCCCAATTACCAACGAGGCCATAAGCCATCAGAAGTGCCGAATACGTTTTACCTCCCCCGGATGGAGAGGACAGATTGAGCCGGAGTTTGACCTGCTCCCTGGTTGCTTTTCTAAGTTGTGACATAAATTATAAGTTTGATGCAAAGCTAAATGATTGTATTGAATAAATAAAATTTATTTTAGTTTGTTTAATTGTATATTTGCCGTATGGAAAAAGATAGCGGATTAAAAAGAGGGCCAAAGCCCAAGGTTGCTGAGGAACTAAAGGTGCAAGTTAGCGTATGGGTTAAGCTAAAAGACAAAATAAAGGTGCAGGCTTTGATTGACGCCGTGGCCTTGCCATACCGGACATAATGGAAACCTACATACAGAGTATTATTATCGCTCGATTAGAGCGGAAGGGCTGGTTATGCCTACAAATAACGGAACCCGATTGGCCTTGTTTGCAGTGCATAAAGGATGGCAAAACTATATTTATAGACGGTCTGAATGCGGATCCCGATGCTGTACAGAGGATACGCAAAGCCGGGTTTGAGGTGTATCTGCACGACCTGGAGAGTTTTTATAATTGGATTATTTAAAACAACTTAACATGACAGAATTACAAATCAGCAAGTTCATGTCCGAAAACGGCGTTGAATGGCACAGAGAAAATAATAAAGGAAAGCCGGATATTATAATTTCTGTTTACATATCCCACTTACAAGAGTTTTGTGAAATAGTAAAAACATTTACCCCTGATTATGCCGGTCTGGAAATGAATTTAAGAGGCAATTATATGGCCATTTGGATGAATGATTTATTTGAATACTTTAACCTTGATATGGATAAAGTTTTTGTCGGTGAAGGTGATTAATTAACTAATAAAACACAATACTATGAATTTAGAGCAACTACAAGACAAGTTAAAGCAGCTTGATGAAAAGCACTGGCTGTCAAAAAAGGCACTTATTGAAAGGTATGCAAAACTACACAGCCGGTATAAAGTAGGTGATAAATTTACCGATTCCAAGGGTACTATTATCATAGATCATATTTGGTATTATTTCGGCAAACCTTACAACTTTCGGTATTCCGGGAGGGTGTTAAATAAAGATGGTAGTGAAAGAAAAAGACCCTTAAATCGTGATGCTTCTTTATTAGATGAAGTAAGGTCATAATCACCCCTAAAAACACTCTATGGAAAACTTATACACTCCGGATTGCATCAGGACATTTACAGGTATTTATGTAAATGTATTTGAGCCTACTCCGGAAATGATTTGCATTGAAGATATTGCCCACGCATTGTCAAATCAATGCCGCTTTAGTGGTCATTTGCCAACCTTTTACTCCGTTGCTCAGCATTGTACATTAATGAGTAATGGAATGCAGGAAGTATATCAATTAGGGGCATTACTGCACGATGCAAGCGAAGCATATTTGCTCGATATACCAAGCCCGATAAAAAAAAGACTGAGTAATTACAAAGAAATAGAGGACAATCTAATGGGGTTAATTGCTCAAAAGTTTGGTTTTGAATATCCATTACATAATAGGATAAAACAGACAGATACCTTTATGTTGGAATGGGAATGGTCAACTTTGATGCTAAATAAAAAAGTTTATTCGCCTATAAACTGCCTTAAACCCGGCGAAGCAAAGTCAGCATTTTTAAGGACTTATTATAAGTTAAAAACCACCCATGATTAAGCCATATTTTAGCCACGATTACGATAGCCGACAGACCATGAAAATCAGGCAACTAATCCGCAAGCACGGCATGGTCGGGTATGGTGTATATTGGGCTATTGTCGAGGACTTGTACATCAATAACAACGAAATAACTTGCGACATTCCAGGAATTTCTAAAGATTTACGTGTTAAGGAAATCATAATAGCGAGTGTTTTGCGAGATTTTTTCTTGTTTTCTGAAAAAAACGGAAAAATATTTAACGCAACAATTAAAAACAGATTGGAAGCAGTTTCGTCTAAGTCATTGAAAGCCAGCGAGTCAGCGCAAAAACGGTGGGGCAAAGAAAATGCGAACGCATTGCCAACGCAATGCGATGGCAATGCTATAAAGGAAAGGAAAGTAAATAAGAGTAAAGAAAAGGAAAGGAAAGGAAAGGAATTTTCCGAACTCCTTTTTTTTGAATTTAAAGACCAATACCAGCAAACCGAGTTAGAAAAGTTTGCAAAATATTGGACGAACTTTGACGGCGAAAATTTACGCTTCGAAACTGAGAAAAATTGGAACACATCAGAGCGGTTAAAAGCGTGGGTAAAAAAGGGTGCAACTTTCACAAAACAAACAACGTACAATGAAGCAAACGAATGGGCCGCTGCAAAGTGAGTACGGCAAGGTTCCGCCACAAAGCAGAAACTTGGAGGAAGCAATCCTGGGGGCAATCATGCTCGAAAAGGATTCCGTAATGTTAGCCGCTCAGCTTCTGCAACCCGAAATGTTTTATGTCGATGCCCACCAGGAAATCTTCAAAGCCATCCTGCAACTGTTCCGGGAAAGCCAACCGATTGACCTTCTGACGGTGATGGATCAGCTAACCAAAAATGACAAACTTGATGCCGTTGGCGGAGCGTACTACATCACGAAATTAACGAACGATGTAGTGAGTAGTGCGCATGTCGAGGGGCACTGCAAAATAGTGGCTGAAAAGCACATGAAACGGGAGATGATCCGCATAGGCCACGAAATGATAAATTCAGGTTTTGATGAAGCTGAGGATGCCTTTGAGTTGCTGGATAGCGTTTCTGGCCGTCTGGCAGCCTTGTCATTGGACGATAGGGCTAAAACCTATACAACCATAGCCCAAAGTGTAGAAACGGTCTTAAACAGGCTGGTAGACATTATGAATAAACCGGTCGGAAGTATCAGCGGAATCACTACCGGGATCGAAAAATTGGATAAATGCACGGACGGTTGGCAACCCCAAGACCTAATTGTTTTAGCTGCGCGTCCATCCATTGGTAAATCCGCATTAGCCGGTAACCTGGCAAGGTTAGCAGCAGATCAGATCGGGGTAGGTATTTTCAGCCTCGAAATGAGCCATCAACAATGGACAGAAAGGATCATAAGTGCGACTGTTAAGATTGAATTATCCCTGCTAAAAAAAGGTGATTTGACCATGGAACAGTTTGCCTACATAGAGGACATAGCAACCAAAGAAGTAAGCGGTTTGAAGATATTTATAGACGACCAACCTAACCTCAATTTATTCGGATTGAAAGCCAAAGCCCGGAGGATGGTACAGAAGGACGGCGTAAAGTTGATTATTATTGACTACCTGCAACTAATGAGCGGTGACCGCACTAAGGGACAAAACCGGGAGCAGGAGATTTCATCCATTAGCCGGGGATTAAAGAACCTGGCAAAAGAGTTACATATCCCCATTATTGCGCTGAGCCAGCTTAACCGTGAGAGCGAAAAGATGGGGCCATCACTTGCGAGCCTCCGGGAAAGTGGAGCCATTGAACAGGACGCCGATATGGTTGTATTTTTGGTTAAGCCCAGCGAGGAACTTGTTGCGGCTGGTGATGCTGAGGCTAATGAGTTGCTGATTAAAATAGCGAAGCACCGTAATGGCTCCCTGGAGAGCATCAGGGTTAAGTTTTTCAAAGACATACAGAAGTTTGATAACGTTGTGGATGAACAGCAGGAAAAGTATTTTTAATTATTAAATTTAATAACATGGAAAAAATTACAGTTAACGGGGAGTTTCTGTTTGAATTAAAAAGCAAGCAAGATTGGGTAAACAGGGTTCCAAATATTCTACCTGATAAAATAAGAGCTGCGGAACAATGGCTTTGGGTAGATAAAAACCACAATGTATTAGAGATCGGGAAAGACTTCATGTCAGCCGAATTACAGGGTAGTTATCCATGCCGTGTTTACCGGCTACAGAACGTATCGGGAGTTAAGCCATAACCTATGAACAGCACAGCATTAAACGAGGACTGCATGGCCGTGATGGGGCGGTAACAAAGAAGCCAACCGGTTAGGGTTGGCCTGGTGTGAGAGTGGGGGGGCTAAAGACTGGTTCTTAACCCGGTTGTTTTCTCAAAGATTGTTACCAACATATCAGCATAAGCTCCGTTTACTTCCTTAACGGTTTTTACGTCCATGCCTTTAAACTTGCAAATCTTAATATCATAGGTATCATTTTCATTAAGCGTTACATACATGATGTTTGCAACTTTTGAACCCTTAAACTTTGATACTAAGGTTTGTCCATCAGCGTAGCAGGTTGCTCCTGTCATGGCTATAAATTTGCGACCGCCTAACTGAGTTAGGATTGTGGTTGATGTTGTTGTGTTGGTAGTATTCATGATATTTCGTTTTTATTCTTACAAAGATACTCATTAAACTAATACGCAGTAAGTTTATTTATATAAAGTTATCCACACAGGGAAACGCCCCAATGTAGAAACACCGGGGCTAAATCAAAACGAAAGCTAATTATTTATTGTGACCACAATGTAAGCATACTTTTCTCAATCTTTGATTTGGCGAATCCAAGTTCTTTTATTTCCTTCTTAACCAGCTTTTCCTCTGCCAGCCATAGACTTGCTTTAGTAAAAAAATCTTTCTTAATCTCAAAGCCATATCCTTTTCGATTCATTCTTTCAGCAGCTATTATAGTTGAACCACTGCCAGCAACGGGGTCAATAACAACGTCTCCCTCATCCGTAAATATACCAATCAGCGTCTTTAAAAGTTCAACCGGCTTTTGGGTTGGATGGATTTTTTCGCTCTCATTGTCCCTGGGCCAATCCATACAGTTAAAAATCATTTTGCCGTTATTCCTAAACTTTGGCAAACGGTCACGATAAAGAACCAAACCGTATTCACAGTTACCAACTATCTTCATATTAGCCTTTAGTACCTGAGCAGAAAAGTTTTTTCTAAATACAAGGTTTATATAATTATTTAATCCGTACCGCTTCGCCAATTCAATCAAATACATTTGCTGATCGAAAGCGCAAAAAATAATCATACACGGCGCATCGCCTTTTTGTCTTGCTTCGCCGTCAACCTTAATTATCTTTTTTTCTGCCTTTAGCATCGTGCTGCAGAAGTGCATAAATTCGGCGGGTCTAAAATCTTCATCAGTATCAAAAAAACTTTTACCCGCTAAATTGCTTTCACCGTTTGTATTGTCTCCATCCTTATACCATGCCGGGTTGCTTGCATAAGCATTGTTTCCTAAGTTATAAGGAATATCAGCTATGATTAATTGCGCTTTAGGTATTGCGTAGCTTTTATAGTTCTGGAAATGATCCCTGTATATCATTTTTAATTATTTTGTATTGCCCTTAGCAGTTTTACCAATTCTTCTCTCTCTGACGGTTCCATCAGGGCGGATAATAACCACCACGGAAGTAAGCCTATTCTTTTTAATATTTTCATAATGAAGTTTTACGCAGGTCGCGGCCTGCCGGTAATTAATAGTCCTCATAGAACTCTCCGGTTCTAATTAGTTTTAAATCGTCCTGCAGGTCTATGCTCCAGGTGTTATATTTATGCCCGTTCTCTTTACACCAGCTTATTGCGAGGTCGTGCGCTTCACTGCTTAGCAATAAGTCAGGGAAGTGTACTTCATACTGATAGTTCTGATCGTCCTTATCAACAACGATGTAATACGGATCCCAAACCCGGGAAGGCTGGTACTCCCGCTCGTTGCACGGATTGCGGGGATCCTGGTCTGCACCTTGGGGTGAGTTGCTCATTATGATTCGGGGTTTTGATCGAGTGCAAATACTTCAATGCCAACCATTGCGGCCAGCGTTGCCTGCGTTTCGGCGTACAATTTATAAAATTCATGCGCCAGTATCTCAACCGGTACGCCTTTGCCGGGGACGTATAACAGGCTCTCTACACGCTCATGCATAATGTAGGGATCGCTGGTGTGGCTTACACTCACTCCGTGTTTTTCGCTTATCTGAACCGCTACCATCCAATCGAGGATGCGGAAGTACTTGGGGAACTGATCCATTTTGCTTTGATTTTGTGCAGCCTTACGGGGCTGCGGTTTGTGTTAATCTTCAATATTGTAGCTGCCTGAAATGTGTGGGTAAGCATTGCTGCTTATCGTTGCTTGCGATCCGATAAACTTCATTGCATTAGCTGCGTTTTTGGTATCACTTGCCATGCCGTATTGCTTAACTTTTGGACTAAAGGGGTTGTACACCATACCATTGTTAAGGACTGTTACCTCTTTGCTACGAACAGTTATAGTTACGTTTGAATTACTGCCATAATTTTCGAGGATCTGCTGAAATTCGGTACTTGTGATTTGCTTGCTCATTTTCGTTTGATTGATAAAAGCTACCTGCTTTTGTAATACAAATGTACAGCTTTTATTTGAATTAAACAAACTAAAAGTTTATTTATTATAACTTAACAAGGCTTTAACATATTAGGTATTTACCTTTACAACCATGCAAATCCATGCGATTGTAGAATGGCTATACCTAGACAAACGGGTTAATGAGTTCATCGGCAAGCAACAACCTGCCGAACTACAAGCCGACCTCCTACACCATTGCATACTTGAAATATACCGCATACACGACAAAACACCGGGAAAAATAGAGGCATTACACGCGGCGGATCAACTATGGCCCTGGTTTCATGGGATGGCATGTATGCAATTAAGAAGCAAGAAAAGCACCTTCTTTGCCAGGTTCCGCAGGACCTTTGAACCCGTGGAAGCCATACCGGTAAGACATCACCACGACATTAACTACCAAAAAGAGGAAGATGAAGCGGTACGCAAGTATGGTACCAACTTTATAAACTACTTTTACACAAAGCTACCGGAGCGCAAACCAAAGGTTAAGGTGGAGAGTACAGCGTTATTATTATGGTAATCGAAAACAAAAAAATATCAGAACTAAAGCCAGCACCTTACAACCCACGTTTGAGTGATGCAAAGCAGGAGGCCAACCTAAAAGCCAGCCTTGAAAAGTTCGGAGTAGTTGAGCCCATTATATTTAATAAACAAACCGGCTTTATTGTAGGCGGCCATTTCCGGGTAAGGGAGTTAAAAAAGTTAGGTCACAAAGAGGTTGATTGCGTTATTGTTGACCTTAGTGCCGAAGATGAAAGGGAACTAAACATCAGGTTGAACGCCAATACCGGGGCATGGGATTGGGAAGCCTTAGCAGCGGATTGGGACCGTGATGAATTGTCGGGTTGGGGTTTGGAGTTGGAAGGGGATGCCGAGGTATTAGAAGCCGAAGAGGACCACTTCGATTGCACCCCACCTGCAGAACCGATAACGGTATTGGGCGACCTTTACGAGATCGGGGAGCATCGGTTGTTGTGTGGGGATAGTACGTGTAGTGACACGGTGGCAAGGTTGATGAATGGGGATAAAGCGGATATGGTGTTTACGGATCCGCCGTATGGAGTGTCTTATCAATCAAATTGGAGAAGCAATAAATCAGATATAAAATTTGATGTATTAAAAAATGATGATGATTTTTTAGATATAAAACCCGTATTGTTATTATTTTCAAAAGAAAACTCATCTTGGTATATTTGGACTTCACATCGAGTGTACCCAATATGGAGAGAAATGTTTGAAGACGTTTATATAAATACTATTATATGGGATAAAGGGAAAATGGGAATGGGTGATTTAACGAGTTATGGGAATAATTACGAAATGGCTTTATTTTGTTCAACAGGTAAACCTAAATTAAAAGGGGAAAGAAAAAAAACGATTTGGGAAATAAATATTGATAGTGGGGCGTCTTATTTACACCCAACACAAAAGCCTGTTTTACTTGCATCTTATGCTATACCAGACTTTACGGAAATAAAAGATTTAATTTTAGATTTATTCCTCGGCTCCGGCTCCACAATGGTCGCCTCCCACCAATTAAACCGCAAGTGCTACGGCATGGAACTTGACCCGAAGTACTGCGATGTGATAGTTAACCGAATGAAAACACTTGACCCGACATTGGTAATAAAGCGCAATGGGGAAGTAATGGAATCAACAATGAGTTAACAATGAATGACGAAAATTTAAAATCGTATGAACCAGGACAAAGCGGGAACCCTGCCGGAAGGCCAAAGGGGAGCCGTGGTAGGGCAACTATTGTAAAGGAATGGCTGGAGGTGATGGAAAGTGTAAAGAACCCAATAACGGGGCTAAAAGAAACCCTACAGCAGCAGGATATAATGACCTTAGCACTTATAAAGAAAGCCCGTGCAGGTGATGTTAATGCATACAAAGAGTTGATGGATTCTGCACATGGAAAGATTGTTGAAAAGATAGACCACAACATGAAAAAAGTATTCTTAATTGAAAAGGATTCAGATGAACGAGACGAACCGATTAGAGATTGATTTTGTCGCTTCCCCCGTTTATCTGGCTAACAAAAAAGCATTTAAAGAAGGATACCCAATTATTTGCAATGAAGGCGGAACCCGATCCGGTAAAACATATTCCTTAATACAACTACTCATACATATTGCTGATGAATGGAACCCCGGTATAAAAATATCTATTGTTAGCCGTTCAATGCCTCACCTTAAAGATGGTGCCTTATATGACTTCAAAAAGATCATGAAGTATTGGCAAATATGGGACCTCAATGAATGGAATGCAACCGACTTCGTTTATAACTTTAATAACGGCAGCCTGATAAAGTTTATAGGCATGGAGGACCCGGAAAAAGCACACGGTCCCGGTCGTGATATTCTGTACATTAATGAGGCAAACTTTATAAAGAAATCACTATACGATCAGTTAAGCCAGAGAACAACGATGTGCGAGTTCTTAGATTGGAACCCCGCTGAGTTCACGAGTTACGTTTATGATTTAGCTGAGGATCCAAAGAATAAGAAAATAAAGAGTACCTATAAAAACAACCAAAGCAACCTTACACAAAAAACAATTGATAAAGTAGAGAGTTACAAACTACTTCCCGATCCCTTTATGTGGCAGGTGTACGGATTAGGTTTAAGGGGAGCGAGCGAGGAGATAATATACAGAGGCTACCAATACATTGATGAAATGCCGGGTAAGGGTGAAGTAGTCTATGGCCTTGACTTCGGATTCGTTCACCCTAACGTATTTATGAAAATAGAGATATATGAAGGCTCGATATATTTGGATGAATTAATATATCAAAGCGGACAAACTAAACCCGAATTAACAGCGGCTATTCTTACCCACAACATAGGGTATTCATTTATTTATGCCGATGCAAGTGAAGCCGACAGTATCGAGGAACTGCACCGCAACGGATTGAATATTCACCCCGCAAACAAAGATGTTTGGAACGGGATTATAACCTGCAAGAGCCATCCCCTATTTATTACAAGACGTAGCACCAACACAATCAGGGAGATAAAGGGCTACAAATGGAAAAAGGATAAGAACGATAATATTTTGGAGGAACCCGTGAAGGAGGATGACGATGCAATGGATGCCTGGAGATATGGTCAGCATACATATTTCAGTAAACCACGGGCTATTTATTCAGGATGGTAAACATATACATTAATGTCTAATATATTTAGTGACTTATTCAAGAAAAAGGCTGCACCAACTACGGGTCAGCCTTTGCCGTTTCAATTGATATGGACGGGTACCGGTTTCAGCATGGTTCCCTACGCAACTATGACCTACATAAAGCAGGGTTACAATGGTAACGCCGCTGTGTATAGCATCATTACTGCCCTTATGGATAAGTTCGTACAGGTTCCGTTTTACCTGTATAAAGTTAAAGACGAAAAGAAGCTGAGGCAATATAAAACAATGACGGGTAAGGCGTATCATCCCGGCGCAATGCTTACCAAAATTGCGGCTATGGATGAAATGGACGACAGCCATCCTATCAGCCAATTAATGCACAAACCTAACACCTACCAGACCGAATCGGACTTCTGGAAGATGGCTATATTATTCCTTAAAACTACGGGATTGGCACCTATCTACGCCAATACCGGGCTGGTTGGTACAAAGCCTTTGAGCCTTCACGTTCTGCCTTCGCAGTGGCTAACCCTTGAACCCGATGCGACATTAATGGATGCCGCAAAGGTTAGTTTTAGTCCGATGGGCGCCGGAGTTAATCCCCTTGAACGGCATAAAGTTTATATCTGGAAGTACATAAACCCGGACTTTCAAACCGATGGATCCCACCTGTACGGATTAAGCCCATTACGGGCCGGATTGCTCGATATGCAGGGCAGTAATGAAGCCGCCAAGCAAATGGCGAAGATGTACCAGAATGGCGGTGCCAGGGGTGCAATGACGCCGAAGGAAATAATCGGGGAAACGCAAGTAAGTCAATTCAGAACTGCTATAGAAAACTGGTTAACCGGTAGCGAGAACAAAGGCAAGGTAGGTGGGCTTAGCTTCCCGGTTGAATTTCACGATATAGGATTGACCAGTGTTGATATGGAACTGCTAAAGGGCCGGCAAATGACGGATGAAAGGATAGCCAGCCTGTTTAATTATCCACCTGCTTTGCTTCGTAGTGACAACAAATATGACAACGCCGATGCAGCGGTTAAGTATGTCGTTACCAATAGCTTGTATGGTGACCTTACAAGCAAGCGGGATATTTTGAATCAATGGCTGCTGCCAATGATGGGTGAAAATACGGGGTCGTATTACATAGATTTCGACATCAGTATTCTGCCGGAGATGCAAGGCGACATGGAAAAGATAGTTGCTCAGGCTGCTTTAATGTGGTGGATCACGCCTAACGAAAAAAGGCAGCTTAGCAAGTATGACGACCTGCCGGAACCCGCTATGGATATTGTTTACCTGCCAACCGGATTAACGCCAATAGGTGATTCAATGATGGCCGACTTACCCCTAACAGAAGATTATGACACTCCGCAAAGCTGAGCGCGAAGCCCTGCAGCAACATAAGCGGGAGCAGGAAGCATACGAATTATATTGGCGTGGCCGTATCTATCGGGCCTTAAGACGGCAAACCAGAGCGTTCACCACTGCCGCCAGGTCCAACGGGCTTCTTGCTTCTATGGTGGGTATAAACTTATTGGTTAAACCGGATGCAATCGAGCGGGTCCTGATGCGGTTGTATAAGCAGATAATACCTCGTGAGGGTGAAAAGTTCCGTAAATTATACGATGCACAAAAAGGGTTCGGGGAGTTGTCGGTGCCGTGGTTTCAAAGCATAGAGGATTGGCTGAGCCTGTGGTGGCCCGACATGATTACCAACATGAATGACGTAACCAAACGCCAGATATTGAAGTTCATAACCGATGGCATTGAAGCCGGGGACGGATATAATCAGATTATAGATGAAATAGAGAACGCCGGTACCGAGCGCAAACGGGCGGCATTGATAGCCAGGACGGAAACGAACCGGTCGTTAGGCTTCGCTAAGTACGAAGCCATTGCCAGACTGCCGTACCTTGCTGATGTGGTTTGGATAAGTACCAGGGACAAACGCACACGGGGAGCGGTTGGTGATGACAAGAGCGACCACTACCACCTTAACGGCGTTGTTGTTCCCTACCTTGTACCGTTTACGGATCCCCGCAACAATGCTAAGCTGCTGTTTCCCGGTGATGTATCACAGGGAGCTGGAGCCGGGGACGTGTGTAACTGCCGCTGTACTATTGCGGCACGGCGGAGGGTTTAGTTATCTGATTCTAATTTGTCAATAATATCGTTAACTTCTTTTGAACTCAACAAACCGGTATGGTCATATCCTTTTTTAATAGCATACTCTAAAACAGCTTTTACCTGAGCCTTACTCATTGGTTGTTTGTTGTGTGTAAATGCCTTCCAGCTTTGGTTTATTTGTTGTAATGCACCTTTGCAATCTGCGTTCATGTTATTAATATTATTTAGTGTATATTTGTGTTCCATTTTAAAAGGATTATAAGTTTAAGAACCCGGATGTTTTGACCATCCGGGTTTTTTATTACCTAGACCCCAACGACACCCCGAGAATTTACATCGGTGATTAAGAGAACCACCATAGGCCTATATTAATTACTAAATAAAGGGGTATCAATACATAGCCGCAATAAAGACTTAGATAATACAACGCACCAAAAATACTGTCCTCTTTAAAATACTTCCAATTCAGACCGGTATCTGAAAGCCAATAATGTATTTTAGTTGCTACCCACGTTACAAACGTAAATACAAGCCAGAATAAAAATATTTTTAGTTCCATAGTATTGTGTTTTACAGCGGCTCCGACCTTATCCAGAGCCGCCGGGGAGGGTTACTTTACGATTACTTCACTTTGTGGGTAACCTTCATAGGTTTCACTGCCTATTTGCCCTATACCGTAATCCATTGGGCTAAGGTCAATTTCTACGTTATGGAATACAGAACCACGAACTTTTCTGCGGGGCACCTCAAAATAGGTGTGCTTTCCGTGGGTGGTACCCGCTACCTTTAGTTCTAAATTCAAGTATCCATCTGCATCAGCGGATACACTTGAACATTTAATTTGGTTACCAATGCTCATATTATTATATGAGGTGGATGACCAACAATTCTGAAATACATTTACTTTTTTCATTTCGTTTGATTTAACCGGCTACCTGCCAATTGTTACACAAAGATAATGAATAAACTAATACAAAGTAAGTTTATTCAAAATAAACCCAAAATAAATATAAACCTATCTATAATTATGAATATCTACAATTACAAGAGTACAAGCCTTGCGTTCAAAGACATTGACATGAAGCAGGGTATTGTGACGGGATATTTTGCCAGCTTCAATACCGTTGATGCTGAGAACGACATTATAATGCCGGGAGCCTTCACCAAAACCATTACGGAAAACTTTGCCAGAATTAAACACCTATTGGACCATAACATACAAAAGGTGGTCGGTAAGTTAGGACTATTAAAGGAAGATGTACCAGGCCTTTATTATGAAAGCAAATCGGGTACCCACGCACAGGGCCGGGACTTCCTGTTAATGGCTGAGAGCGGTATCATTACGGAACATAGTTTCGGCTATCAGATACCGCGCGGCAAGTCATTTATAAAGGATGGCATTCGCACCATCACCGAGGTTAAAATGTTTGAGGGTAGCAGCCTCCAGGCATGGGGTATGAATCAGAACACACCGTTAACCGGGATCAAGTCATTATTTGCCGATCCCGAAGCCGTGCAGAAGCGGATTAAGGCACTTGACAAATTTTGTCAATCAACCGATGCCACAGACGAAACCATTGAACTATTACTTATTGAAGTCAAGCAGTTAAGCCAGCTTTTAGTTGATCTACAAACAACCACACCTGCCGCCGAGAAAGCACAGGAGCCGGTAAGCAAGATTGATGCGGGTTTGGTATTAGCCTATTTATCATTATAAATTAAAAAACATTATATGAAAATCTTTTGGAGAAAATTTAGGGATGCGGGAGCGTCCGAAGGCGGTGGCGGTGATCCTACCGCAATTGTCCTCAAAGCCATTGAAGGCATGAAGGCCGGAATGATGACCAAAGAGCAGGTCGATACTGCCACGGCACTGCAGATCAAGGCTGCCGTGGATCCGATGGCCGCAAGTCTGGCCGATATTGACAAAACAGTTAAGGCGTTGAATGAGAAAGCCGGACAGATCGGCCAACCCAATTTTACAAAGGGTGTTGGAGAGTTGTTTTTTGACGGTATTGCAACTAACATCAAAGGGGAAACACTTACGAAATTCAACATTGGAACGCCGCAAAGCGTACACCGTGCATTAAAAGCCGTTGGTACAATGACCGTGGCTGATGACCTGTTGGCCGGTAGTGCAGTGACTACCTATGACTTAACATTAAACCAGATTCCTAACAGGCTGGTTAACTTCCGGTCATTGGTCCGCATCACTCCACTTGGTACCGGTATTTTTCAGTTTCCACGGGAACGTACTCCGGAGGGCGCAATAGCTTTTCAGACGGCGGGGCAAAAGAAAAGCATTATAAATGCCAGGTTTGAGATGATTACGGTTAACGCCGAATACCTTGCAGGTTTGGCTCCGGTTGCAAAACAAATGATGCAGGATTTGCCCTATCTTCAGGGGTTCATGCCGACATTTATGCTCCGTGAATACCTGTTCCAAGAGGACAGCACATTTTACGCATCATTAGCTGCCGCAGCTACGGGTAGCCGGATTATACCGGGCGCACCGACATCAGACATTGAGCAAATAATGGGATGGGTTACCAACCTGAGAACAACCAATTACGAGGCAAGCGGTATCGTGATTAATCCCGCCGATGTTTACAAAATATTCGTAAACAAAGGAGCGACAAGTGGTGACTACACATTACCTCCGGGTGTTGTGTTGAGCAATACAGGTGCCATTTCCATCTTCGGAATACCGGTCTTTCAGACTACCTTCATTCCAGCAGGAAAGGTTTTGGTAGGTGATTGGAACCGTGTAACGATCGGGCAGACAGATGGCCTGAGCGTTTCGACCGATGACCGTGGTGATAATTTCGACAACAACACCGTAACCTGGAAGGTTGAAGCCCGTGTGGTGTTGGCCGTTTTGCAGCCAGCCGCGTTTATTTGGGGTGATCTGAATAGTGTTACCTAAAGTTCTGATTACATAATAAAAGACCCCTGCATTCGTGTGGGGGTTTTTTTATGTGGATAACTTAACTAAAATAAACTAACTTTCTATTTGTTTAATGGTTATCTTTGTATCAAACTTATAATAAATGTCCAATGAAGATTTACTAATGCCTCGTTACAAGTTAATTGGCAACTATCCAGGATGTCCAAATTCAATGCCTATCGGTCACATATTAACTTTAAATTTGGTTTTTTTTGACCTACGCTTTCATGGATACACTGAATTGGAACCTGTGCATTTAGAGGAACCAGGTTTTGACAATTATCCCGCAGTCTTTAAAAGACTTGAATGGTGGGAAGATAGAGAAGTGAAAGACATGCCATTATTTATAAGGAACAAAACTGCCCGTCCTATATCCTACACAAAAATTGACGAGTGGAGAATTAGCATCATTGTAGGAGAAATGCAATCATTGACCATGGTCGTTAATGGTAAAGAAAGAAATGTAAATTTGTGGGCAATTGAACCCGCAGATGAACCTGCATAATAACATGTACCCGGCACTATTGCCAAATAACAGCGGCCTTAGCCCGAGGGTTAAGGTCGCTTTAAACTTATGAAATGGAAAAGATTGCATTTATAGGTAAGACTGCGATGCAGGTTCCATCCTGCCATCAAAATCAAGCAAGCGAACCGATACCTTATAGGCGTGGAAATGATACCCCACCTAATCCTTCTGGAATTGTCGAGAGGTCATATTTAGGAAACGGCAACGACCCTAAGGAATACGGGCAATGGTTACAAAGTACCGGGCGCCAGAAGTGGGTTAAGGCGAAAAGGAGGGCTGTATGACTACCGAAACCATAGTACAAGCAACCAAGGCTCAAAAGGCGGCTAAATATTGGTATGTAACCGAAATCAAATCCTGTGTTCTTTGCGGGGTGGAAACAATAAAAAAGCATCGTGTTTTTGAAAAGCCAAATAACCAGGAAAGAATAAAATGGCAAGATACCGGATGCCATACCCATTTCTAACTAATTAAAACTTATAAAATGAAAAAAGACTTTTTAAAAGTAGTAGTTGCTTATTTAGCAGCGGTAATACTTATAATGGTAATTATACCGATTAATACAAAGTGGGCACTTGTTGCTTGGGTCTTGGTAGCATTCGCATTCGTGCTGCAATTGTATTGTAACAGCTACAATAAGTCAATACCAAAAGATATTCCCAAAGCGCGTACAAGAGAGGATAGCGATGTAAATATAAACACTATAATGCAAGTTGCTGGATTGGAAATGTCTATGTATAAGTCAAGCGTAACGATCCAAACAGAACATTATAAAAAAGATTTAGTTGAATACATAGAATATTGGAAAAGAGAGTTGTCTCATGGCATGTTTAAACAACTGCCGAAAGATAAACAGGATTCTTTTGTAATAACACCAATAAATGATTTTGGTATGTCACGCATGGAACTTGAATTGGTAATACTAACCAAAGAGGAATTGAAACGCCTTATAAACGTCTGCATAAACTTATGAAAACACAAATTATTATAGCAAAAGAATGTCGCATTATAAAGGAATATGATTTCCTGATTACATTGGGTACTGAAGATGTGGTTGAACATAACGACATTGAATACAGGGTGGATTGTTGCCTTCTAAATTTGTCAACTGATACAATGATTATTTTACTTAAATCTTAACAATGAAATTACTACAACTACCAAACATTGGCAACGGTGGCCGCTTAGGTAACCAGCTTTTTACGATTGCATCACTAATAGGCATAGCCCTACGAAACGGCTATACACCCCGGATCCCGAAGGGGTGGCAATACAGGAATCGGTTTAATATCCCTGATGAATACTTCGGGGATATAGAACCGGCGACCTATAGTATAAAGGAATTTTATTATACTTACACGAACTATCCTTTACATAGTGATGTAGTCAGTATTACCGGCTACCTGCAAAGCCCTAAATATTGGCATGGATATGAGGACTTGATTCGGCAATACCTTACCCCAAAGGGCTGCAAGCCGGGAACCATTGACGGTGTAGCAATACATTACCGCCGTACTGACTATGTCGGTAATGCCAACTATTACCAGCTTCCTATGACTTACTACCTAAGCACGTATTATTGGAACTTCCCCCTAATACCTATAATGGCATTCAGCGATGACCACGCTTTCATTAAGCTACATCACAGCGGCCATTGCCAGCACAGTGAGGACCCCATTTTGGAACTATCCAACATGGCAGAATACAAAGCACACATCACGGCCAACAGTACGTTTTCATGGTGGGGTGCCTACCTTAGCGGTGGCCAGGTAGTAAGACCCGAGGAATGGTTTGCCGGGCCGTTAAAGGATTCCTGTAGTGTGGTTGATCTGTTCCCGGAGGAATGGGATACGGGGAAAGAGGGTGTAGTAGATGCACCAGACTGTACTTTTATTGTCCCGTTTATGATTGATAGCAAAGACAGGAGCGAAAACCTTAAACTTGTTTCCACTTACTTGTCTTTATATTTCGATCCTTATTTTATAGCCGGGGAAATAAACACAAATCTTACTGAATGCGATACGCACTTTGATTTTGACGGCAAGTTTCACCGTACCAAAGCATTGAACCTAATGACTAATGCGGCGGACACCGAATTTGTTATAAACATAGATGCGGACGTTATCATTCCCCCGTTTCAGCTTCTCGATATGATGCAGAAGCTACGTAATGGAGCCGATGTAGTGTATCCCTATGATGGCACCTTTGCGCTCGTTGATCGCAAGCACTTCGCATCGGTATCCGCTAACCTCGATACCCTGCAACCCCTTGTTGGCGAGCATTGGCCGGGCTTCGGCGGAGCGGTTAGCGTGGGCGGTTGCCTTGGTTACAATAAGCAGAAGTTCATTGATGCGGGAGGCGAAAACGAAAACTTTGTAAGCTATAGCCCGGAAGATGCGGAAAGGTTTTGGCGGTTCAATTTGTTGGGGTTGAATGTACAGCGCGTACCTGGTGCATTGTTTCACATGGAACATTTTAGGGGGCCTGACAGCACAATGAGGAACCCGGACAGTATAGCAAGCCATCAATATTGGGAAAAAATAAAAGGCTTTGATAAGGATCAACTTATTGAACATTTAGGATTGAATAAGCAGGTACGGGGATACAGCGGTGGTTGGGAACTTAAAGACGCAATTAAAGAACATGCCTTTAGTCTCGAGTTGGCGCATAGTATTGGGGAGGTGTTGAAGGATTCTGATGTCTTTGATGTGCTTGATATTGGAGCGGGGCCTGGTTTTTATTCAGCGTTTTTAAATAGGCGTGGTTTCGTAGTATATGCTACGGACATAAGTCCTCAGTTATCAATTGACTTATTTGGTGTTGATAAATACGATGTCACTAAAGGGGTGTATGGTTATGCCCTATTTGATGCCGTGCTATGCCTCGAGGTCGGCGAACACATAGAGCAGGAGTTCGAGCAGATTGTTTTGGATAATATTTGCGAATCAGCAACTAAGAAAATAATCCTATCTTGGGCAATACCGGGTCAAGGTGGATTCGGGCATGTGAACTGCCAGCCTAACGATTACATCATTGACGAAATGGCATACCGTGCATGGAACTATAACGCTGAGCAAAGTGAATACCTTAGAGCCAGGTGCAGCGGTTGCAGTTGGTTTGAGAATACGATTATGGTTTTTGATAAGTAGGGGTACAAAGGACAGAAGCGGCTCCGCGTCCTGATGGTGAACCACTTTGAACGGAGGGAGCAGCACCATCACCCCTATTTTATTTACTAATATTAAAAACAACTTATGAAAATACTATTCGTCACCTTCGATCACATCACGGTAAACCAGAACGGCGCAACCGTTTACCATCAGAATTTCGCTAAGGAATTGGTAAGCCGGGGGCATGAGGTTATTTTTATGTGTTCTAACCTTAACGGTGAAAAGGTATTTGAGAACATAAGGGCGGAGGCCATTTGCGGTGATTACTACATTGGATACTACCGATGGTGTGACCTTATCATAACGGTACCCGGCAAGATGCGTAGCAACCCCCTAAACAAGCCCATTGTTTTTATCCAGCATAACCAGAGTAAGGAACCCTGGAGCGTTAAAGAACATAGGGTAATTTATTGCGCTCAGCACGTTAAGGAGTCCGTTAATTACGAATGCATTGACAGCCGGGTGTTTTGGCCGTTCAACAGATACGCCGGTACCATCCCGCTACCCGCTAACGAAGATGGGGCGGTTATGCTTATAAACTGCAATCAAAACAAAGGCGGTGGATTGCTTGAAGGGTTGGCAAAGCAGAACCCCAATAGGCAGTTTATAGGCGTCCATGCGGGTTACAATACGCAGATCACCGGCAAAGCTAATAACATAAGATACATAAAAGGCAGCTATAATATAACGGAGATGCTGAGCCTTGCTGCCTTGCTTATAATGCCTTCGCTTAAGGAAGGAATGCCTACCTTAGCGCTGGAAGCAATGAGTTTGGGTGTACCGGTATTGGGGAGTAATATCCCGGCGTTCCATGAGTTGGGTATATGCTATAACTTTAATTGGGAATTTAACGAAAGGCTTGAATATTACTTTCAATATTATAGCATTTACCGGCACCATCAATTGAAAATCATTAATGTATATGAAAGGTATCACAGGGATACGGACGGGTTAATCGAATGGCTGATAAATATTTGATATTACAGTTAGTTAGGGTTTATAAGTTCCCCCGGCGTTTCTACGTTGGGGGTTTTTTATTGATAAAGCGGCCTTAACTGATGTCAAGGCCGCTTAGGTGGTTATGCTTTTAAGGACTCTAATTTTTCTAGGGTTTTTGTTGCATATTCAACGGCTTGTACTGCAACCCATTTTTTTGATTGCTCGGATTCAGACCAATCAGGACTATTTGCCAGCAGACCCTGCATTGCAGCAGCGGTAAAATACTCCAGCTTCGTTAGTCCGAAATGCGTTTCAATCTTTGTAACCTTAGTACCATCCGCATACCTTTCCTGATGCTCAAATCTAATCGGAAATGTCGATAAATCATTGTTTTCGTTTGCCATAATATTTATTTTTAAGTTTATACAAATATACATAATAAACTAACACAAGGTTTATTTAGTTCCACCTTTTTTTGCACCTATTTATAAATATGGGTGTGATTTTGCAAGATATAAAGCTGACGGACATAGGTTCTACCGAGGTCGTGACGGTGGCCGAATTAAAGACATACCTACAAATTGAGGGTGCGGGTTATGATGCTCCCTTAGCTATGTTCATTACGGCTGCCAGGATAATGATCGAGCAAATGTGTTCGGTTAGCCTACTAACTAAAACGGCCATTGCTACCTTCCAGAATAGCGGCCACAAGCCCATGCAGCTACCATTTGCGCCGGTTGCTTCCATAACAAAAGTAGAGTGGAAAAAATGCCCGAGTGAATGGGTGGATTTATTGGCGGCGGATAATGAATATGAAGCCATCGGTGAGAACCGCATCAGTATTGAAAGCAGCGAGGTAGGACTGCACCGCATTACATACGCTTTAGGGGTTGATGCACAGGGTATCTTTAAACAGGCTATAAAGGCTCAGGGCGGCTTTATGTATAACAACAGGGATGCAGACAGGGGCGCAATGATGGCACCGGAAGTAAAGGGTTTGCTTGCTTACAATTTAATAATATCTTAATGGAACTCACAGCAACGTTCGAGGAAATAGAAGGTGAAACCATTGTAACCATTGGTGATATAAACGACTTAAATATATTCGTACTAAATAAAACAAAAAACAAATGTTAACAAATAAAACTTTTGGTGAAGCGATTACAGCCTTAAAAGCAGGTAAATCAGTTTCGAGACAGGGATGGAATGGGAAAAATATGTACTTAAAATTGCAGGTACCTGATGCAAATAGTAAAATGACATTACCGTATATTTATATGTTTACGGCAGATAAACATTTGGTACCGTGGCTTGCAAGTCAAACAGATGTTTTATCAGAAGATTGGTGCATTCTGGACTAAATTAAATTTAAGCTACTTTGCCACATACAGAACAAATATTAGTTTTCCGTTATACATATGCTGCCGATGGCTTCGGCGAGTTCGTGCCGGCTGCACCGGAATTGCTTTCTAATGCTCCGATGTGGGCAACAATAGATCAGACCGCGGGTACCGATTATATTATAAGCGAAAGGGTAGCAACCAACTACCAATTTAATATAAAAGTTAATTGGCGGGATGATTTTACATGGACCCGGGATATGTTCATTGTGAGCCGGTTCGGAGCCATTGACATAGACAATATATTTGAAAGGGACCGCAAAAGGTTGATAGAGTTAGGCGGCGTTTATATCGTGGGCGTGGATGATACCGGCAGCGGTTCGCCGAGCGGTGCAGGTGGCCTTACTGTTCTTTATTATACCGTTCCATCTGATAGCCCAACCCTGAATATTCCGGCCATTGACGGCGTGGAAAAGGTGTATCTGATATTCAGGGATGGTAACGAAAGAACGGTAGTAATTTCATCACCCGGATTAGGTCAGGTTATGGTTAGCGGTTCAGACCTTAGCCTTATGACCGGTGATATATTTTTCGCCACAGAACGTATTACAATTTTATATGTATGAGGTTCGAGGTAAAGAATTTAGCACAGGTTTTGCGAAGGCTAAATCAGCAGACCGAAGATAAGAAACAGGAGATTGACAGGGTAATGAGTGATGGTGCAAACCGGATTGAGGAAAGAGCGAAATTGTTGGCACCTGCCGATAGAGGTCTTTTAAGGGGTAGCATATTCGCCGAAACATATATTCCCTTTAATAAACAAATTAAAGTCAATACGTTTTACGGGCCTTATGTTGAGTTCGGAACTAAGAGTAAGTTTGAAGCTAACGGACGGGCTAATATAGCCGCTAAATTTAAGGGTGCAAGCGGTAAGAAAGGGGACTTCATAAAGGCTATAATGGAGTGGGTAGTAAGAAAAGGATTAGGCAATAGGTTCAGCGTTAAGACGCAGAGGAAAATGAAGGCGAGTAAAAATGACCTCGTTAATATTAAGCGGATAGCCTATGCCATTGCCAACAAAATATTTAAGTTCGGCATAAAGGCGCAGCCATTCTTTTACAAAGCATACGATGAAGTATACCCGCAAATTATACAGGATTTACAAAAAGCAATACGAAAAAAATCATGATTGATCCAAACAGATTTGTAAGAGATGCGGTTATAAATGCCATCACTGCATTACCTTTCAAGGCATATGGCATGGTTCCGTTATCAAGTGCGGTTACACCTTATGCGGTGGTTTCCGTTAGTTGCCGGCAAAGGGCTATAAAGAGCATGTCTGCTTACAATGCAACTATAACCATAACCTTATACAATGAATACAGAGAAGCTGGGGGAAGGAAAAGGATTGACGATATTAGCGACAATATCCTAACCATAATGACACCTGAAAACTACTCCTATTTATTAATAGAAAACTTTAATCATGCAGGTTGTGTTTTGTCGAGTTCGGACGAAAACGCAAGTAATGATAACAGTGTTTCCGTATATCAAAAAACAATGATATTTAACTCATTAATTAATCAGTAAATTAAAATAAAATGCCAACAGCAACACCAAGAAGCGGTAATTTAATTAAATTGTTTTTAAGGCAAACAGGCAGTACCGGAAGTTTCCGTTTTGTAGTTTGTAACGAGGAACTAAGTTTGGATGGTTCAAGTGACGAGGTAAGCAGGGCAACAAAATGCGGCGTACTAAAAACAGCAGGTACCCCATCCTTTGAAATTCCTTTGAGCGGCGTTTCTGATTTCTTACCAGCAGCCGGTACCATAAGCCACAATGAGCTTTGGGATTGGTTCGCAGCCGGTACCAGTTTAGATTTTGTCTATGGTGACCTATCAACGGCGGGTATAGTCCTTGATTTTAGCGGTAACGGGGTATTCACCGCATTAAACATTCAGGCTCCCGTTGATGACTTCGTAGCCTTTGATGCCACTTTCGCGGTTAACGGTACGCCTGTAAACGGAATTTAATGATAGAAATAAATATAGCGGGTAAGACGCTTAAACTTAGGATTGGGCTGCACCTTGGCGAGATGCTTGTAGCTAATGCAAAGGGCAAAGATAAGTTTGGTACCATTGAGTTTATGGCCATGCTTATCTTTTACGCCCATGAAAACTATTGCCTTGGATATGATGAAGCACCTTCTGTAACAAGGGGTGAGGTATTCATGTTTTTGGAGGACAATAATAACGATCCTGATTTGGCCGATACGCTGTTGAAGGTTCTTGCTGAATACAATAAAAGCAAAGTGGCGCAAACCATTACGGAAGCCGGTTCCGAACCCGCAAAAAAAAAGATAGCACCTACAGTGAAGTTAGACAGTACGCCTTTGGAGTATTAGGATTAAGGCCCTGGGAATACTACCGATTCACCATTGTACAATACAATGAACTTGTAGCCGGTAATGAACTTAGGAAGCAGATCGAATTGGATTCGTTCCGGTGGCTTGGAACCGTGATCGCACGGATGGCCGGCGCAAAGAAGATCAAGCGGCCATCCGACATGATGAAACTACCGCTTATAGACGGCGAAAAAGAGAAGGCTACATTTGCCGAAATGGTACAATTTTTAAGGCAAGAAAAAGCAAAATAATGGCTGATAATGTTTTAGATATTATTTTACGGGCTGAGGTGGATCAGGCAACCGCTGACATTGTCGGCTTTGGCAAAAAGGTTGAGCAGGAGGTCGGCGGTAGCACAAAGGAATATAAGAAACTTGAAGCCGAATTAGATAAGGTTAAAAAGGCTCTGCAGGCTCTGGAAAAAACGAAGTCTGCACCTGATGTCAAACCCGTCCGGGACTTAACCGGGACAATAGGTGTTCTAATCGGTAGGCTGCCGAAGCTACAGGCCGCCTTGCTTGCTGCCACAGACCCGAAACAGATAGAAAGACTGAATAATATCTTAGGTGCAACACAAGCCAGGATAACGGCATTAAGCACACCCACGCAGGGCTTTGCAAAGGGATTGGGGGCCATAGCCACTAAGACACCGAATGCAACCAATGCGCTTACCAACTTCGGACGGGTAATACAGGATGCGCCGTTTGGAATTATTGGTATTGCCAACAACATTGACCCCTTGATAGAATCGTTTGGACGGTTAAGCAGGTCAACCGGTAGTACGGGCGGTGCATTAAAAGCCTTGGGCAGTGCATTGCTTGGTCCAGCCGGTATTGCCCTTGCTGTAAGTGCTGTTACCTCAGCACTTATTGCCTTCGGGCCTGAAATAAAAGCGTTTTTTTCTTCGTTTGGCAAGGGAGCAAAAGATGCAGTTGACTTGACTAAATCTACAGAAGCGGCAAAGGCTGCTATAGAGGGCTTTGGTGAGGCTGCACGGCAAGCATCGGCAAAGGAAACGATAGGGCTTGACGCCTTGCGCCGGGGAATTGAAAACACAAACCTGTCACAGAAGCAGCGTATCTTTTTTGTTGATGAATTGCAAAAAAAATATCCGGCTTATTTCGGTAGTTTAACAAAGGAACAGATATTAGCCGGACAGGTTGGTAATGCTTATTCAAACTTAGCGATAGATTTAGGCAAAGCAGCTAAGGCAAGGGCTGCCACTGAGGTCACAACAAAAATAGCGGCTAAACAATTGGCTGTGGAATTAAAAATAGCTAACGCACAAAATAAGGTTTTTAATGAAAACTTAAAGGTTCGTGACAGGCTTGCGACATTTGGCGAAGGTAGAGACCGTACTAACTTAACGGTAGGCGATGGGAGCAGAACTTTTATAAGTGCGGACGAACAGAGACGTAGGTCTGCCGTTGAATTACAAAAAGAATTAGATCCGCTCATTGCTACTCAAAATCAGCTAAATAAGCAGCAAGCATTTTATAATAAATTCGTTGATGAAGGTGCGGCTGCTACAGCTAATTTAGGGGCTAAATTAGAAGATACTAAAGTTATAAAAGATGAATTAAATGAATCAACTAATAACAGTGCCTTAGCTATTTATAGCGAAGATGTCGCCCTTAAAAAACTTGAAGCAAGCAACGCCTTGCGGGTTGGTACGGGCTCGAAACTAATTGAGGTAATAGCTGCCGAAACAAATGGACTGATAGCATTAAGCAAAGAAGTTGATAGGGTTACGGCTGCTAAGCAAAAGGCAAGTATAGCGGAAAAGGCCGCATCATTAATTGCGGTACCAACTTTTGCCGGTAACGCCAGCCTGTTAGGTCCATCGGCGGCGGCATTGGAGGCGCAAGATGCTGCGGCGGCTGCGGCTCGTGCTTCGGTTAGCGGATTGGCTTTGGCGTTTGACGAGCTTAATATTAATATGGAGACCGTGACCTCCGGCATTGCATCGAGTGCAATAGACGGCATATTTAATGCCATTGCATCGGGTGAAAACTTATTTGATTCACTCATTGATTCCGTTAAGGGGTTCGTATTGGAGATAATAAAAGCTATTGCAAAGGCTCTTATTCTACAGGCAATTACTAAGGCTTTTAATGCCGGTACAGGTGGCGGTGGTGGCTTCCTTACTGCCTTACTTGGTGGTCGTGCCAACGGCGGACCCGTTAACGCCGGGGTGGCTTACAATGTGGGTGAAGCAGGGCCGGAAATATTTGTACCATCAACATCGGGTCAGATAGTTAGCGGCATCGGCATGGGTGGTGGCGGTGGCGGTACATTAACAACGGCTATAAGCGGCAACAACTTACTATTTATTTTAAACCAGGCAAGCGGAAACAGGCAAAACAACTTCGGGTAATGGCTTTAGCAAACAAATATAGTTTTACATTTCTAACGGTTAAAGACGGGGAGCAATTTGTTATATTAATAAAGCAGGAAGGGTTTGCCGGAACCGTTGAGCAACTTGATTTTATGCCGGGCAGGAACTTCGTGATACTTGGATACGACAGAAATAATGCAAACCTTTTATGGCCGATCCGTGGTAGTCAATTAACCGTTATAATTAGCCTTCAACCGGCTCAAATTGCGGAGTTCGTTTTAGCGGATAACAAGACATGGTTTATAGAGGTAACTGGTGCAAATGGCTTTGAATGGTACGGTTGGTTGCAGCCCCAAACAAGTGCGAACTATACGCCCTTTGGGCTTCGTGAATTGACGTTACAATTTAGTGATAATCTTGGATCCCTGCAGAACAGTCCGGACAATGTTTTCCAGGACGCCTTCATAGCTTTGCAGCCCATTAAAACCATGATCGAGCGACAGGTGGGCTACACTAACATAACATTACCCTTCGTTTATAACACATCGGTTAGATACTTTGGTCAATCGGTACCAATACATGAGTACACATATCTGGAACAAATAATGTGTTTAGACCTTAACGGTGTGGAGCCACAAATGGCATACACTTTGCTAAGCAAGGAATTAAGGCTGATGCAAAGCACCATTTATCAGAAGGGCGGGAACTGGGTAATTGATAACTTCATTGATAAAAGTTTAGCACTTTACCCGGCATCATTACTCGCAAACTTTGAAATATTATCACGGGGTTTAAATGTCCGTTTTGAAAGCCCTTTGAGCAAGGCAACGGGCAAAAGTTTTCACTACAATACACGACACGCAATTAAGAACCGTGACTTCACTCGTTACGTTACGGTGGGACCTAATCAGGGATTCATAGATTGGGAACAATTCGGTACATTGGCGACCGTTATTTATAGTCAAGTAATACTAGCGGGTATTAGCTACTTTGGTGTAAGGGGTAACTATGTCGGTAGTGTTCCAAACAGTACTGACACCTATGAACAGACGGGAATAACGGTAGCGGCAAGCAGTCAGATGAAGTTGTTTCTTAATTATAACAACACATTTTCAGGGGTGGGATTAGTTAACGCCCGTATAAGTTTAAAGTTTCAGAGTGCTGCGAATATCTATTTTTTAAATACGGAAAACGAATGGATACTTACGGCAACGCCAATAGTTTTGATTGGTGAAAGTCAGATTAATTATATCACTTCCCGCACATCATTGGCACCGGCAGAAGGCGAGGTTACAATAATAATATACAGACCTGAGGTACCGGTTTTAGGAACCACATATAATAGTGCAACATCATATATTAGATATAGTTATGCGGACTTCGGTATAGGTAAAGACGTATTGGATACGGATTACAAAGTATTTAAGTCTTTGGGTAGGAAAGATAATCAGGGCGTCAGACCAAATGAAGTATTTGAAACAATTGGGCTAGCTTTTGATAACGAGATTTATCCGAATCCATCAACACTATTTGACGATTATGTAAGCCTGTTTTATGATGCCGTTGGTGACAAAGTACCCGGTGACTTTATAAGCGATTATATGTCAACAAGCAAGGAATGGGGACCCACTGAGTTCGCTACTAACACCTACATGCGTTTGTTTGCTAAACCACAACTTTATATCGAGGTTGATTTATACGGCAAAAACCTAAATATAGGTGACATTTACGAGGTTGATATACCAGGCTTTGCAACCCCTTATAAATGCGTTGTGGTTGCCTTTGATTGGGATATAAAGAACGATAAATTTAGTGCGCTTCTGGCTTATATTAGTTATGATGTAGTGGATACAATCGTAAAGGATAGTGTATGGATTTTGCAGCGGCAGGAGGATATAGATAAATAAAAAGATATGACACCAATCAAAGGGGATTTCAGCAAAATATTTTTAGCAAGTTCGGTTGATCTTGTTTATAAGATAGCGGGATGCACTACCGGCGACACCATTAATTTTAATAATGAATTGGTAGAGGTAACGGGTCCCACCTCTGATTTTGTTGCCGTTAAGCCGACCTACAGAAGCGGAACACTTACTGCCGACATGGTGTTTATAACGGCGTTAGGGGGTGATCCTCAAATGGCGAGCGACATATTGCTGACATGGGATAAGGCAAAGCTGCTTCTGAAATTTATTTATCAGTGGCTAGACGGCAGCACACCTTACGAAATATCCGGTGATTGCTACATTGCTAGCCTATCTATAAATGGAGCCGCTCAGGAGTTCACCAGCGTTCAAATTTCACTACAAATATCAGGAGAATGGTTTTTAGACTTTTAATATTATTACTTATTACAACCGGGCTTAGCGCTCAGGTATTTCAGAAACAAAACACGCCGTTTCAGTTCCGTGGATTGAAGGCCGATACTATGCTTGTGATCCCGGCGGGACTTGATACCCCGGTATTGAGCAACCCCAAATGGTCGGCTTCGATGGATGGGGCGTTGTTCCTAAGAACGGCGGATTCAACGCTATGGGTGAAGGTCGGTCAACAGTGGGTGAGGTCGTCCACGAGCGTAGGAATACGGAACTTTCTTGATAGTACGGGCAATGCAACCAATGCCGTAATTTTTGCTATAAATGGCAAGCTACACGGGAGCAGCCGGTTCACGTATGACAGCGCATTGGTACAAGTTAGGATCGGAAGCCCTGCTGCCATACCTTCAAACGTGCAGTTAGGGGTAAGCGGTCAGGTTGAGTTAAGGAGCGAATTAAGGCTACCGAATATAGGGACGCAATCGGATACAATAACTTGGAAGCCCGTTGTAAGTGGCGCACCGGGTACCGCTAATTTACAGCGGTTAAATCGTTGGCCGATTGTCAACAATCCTTTAAAATTAAACCTTAGCGATACGGCTTCGATGCTTGCGCCTTATGCTAAAACTGCAAATATACCCGCTCCGCTACCTACAGTTGTAAGCTATGGTAAGAATGCGGGGCTTGATAGCACCATTTTATTACTTAGCAACGGAACACGGTTTGCAGCACGTGACAGCGTAGGCGCAAGCGGATGGGGTTTATTAGGAAATGCGGGAACAAACCCTACTGTAAACTTTATAGGATCAACTGATAACGTAGATTTCGTAATACGCAGAAACAACTTACAAATAGCAAGATTTTATTCGGATAGGTTGAGTTTTGGATTGGATGCAGGTAATCAACAGTCTTCAAATTTTTTTGGTACACAGGCAGGATTTGATGCTACAAGTGCAGGTGCTTCAAACTTCTTTGGTGCATTTGCTGGAAACGGTGCAACAGGTGCCAGTCATTCAAACTTCTTTGGTCAACAGGCAGGAAATGAGGCAACAGGTGCATCTTTTTCAAACTTTTTTGGAGACGCTGCTGGAAATGGTGCAACAAACGCGTCGAATTCAAACTTCTTTGGACGTCTTACCGGATTTGGTGCAACAGGTGCAACTCATTCAAACTTCTTTGGTCAACAGGCAGGAAATGAGGCAACAGGTGCATCTTTTTCAACTTTGTTTGGATTTAGAACAGGATTATCATTTACAGGTAATAATATTGGTTCAAATAATATTATAATAGGAACCAATATCAGCTTACCTGACGCAACTGCAAACTCAATAAATTTAGGTGGTGTACTCTTTGGTTTGCACACTTATTCAGACATAACATCAGATGACCCATCTATTGTACCAACTGCCACGGGTAAGATAGGCATAAGAACAGTAACACCTTTGAATACTCTACACATTACAAGTGAAAGCGCAGGTACATCGGGATTGAGATTCCAAAACTTGACAAGTGCAAGTTCAACATTAGCAGGTGAAGCGATTGGAGTTAATAGTGATGGTGATGTGGTAAGGATTGCAGGCGGTGGCGGGGGCGGTACGGTTACGAGTTTCGGTAAAATAGACGGGTTAGGAATTACGAGCAGCGTCACGAATCCGACCACTACGCCCGTACATACAGTTGCAGTTGATACGTCTAACGCTTCAATACTAAGCAGACAACGGGCGGCCAATACTTTTGCTCCTATTTCAGTCAATGGAACGGTAACAAGTTTCGGAAAAGTGGATGGATTGGGTATTGTAAGCAGCATAACGAATCCCACAACGACCCCTGTTTATACCGTAAGGGTTGATACGGCTGACGCTTCTGTTTTAAGCAGGCAACGGGCTGCTAATACCTACGCACTCACGGGCGCAAGTTGGGGTACATTAGGCAACGCCGGTACAAACCCTGCTAACGACTTCCTTGGTACAACAGATAATCAACGCTTGGTTTTCCGTACTAACAATGTGGAGCAAATGACTGTGTTGGCTAACGGCAACGTGGGCATAGGTAGATCACCAACTGCTGAACGGTTAGAGGTCTTGGGATCAATTAGCGTGGTCAGACCTGCAACCGGTAACAAAGCAGTTTTTGACTACAGCGGCAACCTTACAATAGGGTGTAGAAATAATGACGCTTTAAGTTTGATTACTAATAATCTAACAAGATTGCAAATCGCATCGGATGGCAACATGGATCTAGGTTCAGCGGCTAATCCTTTACGGTTTAGGTTTTGGACTACAAACGAAACACCTACAATAGGTTCGGCTGTGGTGCAGGGTTTAGCAATATTTAACTCGGCTAATTGGCTTATATCGCAGGGCTTGACACCAGCCAATAGGGGTTATATACAGATGCGTAATGGAGCAAGCCAAGTATCTGCGCTCCTTTTAAACCCTGTTGGTGGTGGCGTGGGAATTGGTACCCTTACACCCGCTGCTACTGCCGTTTTAGACGTAACAAGCACCACACAGGGCTTCCTGCCGCCACGAATGACAATAGCACAACGCAATGCAATCGCAAGCCCTGCAAACGGGTTGATAGTGTTTTGTACTGATGCAACGGCAACGGATGGCAGTACCGGAGTTAGTCAAACATTTAGTTCATCCTCGTGGAGAAATCATTATTGAATCATGGAAATCAGCAAAGAAAAGTTGTCGTTAATGAAAACTTACCCGCTCGAAATAATGTGCGTAATATTCATAAGTTATTGTTCTTTTTTGGCGTTTAAGGTTAATGAACAATTTAATAAAAGGATCGAGTTTCAGGAGGTTATAATTAAGGAAAACACGCAGGCCATACAGCGTAATACTTTCCTTTTTGAAACACTTTTAAAAGATAAAGACAATGAACGAGATTAAGCGCATAGCAGCAAGCATGTTCCGGTTAAGTTTAACGGCTATGGTTGGGGTCGTGATCGGTCACGGTAGCGTGATTGGTTTGGAATGGAAAGAGGTATTGGGAGCCGGTGCGTTTGCTGGCTTAATTGTTTTGTATAACTACCTTAATCCGAGCGATCGGAATTATGGCAAAACTACTGAAGATGAAAATAAAATTTAATCCCGATACGAAACTGATTGCATGGTATTGCCTTGCAATATTGGTGCTTTTGTGGGTAGCGGTAGCCTGCACGGGATGCGGTTTCACCAGGAACGTTGATAAAAACCAGGTAGAGGAAACCAAAGCCGAAACAAGGGACAGCGGATCCGTTAAGCAAACCAATACGGAGATTAATAAGAAGGGAGACTATGAGCGGTGGACGGAGATATTTGGGCGTCCTGTTGTTGGTATAGATCAAGGCATTAATCCCGATATTGGAATTGGTTGGGGTCAAGGTTCGTTGATCGGGCGTCCCGTAGGCGGCGACACCATCATTAACAACGTGTTCCCCACTACACGAATTTACGAACGTGGCAATTTTCAGGAGCAAAAGGTGGTGAATACATTCGACAGCAACGCATTTAAAGTATCCATCCTAGAGAGCCGAAAAGAGGAAACAAAGGTTAAGGAAACCAAGACAAAACCGGATATTTTTTTGTGGTTGATAATAGCCTTATTCGGGCTGCATTCATTAGGGTTATTGGTGCCTCTATTTAAAAAGAAAAAGAATGAATCTATCTAAACTAAATACAGTAATACCACCACTTTTTTTGCACCACGTTGTAAGTGGCTGTACTAAGCGTGGTTTTAATATTATACAAACCGCTCATTTTATAAGCCAAACAATGCACGAAAGTGCGGGATATACAAGGCTTCAAGAAAACTTAAATTATAGTGCATCAGGCTTGCGCAAAACATGGCCTACCCGTTTTACCGCTGCATTGGCTGCACAGCTTGCCCGTAATCCACAAGCTATTGCAAATCATGTTTATGGACGTAGGTTGGGCAATTCACAGCCGGGTGATGGCTGGCTATTTCGTGGCCGGGGAATTATACAAGTTACGGGCAGATTAAACTACCGTAATTGCAGTGAAGCGGTTTATAATGACATGCGTTTGCTTACTGATCCCGATCTTTTATTGACGGCAAAAGATTCTGTAATTAGTGCCTTTTGGTATTGGGATAAAAACCGGATAAAAGATATATTAACCGTAAAAGAAGTTACAAAAAAAATTAATGGCGGAACTATTGGCATTGCTGATCGGCAAAAAAGATTCTCTGAAATTATAAAAATACTAACTTAAATAAATTTAATCACGTATATTACATAAAACAAATTACAATGGAAAACAAACCACATTACACCAGTGAATCCGTTAAGGAAGCCAGGCGCAAAGACCGCAACAAGGGCATAGCTATTGCGCTGCCGTTTGTACCGTTATTTCTCGGTATTATTATCTTCTTTGCAACCGGACAGGGGCCGGACAAATCAACGTTTGTTCAATACCTATTGGCCGGTCTTGTTACCGCTGCCGTCCTTGCTGTAGGGGAGTTCTACAGCCATCAGGTACAGGGGTTACCAAGAAGTTACACGCTGTTGTTTATGGGCGTGTTGAGCTTAATATTAACGGTAGGCGGTGGCATATTAGCGGGGTAAATATTATGCAACAAGTAATACCAAAAGGGCGCAACTATGTCCGGTGGTGGCAGCGTATCTTTTCGCTATGGCCACACTGGAAGCCGAAAGGCGTTGAGATAAGCGGGTACATTAATCACTCGTGGATGGTGGACTTCCAAGACAAAAAGAAGCAAGCTAAGTGGCAGAAGGTGGGCGGGATAAGTGCAGGTAAACACCATAAATTTAGCCGGAGGTTAGGGGTTAGGTACAGACCTGAAAGCAAGACCTTTGAGTTTGCCAGCTATGAATATAACAACGGCATCAGGTCTTATCCCGTCATTGCGAGGTTCCGCCAGGTAGGTGAATACTACAGTTTCATATTGCTTTTCGATAAGGTCAAAATGCCGCGCTTTGGCTACCGGCTTAACGCCTACTTTGAGGACGCACCGCATGATGTTGTCGTAAACGCAAAGGTCAAGATTTTATAGGTTGGTGAAGCAGACGCTCATAATAAAAAATCCCATCCCATTCTTTATGAATAATTACACCCATATTTATTGCAACTTGCATTTTTGTTTTGCTCTTAAAAAGGTATTCAGGCTTTGTGTTAAACATTTGTTTTGCATACATTCTAAATGTTTCTATATCTGAGTGACATTTGTAATTGTTGCAGTCTTTGCAGGATGGGTTTAAGTTATCTAAATTATTATTTCCACCGCTCACTGTTGGTTTTATGTGGTCAACATTCCATCCCTTATCTAATTGAACTCCACAGTAAGCGCACTTGCAATTGTATTTATTAAATACTATTTCCCTAATTTTCTTTTGCATATTTGTTATTTTTTACTTCACAAACCCAATGAACGCCAGCACCGCATCCTTAATATCGGTATCATGTTTAAGGCTCAGCGTTTCCTGTATTTTCTGCTTCCCGTGAAATACGCTTGTATGGTCTTTTAGGCCGTAATGCGTGGCTATTGCCTGTAATTTCCAGCCTTGTTTTATCAGGAACCAAAACATCAGGTACCGCATCAGAACGATCGGGAACACCCTGGTTTTGATATGCATACAGCTAACACCTTTATACAGATCCTTATTTTTAATGTATTCCGGGTTTTCAGTAACGTAAAAATTCATTACGCAGTAGTACGCCAGGCTTTCCGCTTCTGCTAAAGTTGCGCCTACATAGCGTAAGCATGGTTTGCAAGTCATAATTTTATTTTAATGCTGATATTATATATTTGAGCTTTCAATAAAGCGTTTTCTTTTAACAGTTCCGCTATTCTTTTATTGGGGTCTGATTCCATTCCTGCACCTGCCCAAATTGATACTATTTGTTGCTCTCCTAATATTGGGTGGACAAATGCAATGTGTGTCATTCTGTGTTTATTTTCTTTCGAAACACTCAGTATTAAGCAAAGTAAATCACTTAGCATTTTAAAATTATCTGCCGAAATTGTTAACGGGTTTTTAAACGCCCAATAACCAAATTTTAAAGCATTTAATAAACGATTATGTATCATTTCTTTTTCCTCCATTGGTAACCGATTGTAAAATAAATTGTGTTTTGGCTGTACTGAAACTCATAGAACCCGCTATAGTCCTGTATCCTTATCGCTACAGCAGGACGGACTTCCCTATATGTATTTTTGTCCCAAACAAAGCGGTCATAATACGATCCTACAATTAGGTAGATCGGCCGCTGCTTTGTTACGTCCTTGAACACAGATGCACCCACCTTTGCCCCGATCCCGTAGTTTAAAGCATCGGCTCCCCTGACATCAGCAAGCGCAGTGAAACGCCCGAAACGCTGACCGGCTTCGATTGTGACGACCCTTTCCATCTTAGCATTGAAACCAAGGGAGCCGCCTATAAACCGCTGCGCTCTGGCACGGTTGATCGAGACGAATAAAAGTAATAAAGTAAGTGTTTTCATATCAACGAATTATAAAGTGAAAGAAAACTATCAGGGTCATATACAAACTCATAAATCCCACCGGCAGCCCGTTCCCGTGCCTGCTCCTTAAGTTGATCGGGTGATGGCGTATCACTGCCAACCTTTACCTCCAGCATTACCGCTTTACCCAAGATAGTTGCACTGACGTCCGCACTACCATTCCTTGTAGTTCCCGGTATGTATCCAATCCCGGCTATGTAACGACCTGCAGAACTTATGCGGGTTGCCCGGCAACCATTCCATGTAAGATAGTTTATTACAAATTCAGTTAGGCCATTGGCGGTCAAAACTTTTGGGTAAGTAACCCGAAAGTATCCGGTTGCCATAGATGCAGGGAACGGTTCTGTATTGTGCTTTTTGTAGGCCGCAGCATAGGCCTCCTTCCATGTCAAAACGGTAAGCCATCTTCACCGAGTGGCTCGGGTTTAAAGCTATTTACAGGTTCCTGCTCATTACTGATTGTATCCAGCCGGAAAGCCCTAACGTCTGTGTACCATTTGCCTTGATATTCCCGGCTTTCAATGTCTATAAACGCCGTAACAACGGCACCGATATTAGGTATAGGTATCTTATCTCCCCATATCGTTAACGCCACTGACTTCGGGTACTGGCCGTCCTGAGCCAATACTATAACCTGCTTCCTCCAGTTGCCGTTTTTACCCGCTCCGGTTTCTGCCGGTAAGAGGTGGCTGATTTTGCCTTTTATTTCGTTTGCCATATTAATTCTTTATTAGTTCCGGGTTTTCGTAAATGTTACCAATGATCTGAGCCCTTTCAATAAAAAGCAACTCATACTTAGCTTCGCCTGTATATTGATTTATATTGTATTCTACAATTTCTTTTGTAAGGACAATATCTGTTCCTGTTGTATCACGACTATAAGAACTTACAAGTATATCACCTTCATAAATATCCTTGCCGTTTTTGTCTTTTAAGCCTGTAAATTGCATTACAAAGGTTTCTTTACAATTAAGAAAAAGCATAAATTCCCGTCTTATTTCTTCCCATTCAAACATTCTACCCCTTGCGAGTTCTGTTTCAAATGCTCTGAATTTAATTTCTCTATTCATAATATTAGTATTTTCTTAATGTGTAATCAATGCCAGCGGCTAATTCATAACCAGCGCAAAGGAACTTAATTTGAAATTTTGCATCAGGTTCCTTTTCGCAAATATTGGTAATGGCTTCTAATAAGTTTTCATTATAGGCTTCCATCCAATCATTAATGATTGCCTGAAAAATCTTCATAGACTTTTCATAACCTGGAATATCGTTGGTAACCCGATAAACCCCATAATGAACATCACGGTATTTTTTCCATTTAATAGCGCAATCTAAAGGATCTGTTTTTGCCATACAATTTATTTTAAAGTGATAAACACCGCATCGGCTCCGGCAGTGTATTGCGGGGGGTAATCCACGATCAACTCCCCGTCCTCGGTAAAGGTTTCTTTACCATAAGATGGCAGCCCTTTTAAGTAGGTCTCACGGTTCTTTAGCAACTCCTTTAGCTGTACATGCTCTGCATCTTTAGTGTAGTCATACTTGCCGGGTGTTGACCTAACAGAAAACTCACAGTTAAGGTAGGCATGGCTCCCTTTGCCGTGCTTCTGCGCCTCGGTCAGTACGGCATCCTTAAATGAATTATCTTCATTTATCTGCTTAATCAAGTCCTCCATACATTTAAGCTGGAATTTTAAGCGTAGCGGGTTAATGTATCCATCATCCAAGCCATCAATGATGGTGGTTACAAAGGTCGCTCTTTGCGCCTTGGTGGTCTCGAATAATGAGACGATCCTTGGGGCAGTTAGTTCCTCTCCTGGGATCGGTATAAATATTTCGTTATCCATTATTTGTTTCCTCCTTTTGTGCTGCTTCCTTAGCAATCATTTGTTTAGCCTCATTATACTTTGCATCGGCGTCATTTATTTCCTTATACTTCAACAATGAATCGGCCTTTAATTTGGGTGTTATTGTTTTGCCATACTGCTCTCTCCATGCTTTCAGGTCGGCAATGGTTTTGCATCCATATAGTACATTAGCGGCATCCGGTGCGGCAGATGCATCCGGTACAGGTGCAACTCCCTGAGCACACCAATCGGCTATCAGTTTGCCGGTATCCTCCGTAATTACGAAGGGCTGAGTATTCTCAAACAGGTTAGTTCGAT
>Ga0335395_10000205_pt1 | contig 37824 bp, 30 predicted proteins | sample MAT02_FD_205744 | JGI IMG/M metagenome (GOLD analysis project Ga0335395, IMG submission 205744) | Freshwater microbial communities from Lake Fryxell liftoff mats and glacier meltwater in Antarctica - MAT-02 (spades assembly) (version 2) ... | reverse complement strand
CACGCCCGCCTCGCCGACATGCAGGCCGAGCTCGACGCGGCCCGCCTGCTCGCCTTCGCGGCCGCCCGCGACAAGGCCGAGGGCCTCAGCGTCCGTGAGCCGATCATGATGGCGAAGATCTACGCGACCGAGATGGCGGTGCGCTCCGCCGACCGGGCGATGCGCACCTTCGGCGGCTCGGGCTATGCCAAGGACCAAATCGTCGAGCGCATCTATCGCGACAGCCTCGCCAATGTCCCGGCAGGCCTGCCCACCGATAGACTCCGCGAATTCATCGCCTGCGCGATGGTCGGCGCCGACCCCTGGGTCTATCCGCCCTTCGACTGGCTCACCCCTGCCGGGCTGACGCTGGGCGACGATGATTGTGAATCCGTCGACTTCAGCGGCGCGACGAGCGGATGGCCCTGATAGATGCCCTCGTGCGGGTCCGGCGTGCGCCCGTGCCGGGCCTCGCACGCGGCGTGAGCCGCCCACGCCTGCTCGCTGTCCTCGAGCAGCACGTGCTCGCGCTGCTGCGCGGTCAGGCACGCGGTGGTCGCGGCGCGCAGGCGCTGCATCAGGCGCGCGGTGTCGGGGGTAACTACGAGGGAGGGGCGCCACAGGCGAGCTTCGTCGTCGCCGATGACGAGCATAACATTCGTGCCATCGGCGGTGAATCGCGCGTCTTGGATCTCGCGATTCGCGACGTAGATATCGGAGGTCACGCCGCGCTCGACATCCCAGACGCGGGCGGTGCCGTCGGCGCACGCGGTGACGACGGCGAGCCCGCCCGGGTGCCAGGCGATCGTCGAAATTCCGGCCCGATGTCCGCGCAACACCAGGGGCGGCGCGGCGCCATCGACCCGCCAGATGCGGGCGGTGCCGTCCTCGGAGGCGGTCGCGACGCGAGCGCCGTCGGGGCTCCACTCGGCGGCGTAGAGCATGTCACGGTGGCCCTCCAGCACCACCGGCGCGGCCACGCCCAGCGGATCCCAGATCCGGGCGGTGCTGTCGGGCGAGCTGGTGAGCACGCGCTTGCCGTCGGGGCTGAAGGCGAGGGTCTTGGCCCCGCGCTTGTGGCCCTTAAACGCCTGGCTCGCCTGCAACTCGACCGGCCCGCGCCGGATGTCCGCGAGCACCGGTCCGATCGGCCAGATGCGTGTGCTGGTGTCGTTGGCGATTGTGGCGATCGTGGCGCCGTCGGGGCTCCACGCGGCGTCCCATACGAGGGGCGAGGTGTGGCCTCGGAGCACGACCGGCGGCGCCGCGCCGACCAGGTCCCAGACATGCGCGGTGCTGTCATAACCGGTGGAGATCAGGTGGCGGCCGTCGGGGCTAAACGCGACCCGCCACCCCATCCGCGGGTGCACGCCGACCCGCCGCGGCTGTCCCTCGGCTAACGCGGCGATCCACACGCCACCCTCGTCGATGTATGCGACGCGCGTGCCAGCCGGGTCGAGCTCGAAGTCGTAGATCTTCAGGGTCGACAATCGGCGCTCGCGCACCGGTATTGATCCCGAGCAATCCCAAATGCGCAGGGTGCCGTCCGCCCCGAGCGCGATCATCTGGCCGCGGTCGCAGCCGCCGAGGGCCCCTCCGACGCCCCCGGCCGGGGTCTGGAACACCATCGACTCGGCCAATCTCCGCAGATCCCAGACCCGCGCGGTGTGATCCCCCGAGGCGCTGAGCAGGTGAGCGCTGTCGCGGCTAAAGACCGCCTTGTCCGGCGCACCGCCGTGCAGCTCGTATACGATATTCGGATTGTCACGACGCCAAAGGGATATGTGCTCGCCCGCGATGGTCGCCAGCCACCGGGCGTCCGGGCTGTAGACGACGTGCTCGACCTCGTCGCGGTGCTCCAGCCGCAGCCGCTCGGCCCCGCTGGCGGCGTCCCACAGGCGTACGGTCCGATCTTTCGCGGCGGTCGCATACTCGCTTCCATCGGGGCTGGCGGTCGCGGACGTGATGGCCGCGGTGTGACCGCGCAGGTCGAATCGCGGCTTTGCGTCGCCGGACCACACCCGCGCCCGCGCGTCGCTGCTGGCCATCATCTGGCCGTTGACGGCGATGTGTACCGCGAACACCAAGTCGGCGAAGCGAGCCAGTGGTTCGCGCCCTGCGCCGTCGCTGCGCCATGTGATGAGCCCGCCCTCGTCGTCGCCGGTGGTGAGGCCACGTCCCTCGAGGTCGAAGGCGATCGCGGTCACGCGGGCATCATGGCTGCTGAGCGTGGCGAGCACACGGCCGGTGTCGACCTCCCAGAGCCGCACGACGCCGGCCCTGTCGGCCGTGGCGATGCGCTGACCGTCGGCGGTGAAGGCCGCCACCTCGCTCCGCGCCGCGCCGCCAGGGAGACCGTGGAGCTCGCGGACCGGCGCGCCGGGGCTCGCATCGACCTCCCAGAGCCGCACGGTCGGCTCGCCGAGTGTGACGAATCGGCGCCGCTCCGGGCTGACGACCACGTCATTGACGGGATCGGCATGGGGCAGCACCTGGGGGTCGCCGGTGCCGTCTCGTCGCCATATACGAGCGCTGCGATCGGCCGCGCCGGTGACCACGAGCTCGTCGTCGTCGCCGAGGAACACCGCGGCGCTGAGCCGATTACTGTGACCCCGCAGCACGGCCGCGCTGAGCGGCGTCGCCAGCGTGGCGAGCGCGGTCTGGGTCCACTCCGGGGCGCGCTCCGGGGCCTCGACCTCTTGCAGGAGCAGCGCCGCGCTGGTCGGGTCACGCTCGAGCTCCCGCAGCGAGGCCATGCGCAGGGTGTCGCGCGCGCGGATCGACTCGCGCATGGCGGCCTCCAGCGCCTGGTCGCGCTCCTCGCTGGCCACGGCGGCCTGCTGCGTTGCCACGTCGGCTTGCTGCGTCAAAACCTCAGCCCGCTGCTGGCCCTCGTGCGTCGCATAGGCGAGTAAGCCGATCGCAGCCGCGACCAGAGCGCCCGCGCCGGCCGCGAGCACGCGGCGACGACGGCGGGCCACCGGGTCGCTGGCCAGCACGGCCAGCAGCGCCTCCATCGTGGGCCAGCGCTGCGCGGGCTCGACTGCGAGCCCGCGCTGCAGCGCGTCGCGCAGCCAGCTCGGCACCCGCGAACCGGGCGGCGGGGCTGTCGGACCGCCGCGGACCGCCCGCGCCAGCGCCTCGAGCGTATCGCCGTTGAAGGGCCGCTCACCGTACAGCGCCTCCCACAGCGCGACGCAGAAGCTGAACTGATCGGTGCGCGCGTCGGTGGCGAGGCCGGCGTGCTGCTCGGGCGACATGTACGCGGGCGTGCCCATCGCGGCCCGCGTGAGCGTCAGCTCGGCGATGCTCGCGTGCGACGGGGCCTCGCCGCGCATCGACAGCGCCGGATCGGCCGCGACCACGCGTACCAGGCCGAAGTCCCCGACGCGCGCGACGCCGTCGTCGCCGACCAGCACGTTGTCGGGTTTAAAGTCGCGGTGGATGAGGCCGGCCTGATGAGCCGCCGCCAGCCCGCGCCCGGCCTGGATGAACATGGCGACGATCGCTCGCCAGTCGCGCGCGACTGGCGTGACAGACATGTCCTCGGAGACATGTACATAAAGCCACTGCCCGAGCGAGCCGCCCTGCACGTACTCCATCGCCAGGAACAGCGAGCCCTCGCTCTCGCCGACCTCGTAGATCTGCAGCACGTTTTGGTGCGAGAGCCTGGCCATCGCCTGGGCCTCGCGCTGCATGCGGGCGGTCTGCACAAGATCCGGGGCCCCCAGGCTGCGGATCACCTTGATCGCGACCCGGCGATCGAGGGCGTTGTCGTAGGCGAGGTATACGACCCCCATGCCGCCGGCGCCGAGCCGGCGCAGCACGACGAAGCGGCCGATCTGGCCCATGCGCGCCGCCCCTTCCCCTTCGTGGGCCGCATCGGCGCCCGCACCTGGCAGCGTCTGCTCCTCGCCGTTGAGCGCGGCCCACCGCTCGCCGCTCGATGTATCAGCGCTGGCCTGACCGGTGCGCATCCGCGTCTCGCGGGTGACGATCGCTCGTGTGATGGTGTCCGCGTCCTGCCTCATGCTGGAGGATTGTAGACGAGGCCCACCAGAGCCGGGCGCGTCAAGCGAACCGCGCACGCGCTCGAGCGAGTTGACCGTCTTCTGCTCGCTCTGGGTCGGAAACCCTGACCCCCCTCATGCGCTCCTCGCTCCTCGTCCTCCTGGCCGTCGCCGCCGCCTGTCGCGGCACGGTCCCTGCCATCGACGACCCCGCCGCCACAGCGACCTCGACCGGTCACGGCTCGACCGCCGGCCGCCTCAGCGGGGCGCCTCGCGGGGAGCTGTCGTTGGGTTGCCGCGCAGACCGCCGAGCTTGAGCTTTTGCCCGCCGGTGGCCGGGTCGGCGCGCGGCTCCTCGCGGGTCGGCGCGCGGCTGGTGGCCACGGACGGCTGGTCGGTGCGGGCCGGGGGCTCCGCGGACGGTTCGCCCTCGTCGACTTCGGTGACGGGGTCGTCGCCGGCGAGCTCGGCGAGCTTCGCCTCGCGCATGGCCTCCTCTTCGAGGCGCAGCAGCGCGAGCCACTTCTCGTCGCTGAAGCTGACGGTGCCGTCGGTGGCGACCACGAACTCCGCGATGGGGTTGATCGGTCGCACGAAGGCCTCCTTGATCCGCGGCATGCGGATGTCACGGAAGACGATCGTCACGCAGTCACGCACGTTGTCGGGCAGCGCGCCGGGCTCGATGCGGTTGGCCAGCGTGCGGCCGTCGCGGTCGACCAGCGACAGGCCATCGATCTTGTAGCGGCCCGCCGGGACCCGATTGGCCAGGCACTGGCGGGCCCGCTCGGCCGCGGTCGCCTGTTGCTTGCGCAGCTCGTGCTTTGTCGCGCTCGAGTGGTCCTCTTGCTGGTACCCGAGGCTGACCCAGTAGATCACGTCAATGAACTGGACCACGCCGCTGCGGTTGGTCGTCCACTTGATGTTCTTGATCGCCTTGTCGAGGCAGGAATACATCGCCTCGTCCTTGAAGCCGGTCTCCAGCACCTCGGTGCGCAGCACCTCGCCCGCCGGGTTAATCCGCGTACGGATCCGGATCTGGCCCTCGGGCACGCCGAGGTAGGTCTGCTCGCCGTCCTGCGTGCCGGGCTTCATGGTCTCGATGGCTCGGTTGACGAAGCACACCGCCGCCGGGACCCGCAGGCTCTGGGCGATCTCGTTGAGCCGGGTCCGATCGAAGAGGGTGTCCGCCTTCTTGGACGGCATGAGGATCACGCCCTCCGACGACCGCCGCACCGCCTTGTCGACGTAGCGCCGCGCCTGCGAGTGGGTGTTCATGCCGAGCGGCGGCAAGACCTCGTCCTGGTTGCCCCTGCTGCTACAGCCTCCAGGCGCCGCCAGCAGGCCCAGGGCCAGCAGCGCGGTCCGCGCCGATGCGCCTACGATTCGTCGCTTGGTCATCGCAGGGCGCAGGTGTAGCACGCGCCCTTGCCCGCGGGGGCCCAGATTAGCTATTGGTGACGTCCCGTGGCCAGCGACAACGCCTCTCTCCAGCGCACCCCCCTCCACGCCTTGCACGTCGCGCGGGGGGCCAAGATGGTCGACTTCGGCGGCTGGCACATGCCGCTGCAATACGACGGCATCCTGACGGAGCATCGGGCCGTGCGCGAGGCGGTCGGCATCTTCGATGTCTCGCACATGGGAGAGATCGACTTCACCGGTCCGGGCGCTCTGGCAGCCGTGCAGCGCCTGATCACCAACGACGCCGCGAAGCTGGTCGACGGCAAGGCGATGTACACCTGCGTCTGTTATCCGGACGGCGGCATCGTCGACGACTGCATCGTCTACCGCCGCGGCGCGGAGGACCTTCGCATCGTCGTCAACGCCTCGAACATCGCCAAGGACTTCGCCTTCTTCCGCGAGCACGCCGGCCACCTCTGCGAGATCGCCGACCACAGCGACGAGGTCGCGTTGATCGCCGTGCAGGGCCCGAAGGCCCGCGCGCTGGTCAGCGAGCTCGGCGGCGCCGCGCTGATGGACGTGCCGAGCTTCGGCTTCGCCGGCGGGCGCATCGCTGGCGTCGACATCGTCGCGGCGCGCACCGGCTACACCGGCGAGGACGGCTTCGAGCTGTTCGTGCCCGCCGCCGACGGACCCGCGGTGTGGCAGGCGCTGCTCGCTGGCGGCGCCGCGCCGATCGGCCTCGGCGCGCGCGACACCCTGCGCCTCGAGGCCCGCCTCTCGCTCTACGGCAACGACATCGACCAGTCCACCAGCCCGCTCGAGGCTGGCCTCGGCTGGGTCACCAAGCTCGACAAGCTCACGCGCGGCGAGCCCTTCGTCGGCGCCGAGGCGCTGGCCGCCCAGAAGGCGGAGGGGCTGACGCGCACCCTCGTCGGCTTCAAGGTCTCGGATCGCAACATCGCCCGCCACGGCGCCGAGGTCGTCGACGCGTCCGGGGCCGTGATCGGTCCGGTGACCAGCGGCGGACCGGCGCCGACCGTCGGCGGCGCCGTCGGCCTCGCCTACGTGCCCGTCGCCCTCGCCGCGCCCGGCACCGTGCTCACGATCTCGCAGCGCGGCCGCAGCTTCCCCGCCGAGGTCGTCAAGGGCCCGTTCTATCGCCGCCCCGAGGCCGCCACCTGATCCCTCTCACGCACCACCCGCATCGCACTCGCCAACCACCTGACCAGGCCGATCCATGACCGAGAGCACCTCCAGCAACCCCAGCAACCTGCGTTACACCAAGGATCACGAGTGGGCCCGGATCGAGGCCGATGGCACGATCACCGTCGGCATCACGACCCACGCGGTCGACCAGCTCGGTGACATCACCCTCGTCACGCTGCCTGCTGTCGGCAGCGCGATGACCGTCGGCGAGCGCTTCGGCGACATCGACTCCGTCAAGGCCGTCTCCGAGCTGTTCGCCCCGATCTCCGGCGAGGTGACCGCGGTCAACGAGCACCTGGCCGACTCGCCCGAGGCCGTCAACGCCGACCCCTATGGCGTCGGCTGGATGATCCGCATGCGTCCGAGCGACAAGGATGCGATCGATCAGTTGCTCACCGCCGAGCAGTACAACCAGCACGTCGTCGAGGCCGGCTAGCACGTGACGCGCGGCGGGCTCGTGCTCGGCCTCGCGGCCCTGCTCGTCGGCGGGGCTGCCTCCGCCGACGCGCCCGCCGACGCGCCCGCCGCCGCGCCCGCCGACGCGCCCGCCGACGCGCCCGCCGACGCGCCCGCCGACGCGCCCGCCGCCGCTTCGACCGCCACCCCGACCGCCACCCCGACCGCGGAGGGCCCCGCCCCGCCGACCGCGCAACCTGGCCCAAAGGCCAGCTATACGCCCGCCGAGGGTCCCGCAAAACCTGTCCCCAAGGCCAGCTCCACGCCCACCGTCGAGGGCCCCGCGCAGTTGCCCGGCCCGACCGGCGCGCGCGCGACCAGCGAGCGCAGTTGGCTGCGCGACGCGACCCTCAACGGCGCCGCCGAGACCAGCCGCGCCGACCTCGGCCTCTCGCGCCAGCGCGATGGTTCGCGGCTCTACGTCGACCCAGGCAAGCGTTTCACTGCGGCCGTCAACGCCGACGGCTCGGTGCGCTTTGGCAACCGCTGGGGTCGGGATCAACACGGTGAGCGCCTGCGCGGCTCGGGCCGGGCGCTGCGGACCTTCGGGCCGACCGGCATCGGCGGGGTCGGCATGGCGATGACCGGACCGACCGAGTGGCTGCTCGCGCTCTCGGGCCAGGAGAGCGACGCCGCGGCCAAGACCGAGTTCCTCAACCGCACCCGCGACCTGCGGATCCAACTGGCGATCGCCTTCACCATGCAGCTCCTCGACACCCGCCTCGGCGAGCTGTCCCACGAGCTCATGGGCCTGTGGTCCGAGGACAGCCGCACCCTCGCTGCGCGCCGGGCGATCGTGTTCCAGCGCTGGGACGAGTGCGACGAGCGCCTCGTGCACGGCCTGCCCAGCGGCGGCGATCTGCCGCCCGAGGCCCTGTCCGCGATCGACCGCGCCCGCCTCGAGGCCGCCGACCGGGCCCGCCGCAACATCGAGGGCTTCATCCGCCGACAAATGCCGCGCGCCACCCCGCGCGCATACACGGCCGTGGAGCTCGCCGAGTTCAACCGGCGCCGCGTCAGCCGCCAACCCTTCGCCCCCTACGAGCCGCACCGCGGCCGTCGGGAGTCTACACCTGTCCCCAAGGACATGTCCTCAGGAGCAGCCCCATGACTGTCCATACTGGCCCGATCCGCCCCGCCCTCCAGCCTGACCTGGCCCGTTACCGCGAGGACTACCCGATCCTCGCGGACACGACCTACATGAACAGCAACAGCATGGGCGCGATGCCGCGGCAGGCCGCCGAGGCGCTCGCGCAGTACGCCGCCGACTGGGCGCGCGAGGGTGTCGAGGTCTGGCCGCACTGGTTCGACGTGCTCGAGGCCACTGGCGACAGCGCGGCGCGCTTCCTCGGCGCCCCCGCCGGCCAGACGATCCTCAACCAGAACGTCGCCTACTTCCAGGCCGCCGTCGCCAGCGCGCTCGACCTCCGCGGCGCCCGCAACCGCGTCGTCGTCGAGGCGCTGCAGTTCCCCAACGTACTCTACGTGTGGGACCGCTTCCGCGAGCTCGGGGCCGACCTGGTGCTGGTCCCCTCCGACGACGGCATGACGATCCCACTGGATCGCATGCTCGCCGCGATCGACGAGCGCACCGCGATCGTCCCGATCTCGCACGGCATCTACGTCAGCGGCGCCCTGCAGGACGTCAAGGCGATCTGCAGCCGCGCCCACGAGGTCGGCGCGATCGTCATGGTCGACGTCTACCAGACCGTCGGCGCCGTGCCGATCGACGTGCAGGACTGGGACGCCGACATCGTCGTCGGCGGCAGTCATAAGTGGCTGTGCGGCGGACCAGGCACCGCCTTCATGTGGATAAAGCCGGCGCTGCGCGAGCGCCTCCAGCCGCGCCTGACCGGCTGGATGGGCCACGAGGACCCGTTCTCGTTCGAGCCGGCGCCGATCCGCTACGCCCAGGGCTACCGCCGCTTCCTCGGCGGCACGCCCTCGATGCCGGCCTACTACGTCGCCCGCGCCGCCTTCGAGAACCTGCACGCGATCGGCGTCGACCGCATCCGCGCCCACAACCTCGCGCTCGCGCGGATCATCATCGACCGCGCGCAGACCCACGGCCTCACGATCCACTCGCCGATCGCCGATGACCAGCGCACCGGCTTCGTCGCCGTCGACTTCCCGGGCAGCCACGTCGCAAGCCAGCAGTTGATCGCCGAGCACTACAAGCTCGACTGGCGACCCAACTGCGGGCTGCGACTCGGGCCGCACTTCTACAACACCGAGGCCGAGGTCCATCGCATGATGGACCGCATCGTCGCCCTCGCCGGCCGCACCTGAGTCACAGCGGCCCGGCCGCGATCCAGCGGTAACTGCCGGTCGCCAGCCCGCGCATCAGCTCGGGCTCGGGCTCGAGGCCGTCGATGCGCGCGAGTTCGCCGTCGGCCGCCAACACGTAGAGGTTGCGCGGCGCGATCGGGGGCAGCTCGAGCTCGTAGTTGAAGCCGCGGTTGCGCCGGCTGTGCAGCAGCAGGTCGCCGTCGTCATCGATCGCCAGCGCCCACATCGGCACGCCCTGGTAGCGCTCCATCCCGGTCGTCGACACCCGGAGCACGTCACCCACGTTCGGGGTGTTGTCGAGGAAGAACGGCACGTCGCTCGCGTCGAGCGTGCAGGTCCACGCGAGGTGCCGGCCCGAGGGGCTCACCACCGGCGGCTGCGGATTGGTGCAGGGCTGGCGCTCGATGCTCAGCAGATCGATCGCGGTCGCGTCGACGCGCAGCGCCGTTCCGCTGTACGTCGCGACCACGACGGCGCGGCCGTCCGGCGTGACCCTCGTGAACACCTCATCGACCGCGCCCGGCAGCGGACGGCTGCTCAACTCGCCGCTGCGCCAGCCGTAGCGATGGACCGTCAGGCCCTCGCGGAACACGTAATGATCGCCCGAGATCGCGGCGACCAGGCGGTCGGTCTGCAGCGCCGCCGGGGCGTCCGCTGTCACGGCGCACACGGTCTCGCCGCTCGCTACCTCGAAGCGCAGCAGGCGACAGTCGCCGCCGTACACCGCGACGCTGACCGCCTCGCCCGCCGGGTCGACCGCCACCGCGCCGCACGAGCTCCGCGCGCAGCTCAGCGCCGGCAAGCGCAGCGGGATCTGCCCGGCCGGCAGGCGACCCTGCGCCAACGACTCGAGGTCCATCGTCTCGTCGGCGCCCGCCGGGTAACGCAGCGCCACGATCGCGGCCTCCTCATCGACGCGAACCTTATCGCCGTCGCGGCGAGCGTCCAGCAGGAAGATCACCGGCGCGTCCGCGGCCGACGCGACCTCCATCCTTCCGTCGCAGGCGCCCTGCGCCGGTCCGAGCGCGCGCCGCAGCGGTGCCAGCGTGCTCGACGCGCCGTGCTGCTCGCGCGTCAGCGGCAGACCCGGCGTCAGCGGCATGACGGCGAGCATCTGCGGGCAACCCTCGGTCCAGGTCAGCGCGTCACCGGTGGCCGTGAAGCTCGCGCTCGCGAGCGCGTCGGGCACCCACAGCGGCAGCGCGCGCATGCTGGTGAGGTCGACGTAGCCGACGCGCAGCCCCCCGGCGCCGCCGAGCTCGTGCAGCCAGCCGTCATCGACCGCGCGGACCAACGCGCCGCGCCCTCGCGGATCGAGCTCGACCAACACGGGCAGATCGGCCACCACCGGGTCGACGCTGCTCGCCCCCAGTCGACTGGTCGTGATCGTGCCGGCCGCGTAGCTGTGCAGGGTTCGACCGCCGTCTTGCGTCCGCGTCGCCCCGATCCACACCGCCCGTACATCCACCGCCGGCTGGCTGCAGCCTGCACCTGCGATCGTGAGTGACACGCCGAGCGCGGCCCCGACGAGGTCCGTCTGCGCCGTCGTACGCCAGATCCGTGCGCGTGACTTGGCTCCCGCCGCCATCGCCGACACCATACCAGGATCGGCGCGCGACCCCTCCCGAAGCGTCCGCCCCGCGACGCCGATGGTTGCGCCTTTATCCCGCCTTTGGCACCCTTCGCGCCTATGTCCGGTGACGAGCAAAATCCCGACTTTGACAACGCCGACGGCCTCGAGGACGGCGAGCTCATGATCGATGAGAGCGCCGAGGGCGAAGCTGACGACGACGAGGGTTCGCCCGCCGAGTTGCAAGAGGCCGCCCAGGCGATCGACTTCGTGACCCTGCCGATCGCCTGCACCAACGAGGGCAAGGGCGCCCCGCTGGCGATGGGCATCCAGCGCTGGTGGGCCCAGGAGCTGGCCGAGGCCGGTGGCAAGGCCGCCGCGCCGGTGTTCACCGCCCTGCACGAGCAAGACGGCCGCAAGGTCCCCGCGCTGATGATCTTCCGCGAGCCGTGGACCGACGCCCGCGCGCTCGAGGGCATCCAGCGGTTCGCCAACGCCCGCCACGGCCTCGTCACCGACATGCACGTCGAAGAGGACAAGCTCACCGTCAGCGCGCGTCTCGTCGAGATCGCTGGCACCGGCGAAGCCGCCAGCCTCCAGACCCTCCAGACCTGGGAGTTCACCGGCACCCCGGACGAGCTGCCCAGCCAGATCTTCGACCTGCAACAGGGCATCGCCGGCCGCCTCGGCCTCAAGACCGAGACCAAGACCTGGCAGGACGCCTTCGGCACCGGCAACATCCAGGCGCTCGTCTCGTTCCTGGTCGGCCTCGGCAACCTCAGCGCGCTGCAAGGCCGCTGCGTGCCCACCACCTCCGACCAACTGCTCTCGCCCTTGATGGACGCCCTCGGCCGCGCCCCCGAGATGGACGCCGCGATGCAGGCCCTGCACGCGATGGTCGACATCCTGGTCGGCGGCCAGCCCGATCAAGGCGCCATCCCGCTGTCGATCCAGGCGCTCAACATCGCCGCCCAGCGCCGCAAGACCGACCAGGGCGCGTGGCATCACCTCGCGCTCACGCTGCGCCGCGTCGGCGACGTCGGCAGCGCCGTGCAGGCGTTCCAGCAGGCCCTCAACCTCAACCCCGGCCACCCCGGCGTCGCCGCCACCTTCATCGACACCCTGCGCAGCGCCGGTGACCTCGAGAACGCCTTCAAGGTCGCCCAGTTCGCGGTCGAGAACGGCAACGAGGGCTCCGTGGTGCTCGCTCAACTCGGCAGCCTGCTGATCGAGAACGACCAGTTCGACCAGGCCGAGCCGTTCCTGCGCCGCGCCGTCGAGGAGGGCAAGGTCCCGAGCGCCTACGGCGACCTCGCCAACGTGCTCTGGGACACCGCGGAGACCGAGCCCGGCAAGATCAAGGAGGACAAGGACGAGGCCCTCGCCCTGCTCACCCAGGCGATCGACCAGCCGACCCTCGCCAAGAGCAGCCTCGACATGATGCTCGACCTCCACGAGGAGGAGAAGCTCGAGGGCGCCACCGGCATGCTGCTGCGCGCCGCCGAGAAGCACCCGCAAAACGCGACCGTGCTGCGCTACGTCGCCAGCATGTACCTCGACGGCGACAACCCCCCCGCCGCCCGCGCCTACCTCGACGCGATCCTCGCCCTCCCACGCCGCACCCTCGACGACGACGCCTTCGCCCGCCGCGCCGTGCTCGGCCTCGAGGTCGAGGACTTCGAGGACCGCTACGACCAGTCGATCGACGCCGTGCGCGGCACCGATGAGAAGGCCAAGAACACCGCCGCCAAATTCCTGCGCGAGATCATCGCCCGGGACCCGCGCTACTGGCAGCCCCACCTCATGCTCGCGCTCGCCGTACGCGGCGCCGAGGGCGACTCCTCCGCCCTCGCCCACCTGATGGACGCCGTCCGCCTGCGCCCGAACGACGGCGAGATCCGCAACCTGCTCGCCGTCATCCTGCGCAAGCTCGGCCGCCCCCGCGAGGCCGTCGAACACCTGCGCGCCGTCGTGGCGATCAACCCCCGCGACGTCGACCCCGTCATCGCCCTCGCCTCGTGCATGCGCGACGCCAACCTCTTCGATGAGGCGCGCCAGGTCTGCACCGCGGCGCTGCAGATGATCCCGGATCACCCGGAGTTCAAGCGGATCCTCGACGGGCTCCCGCCGCCGCGCGAGCAGCAGAACTGACCGACCGGGCGCTCGCCCGCTCGAGATATCAATATCGGCGAGGGATGTCCTGCCGGAGACGCGCTCTCCGGAGGTCGCCCCGCCGATATGTCGATATCGGCGAGGGATGTCCTGCCGGAGACGCACTCTCCGGAGGTCCGGGGTTGCGACCCCGTGGAACATGCGCGCCTGGCCTCGCTTGATCTCATGTGTGCCGGGTTATGCAGGGTGATCGGGACCGACTGTCGGTCTTTGACCGCCCGTCGCATGCCCTCGCGGATATCGTCTCGCGCGCGACGGCTCAGGTGATGAGGACTTCGCGCTCCAGGTCCCGCGTCACGCGTACCCCGTCCCACACGATCGCGTCCTGCAAGCGTCGCCCCGGCTCGACGATCACGCCCGCGCCGAGCTGCACGCGCGGTCCGATCTGTGCCCCAGCACCGACCTTCACGCGCGGCCCGATCCACACTGCCGGGTCGACGATCGCTGTCGGATCGATCTCCGCGGTGGGGTCGATCCCACGGACGAAGGCTGGTGCGTAGCGGACCTGTGCGCGGCCCTCGATCACGTTGGCGACGCCTTGTAGATAGCGCTCGACCGTCGAGTGCTCCCACCAGTAGTCGTCGGTCACGAAGCCGCAGAACGCCCCGCCCTCCGCGTGCAGTTGGCTGTAGGCCGTGCGTACGACGCACTGCTGGCCCTCGGGCGGGATCCGGTCGAGGAAGCGCGGCGCGAGCACCTGGACCCCCGTGAACATCAGCGCCGGGCCGCCCGCGTGTCCGCCGGGACCTGGCTTTCCGAGCAGGTGCGTCACGCGACCCGCGACGTCGGTGCGCAGGCTGCCCCAGCGATCGGCCTCGGGGTCGGCGCGCAGCACCATCGTCGCCTCGGCGTCGTGCGCTGCATGCAGCGCGAGCACCGGCGCGAGCTCGAGGTCGACGATCACCTTGCCGTTCATCGCCACGATCGGCGTGCCCTTGCCGTCGTCGAGCAGGGCCCGGGCGTTGCGCAGGCCGCCGCCGGTGCCGAGGATCTCGGCCTCGCGCGAGTACGCGATCGCCAGGTCGAGCGCTGACCCGTCGCCGAGCTCGGCCTCGATCTGTTCGCCGCGGTGATGCAGGTTGATCACGATCTCGCGGATCCCCTGCGACCTCAGCCACAGCGCCGCCCACCGGATCAGCGGGGCGCCGCAGACCGGCAGCATCGGCTTGGGTCGTTGCTCACTGAGCTCGCCGAGGCGGGTGCCGAAGCCGGCCGCCATGATCATGCCTCTCATGCCTCGCATCGCCCTCGTGCCTCCGGTGCCGCTCATGGCCCGGAGCGTATCAGTTGTTCCACAGCAGCTTGTCGAGGACGACCACCGTCAACACCAGCCCGCACGCCATCGTGACGACCAGCGCCACCGCCCGCAGCAGCACGGTGCGCTGGGCCTGGGCGATCTCACGGGCGATCGCCGCCGTCGCGCCCTCGCCGTGGATCTCACGGGCCAGCTTGCCCGCGGCGCGGCGATGGCTGAGCACGATCAGCAGCAGCGTCACCAGCAGGAACAACCCGCCCCCGCCGAGCAGGAACCACCGCAGGCCGGTCGCCCAGCTCCGCTTGCGGGCCGAGAGCCCGGCCTGCTCGCGCGGCAGGGTCGACAGCGCCAGCGGCGGGCCGAGCACCTCGACCGGCAGCGTGCCGAGCAGCCAGGCGCGCGCGAGCGGCACGTCGACCGCGGCCACCTCCGCCTTCTCGATCGCGTCGAGGTACTTGCCCTCGAGCTCGCGGTCGAAGCCCTTCTCGACCCGCCCGATCGCCAGCAACCCGCGCTGCGCCGCGAACAACGGCGCGAGCGCGGCGTCGCTGTCCGGGTCGACCTCCGTCAGTTGCACGCGGGCCAGCGCCGCCGACTCGCCCGGCGAGGTCGTGAACTGGTAGGCCTCGATCTGCAGGAAGCCGGGCGCGAGCCCCGTCGCCGACCACGCCCGCGGCGGCTCGGGCCCCGTCACCGGGCTCAGCGTGTCGATCCAGGCGCCGTCGGGGCCGTGGACGTCGACGAACACCGCCTTCTTGGCCCGCAGCGCCCGCGCCTTGATCTCTAGCTTGCTCGCGAGCGACGGCCCGACGCGCAGCGCCAGCGGCTCCGCCGTCACCCGCACCGCGCCCGCGAAGCTGACCAGGCGAAACTTGCGGGTCCCGAGCGGCTCCGTGGTCACCGTCGTCCCTGCGGTCGTCGTCCCTGCGGTCGTCGCGGTCGTCGCGGTCGTCGCGGTCGTCGCAGTCCCCGGACTCGCCGCCACGCCCGCCACGCGCTTCGCATCCGTCGCAGTCGCCGCGCACTTCGAGCAGGGCGTCTGGACTGGCGCTGCCACGCGGACCTCGAAGCGAACCACATCGGTGCTCAGCTCGCCGTCGAAGCGCAGCAGCCCTTGCGGGTCCGTATCGCCGTGAAACACGACGGGTGGCGCGTCGCTGTTGGCGCGCAGCGCCCCGAACTCCCCGTCGACCAGCCGCACCTCGGCGGGCCCGACATACGGCTTACCCTCCGGATCCGTCACCCGCACCAGCAGCGTGTTCTCGAAGCCCGCGGCCAGCCGCCCGAGCGGACGCAGCGCGATGCGCAGCTTCTCGGGTTGCGGCTCGGTGTCGTCGGCCCAGTTCTTGATCGACGACGACACCGTCACCGTCCCGCGTCGCGCTTCGGGTGCCGGGTCTAGGCGGACCGGCACGCGCTCCGTGAATTTCTGGTTCCCCCCCGCGATCGTCAGCACCAGCTCGGCCGGACCGGGCGCCCACGCGGGCACCTCGAGCGTGCCCTGGGCCGAGCCGTGGCCGGTCACGTCCGCGAGCTCGGCCAGCATCACCGACTGATCGCCGCGGACCAGGCTCGCCTGCGCCGTCGCGCCCGGGATCCCGATACCCTCGCCGGTCTGCACATGCGCGCGCAGCGCAATATGCTCGCCAGGGCGCCACAGCGTGTCCACCTGCACGATCGCCGAGTGCTCCACGTGCCAGCCCGAGATCATCATGCTCGCCAGGATCGCGAACAGCAGGCCCGCTGGCGCGCCGATCACCGGGAGCAGCATCGCCACGCGCGTCAGCCTCGGCTCCGGTCTGGCGGATCCCTCCTCGGGCTCACACGCAGCGGGCTGGCCCGCGCCCGGTCCAGCAGATCCCGCAGCGGCCTCGGCCTCGCGCTCTTCCCCGGGGATGTTCGGCTCCACACGCACCTCCGCGGGCGCGGGCGAGCCTTCACGGCGCCGCGTCCAGGCCTGGCAGCGTAGCAGACCCCGCGACCTTGAAGTATCCTCGCCGCCCCATGAAGATAAGCGTCATCGGTACTGGATATGTCGGCCTCGTCGCGGCGGCCGTGTTCGCGGACTTCGGCAATGATGTGCTCTGCGCGGACATCGACGCCGCCAAGATCGAGTCGATCCGCCAGGGCAAGCTGCCCATTTTTGAGCCCGGTCTCCAGCCGCTGGTCGAGCACAACGTCGCCGCCGGCCGCCTGCGCTTCACCACCAGCAACGCCGAGGCCGCGGTCCACGGCGACGTCATCTTCATGGCAGTCGGCACGCCGACGCTCGGATCCGACGGCGCCGCCGACCTCTCCTTCCTTTACGCGGCCGCGGCGGAGATCGGCCAGCACATCGACCGCCACACGATCATCGTCGACAAGAGCACCGTACCCGTCGGCACCGCCGAGCGCATCACCAGGATCATCGGCGAGCAGACCAAGATCCCCTTCGTCGTCGTCAGCAACCCCGAGTTCCTCAAGGAGGGCGCCGCCGTCGACGACTTCATGCACCCCGACCGCATCATCCTCGGCACCACCGATGAGCACGCGCGCCAGGTCCTGCACCGCCTCTACCAGCCGTTTTGTCGCACCAACGATCGCATGATCTTCATGGACGCGCGCTCGGCCGAGCTCACCAAGTACGCCTGCAACGCCTACCTCGCGGCCCGCATCTCGTTCATGAACGACATGGCCAACCTCGCCGACAGCGTCGGCGCCGACATCGAGCTCGTGCGCCGCGGCATGGGCTCCGACCCCCGCATCGGCTCCAAGTTCCTGTTCCCCGGCGTCGGCTACGGCGGCTCGTGCTTCCCGAAGGACATCCGCGCCGTACTGACCACCGCCCGCGAGTACGGCCACAACCTCGAGATCGTCGCCTCCGCCGAGCGCATCAACGAGGCCCAGAAGCTCGTGCTGGTCCGCAAGCTGCGCAAGCACTTCGACAACGACATCGCCGGCAAGACCTTCGGCGTGTGGGGCCTCGCCTTCAAGCCCAACACCGACGACATCCGCGAGGCCCCTGCCCTCAAGATCGTCCGCACCCTCGCCGCCGACGGCGCCCGCCTGCGCCTCCACGACCCCGAGGGCGGGCCCAACTTCATGGCCGCGCTCGGCGACTCCGTCGCCCGGTCGTGCACCCTCGTCGAGGACCCCTACGAGGCCGCCGAGGGCGTCCACGGGCTGTTGCTCGTCACCGAGTGGCGCGAGTATCGGAGCCCCGACTTCGAGCGCCTCAAGGCCACCATGGCCCGCCCCTCGCTGTTCGACGGGCGCAATCAATGGGACCGCAAGCTGCTCGAGGGCCTCGGCTTCTTCTACACCGGCATCGGCCGCTGACGCCCGCAGTCCCCGTCGCACCGACGCAAAAAAGGACCTGACCCATCGGCCAGGTCCCCGCTGCGACCCTGAGCGCTACTCCTCGACGTAGGTCGAGCCGGGATCGAGGTCGAAGGTGAACTTCACGACCGTCGGAACCCCGTCGTACTCGGCGTAGGTCGCGGCCGCGGCCGCGTCGCGCAGGCAGTCGCCGAGCTGCTTGCTGGCGACCTCCTCGGGCAGCTCGGCGTTGACGGCGAACGGCTTGTTGCTCTTCGGGTTGAGCTTGATCGCCATCGAGACCTCGCCGGGCAATTGCTCCTCGCTACGCCGACGCTTCTTCTCGGCGGCGACACACTCATCGAACGCGCCGTAGCGGGTCGCGAACGCCTGTTCGATCGCGTACTGGTCCGGACGCGACGACCCGTAGGCGTTGAGGTCGAACTGGATGTCCTCGTTGGGGTCGAAGGTGGCGATGCTCGCCATGCTCGCCTTGCGCCCGCGCTCACCCGCTGGCTCGGCCGGCTTCCACCCGCATGCACTCACCATCATCACCGCAACCACTCCGATCCACATGTTCGCTCGTGCCATAGATCTCTGTCCTCCGCGTGTCGAGACGACGCTGTACGCCGCCGCGAGCCCAGGTGTTCATGCCCGCCGCGGGATGATACCCTGGTGTCCGCTCACGTTGAATACCGGCCAAAATCGCCCGGAGCCCACCGACGCCCCGCAGGACCCCGTCGACGCCCAATGTCCCGCGTGTGGTCTGCACGCGCTTGTGCCAGTGACGCTCGTACGCAAGGCCAATGGTCGCTGGACCCAGCAAGACCCGCCGGATCCCGCCGCCACCGAGCGCGCTGGCAGCATCACGCTCGACACCTGCCCGGTGTGTTTCGGCGCATGGTTCGACCGCGGCGAGTTCGACGTGCTCGGCGACGGCAACGTCGACTCGGTCAAGCTCGCCGCGATCGAGGCCCGCCCATCGACACGCGTGTGCCCACGCGGCCACGGGCCCATGTACGAGCACCTGCTGCCCGGCGTGCTCAGGACCCCGATCGAGTGCTGCTCGCGCTGCGCCGGCATCTGGCTCGACGGCGCCGAGCGCCGCAAGCTCGCGGTGCGCACCACCAGCGAGGGCCAGCAAGACCTCAAGGAGCGGGTGATCCGCCGCGGCGCGATCTGGATCGCGCAGGTCATCACGCAATTGCCGGTCGAGGTCGACAACCCGGCGCGCGGCACCCCCTGGCTGGTCTATCTGCTGCTCGTGGGATTCCTGCTGTTGTTTATCGCCTCGGCCCAGGGCGTCGTGTTTTATCGCGACTGGGCCGTCATCGCCGGCAAGCTCGTCCGCGACTACGACGATTCCGTGCACACCCTCGTCACCCATCAGTTCCTGCACGGCAGTTGGTATCACGTCCTTTTTAACGCGTACTTTCTCTACATCTTCGGCGACAACATCGAGCACCTGTTCGGGCGCCTGCGCTTCGCCATCCTGTTCGTCGGCGCCGGCGTCGCTGGCGGCGCCCTGCACGTGCTGCTGAGCTATGCCACCGCCACCCCCGTCGTCGGCGCCTCGGGGGCGATCGCCGGGATCATGGCCGCCTATCTGTGGAGTTTTCCCCGCGCCAAGCTGTTCCAGACCATCTTCTTCATCCAGCTCAAGATCCCCGCGTGGATGTACCTCGGCGCCTGGGTGGTCTTACAACTGGTCATGGGCTTCTTCACCGACAAGGTCCAGTTCGCGTGGTTCTCCCACCTCGGCGGCTTCCTGTTCGGCCTGACGATGACCCCCGTGGTCTTGTACCTGCGCCGCCGCGAGGTCGCCCGCGCCGTGCGCGTACCGGCGTCGCAGTACGTAAAAGCAGTGAAGGCACGCAAGGCCGGGAAGCGCTGAGCGCTTGCCAGCCGGGCGCCCCCCGGTCCACAGTGCGCGCCCGTGGCCCGCAAGACCCTCCGCCGCCTGGTCGCCGACGGCCAGCTCTACCTCTACACCGCCGGCTGGACCGACGACCTCGACGGCGAACGGATCGTCTCGGTCGCGCTGTTCCACAGCGAGACCGGCCGCGAGCAGCACACCCGCGGCAAGCCGATGCGCGCCAACTTCGTCTCGCGTGAGGCCGAGTACCCCGCGCCGACGATCGCCGCCATGCCCTCCGACGTCCGCGCCGTGCTCGAGCAGGCCCTCACGCTCGGCTGGGACGGACGCCGCGAGGGCTGGCTACTGCCCGCCTGCGGCCTCGAGCGCCCAAACCTGGTGCTATCCACCAAGACCCGCCTGCGCGCCTGGGCCAGCGAGGCGCCCATGTTCGTCGCCACCATCGACGAGGCCGAGATCGCAGGACGCCTCGCCGAGGCCCTCGGCGTGCCGCCCGTCGCCGGCTCCCGCGGCGCCGCCGAGGCCCAGTGGCAGGACGACCGTCGCTACCTGCTGCGCTCGCGCTGGGGTCAGTGCGTACACGTGTATACGCGCAGCGTCGCCGAGCTGGTCGATGTGCTGCGGACCCTGCAACGCCGCGCCCCGCAGCTCGGCGCCGCCGTGGCGGCCATCCCCTTCGCGCAGGTCTCGACCTCGGGCGATCCGCCGATCGAGGTCGTGCCACCGGAGCACTGGGCGAGCCACCCGGACGCCACCCGCCACCGCGGCATGCGTGAGGTCGACGTGCTCTGGACCTTCAGCGAAGCCGACGGCCCCGCGATCGAGAACTACCAATTTCATCCGGACGCCCCCGACCACCTGTGGCGGTGGATCAGCCTGCGCGCCAGCGGCTGCGTCGAACGAAGGTTCCCGGCCTGAGCCGGCCGCGACCGGCGGTCGCTGGACGCCCACCGAGGAGTCCGGCATATGATGCGCCATGGCCAAGGCGCACGACACCTGGAAGGTCCTCCCCCACCGCCCGATCGAGGTCGTCGCGGAGAACCTGTGGCGCGTCGAGGGCAAGCTCGAGGGCATGCCGCTCAAGCGTGTCATGACGATCGCCCGCCGCAGCGACGGCGAGCTCGTGATCCACAACGCGATGGCGCTCGACGACGAGTCGATGGCCCGCATCGACGAGTGGGGCCGCGTCGCCTGGATCATCGTCCCCAACGGCTTTCACCGCCTCGACGCCCGCGTGTTCAAGGATCGCTACCCCTCCGCGCGCGTGCTCTGCCCCCGCGGCGGCCGGCGAAAGGTCGAGGAGGTCGTGCCCGTCGAGGGCGCCTACGAGGACTTCACGCTCAACCCCGACGTCGCCTTCGAGACCCTCGACGGCGTCGCCGACCAGGAAGGCGTGATGATCGTGCGATCGCTCGACGGCCTCACCCTCGTGTTCAACGACGCCGTCTTCAACATGCCCCACGGCCCCGGCTTCACCGGCTGGATGTTTCGCCACGTCACGCAGTCCACCGGCGGCCCCCGCGTCTCGCGGATCTTCACGTTCTTCGTCATGAAGGACCGCAAGGCCTTTCATGCCCACCTGCTACGCCTCGCCGAGCTCCCCGCCCTCCAGCGCATGATCGTGTCGCACCACATCATGGTCCACGACGACGCCGCCGGCGCGCTTCGTCTGGCCGCGGCGACCCTCGGCGTTTAGCCGCTCCACGAAGCACGGGAGGGCCTTACTTCCCTCGGTATCGGGCTCCATCGGTCACTCCGATGATTCCGATCGGCGCTGGAGCTCTCGACATAATTTGTTGAACGACGGAGACCGGGCCCGGCCGAGCGTGAGATCCATGGCCCCCGTGAGCTTCGCCTGGTCGACCGTCTTCTGATAGCTTACCCCGCGAAAGTGGTCGGATATCCACTTCTCGCCGTGTTCGTCGGGAGCCGCCCAGGCGGACTCGTCTCCGGCCCGAAGCGAAAGGAAACGGGTCAAGCTGTCAGCGGCTGCGATGAACCATGCCTCATACTCCCGGCGGGCCATCACGCAGGCGAGGTCCAGGTCTCCGCGGACACGGCGAGCAGTTGCGAGGACCCGTGGCGCCAGACCGCAGGGCAGGTCCTCGTCGGCGTCGCACAGCAGAAGCGCAAACTTGTGTCCGTGTGGGCTCGCATACTTGAGCAGGGTGCTCGCAGTGTCCAGCGCGCGGCCCAGCTCCTGGTCATCAACCCGTCGCGCACCAGGGCGACCTGGCAGGAGTTTGCCGCGAGGTAGACGAAAGGGGCGCACGACCTCGATGGTGACGTCCAGGAGTTCTGCGGCGATGCGACGCAGGAGTATGCCCACCGCCTCGACCTCTCCGTGCCCCTCGATAATCGGAGCAACACAGAGGTGCTTCACGTGTCACCCTCAAACAGATCGGTCTGCTTTTTCTTGAGGTCCTCTGGATCTTGTCCCAGGAGATCAAGGTGCAGGAGCTCGCCCGGAGTTCGCAGATGCTCCTTCATCATCTCGCGGCTCGCCGGATCGGCACGAGCGACCGTCGTCACCCCTTCGTGGGCCGAGACCACGTACAAACCGTCACGCTCGGGATCGATCTGGTCGAGCATGTCCGGGCTATGGCATGTCACGATCACCTGGGTGCGAACGGCGGCCTCGTGCAGCGCGTCGGCCAGGGCGGCGACAGCCGCGGGGTGGAGGGCCGTCTCCGGCTCCTCAATACCCGCAAGTTGGACCGGGCTCTTACGCTCGAAACGTTGCATGATCGCCACGAGCGCGCCGATGGCCCGCAAGGTCCCATCGGACATACTCAGGGCCTCAAAGCGCCACGGGTGCGTGGCCCCTTTGATCGACTGGAGGAACTCGATCGTCTCCCAGGCGCCATGCGTGACCTGATGGACCTGCTGGACGCTCGGCACGATCTTGCTGAGGTACTCGACCACGCGCTGCATCGCTTCGGGCTCGTCACGCTCAAGGCGGGCGATGACACTGGCGACGTTACTCCCATCCTGGTGAAGTAATTCACCGGCGTCGGGCGTCTGCGGGTCGCGCATGGTCTTCGGATTGAAGCTGTAGAAGCCGAGAGCGAGCAGGGCGTCGTATACTGGACGAAACTCCGGAAATCCCGAGGCCGTCACGAGGTAGAGGCGGTCCGGCATCGGCGGCGGCATGTTCTGGCGCGACGCTTTCAGCGGGTCGCGCGGCACAGAATCCGCAGGGATCGTGGTTTGTTCGGAGTGCTTGCCGCCGCCCCGCTCGCTCCGATCGATGTGGAAAAATGCGTTCGAGAGTTGCAGTCGCTCCGACTTGACGATGAAGCCCCCCTTCTCGCGGGCGGCGACTTCGAACCCATAGGTCGCCTCTTGCCCCCCCGGAAGAGCGAGACCCAACTGGATGGCGAAGTTACGCGGGTGACCGGTGCTGCGCCGAAGGACCGAGTCGATCCCCCCACGCGCCTTGATCGCGTGGTCGAGCGAGGTTCGTAGACCATCGGCGACGAATCGGAGCGCGTCGAGGAAGTTGCTCTTGCCCGCGCCGTTGCGACCGACCAGCATCGTCAGCGGTCCCAGAGTGACGTCGCAATGTTCGATGCTCTTGTAGTTGCGCACGAGGACCCGCTGCACGAGAGGGCGCCGCTCGGCTGGATCGGACATGCGGGCGATTGTACTTGAACCGTGAGGGGCAAGACCTCGTGCGCGTGCGTCACGCCACGGTCGCGGCGGAGCATCCGCACGAGCTCGTTACCTCTGGGTCGGCGACCAGCCCGCTTCAGCTCTCGCGCGGCACGAAGGCCGTCTCGGCCAGGTCGCCCTCCTCGAAGCCGAAGAAGATCTTCATCTGCTTCTCGAGGAAGTCGCGGCCCTCTTTGCTCTGCAGGTCCAGCCGGTAAGTATTGATATACCGCGGGGACTCCTTGAGCCACATTTGCCAGCCTTGCATGCTGACATTGTCGAAGATGAGCTGGCCGAGCTCGTTGGGGAACGGCTTGAAGGGCAGGCCTGGCAGGTCCTTGTTGAGCTTCTTGCAGTGAACGATCCTGGGCTGGTTCATGGGTCTCTCCTGAAAACGCGACTCGAGGGAACTAGCCCCGCAGGGCCCGCTGGACGGTGTCGACGGCCTCTTGTACCTTGATCCGCTCCTGGCGACGGTCGTCGCGGTGGCGGATCGTGACGGTGTCGTCCGTGAGGGTCTGGGTGTCGACGGTCAGGCAATAGGGCGTGCCGACCTCGTCGTGCCGGGCGTAGCGCTTGCCGATCGCGTGCTGCTCGTCGTACTTGGCGTTGATGCCGGCCGCGAAGAACTGGTCGGCGATCTTGCGGGCGATCTCCGGCATGCCGTCACGCTTGACCAGCGGCAAGATCGCCGCCTTGATCGGGGCCAGGCGCGGGTGCAGGCGCAGCACCGTGCGCGCGCCCTTGCCGTCGGCGTCGCCGGCCTCCTCGGCGTAGGCGTCGCACAGCACCGCCAGCACGCCGCGCGTGGCGCCGGCGGCCGGCTCGACCACGTGCGGGACGTAGTGCCAGCCCTGCTTGCCGGTCGCCGGGTCCGTGGCCTCCGGGTCGAAGTAGGTCAGCTTCTTGTTGGAGCCGGCCGCGTGCGCCTTGAGGTCGTAGTCGGTGCGGCTGGCGATGCCCTCGAGCTCGTCCCAGCCCCACGGGAACTTGTATTCGACGTCGAAGCAGCCGTCGCTGTAGTGCGCCAGCTCGTCGGCGTCGTGGGCGCGAAAGCGCAGGTTCTCGGCGTCGATCCCGAGGCCGCGCCACCAGAGCATGCGCTGCTCCTTCCAATATTCGAGGTACTTCTGGCCCTCGCCGGGCGGGCAGAAGTACTCGCATTCCATCTGCTCGAACTCGCAGGACCGGAAGATGAAGTGCTCCGCGGTGACCTCGTTGCGGAAGCTCTTGCCCATCTGGGCGATGCCGAACGGCACCTTGATGCCGGTGCTCTGCTGCACGTTCATGAACTGCACGAACATCGCCTGCGCGGTCTCGGGGCGCAGGTACACCGAGCTGGCGGCCATCGCCGCCTCGACGCGGCTGCGCAGCTCCTTGTCGTCGGCGCCCTCGGCGACCGCGGCGCGGACCATGCCGACGATGTCGCCGATCGGGTCGACCGGGCCGAGCGTGGTGCGGAACATGAGGTTGAAGCGGCGCTCCTCGCTGAGGAAGGGCGACCCGCAATTACTACACACATATCCGGCCGGGCCAGCCTTGGCGCCGAGCAGGCTCGTACCATCGCGGCGCAGCTCCGGCACCGTCGCTTGCAGCTTCTCGTGCGCCGCCTTCGCGCGGCCCTTGTCGGCCAGCGTGATCGGGGCGTCGGCGCCCTCGGCCAGCTTCGGCGCCTTGTCGGCCCGAAAGCGCTCGCCACACACCTTGCAGTCGACCAGCGGGTCCGAGAAGTTGGCGAGGTGGCCGCTCGACTTCCAGACCTCCGGGTGCATGATGATCGACGCGTCGATGCCGACCACGTCCTCGCGGCTGTGGACCATGAAGCGCCACCACTCGCTCATCAGGTTGCGCTTGAGCTCGACGCCCATCGGCCCGTAGTCATAGGCCGAGCGCAGACCGCCGTAGATCTCCGAGCTCTGGAACACGAAGCCCCTGCGCTTGCACAGGGACACGATCTTCTGCATCAGCTCGGTCTCGCGGGACTCTTCGGCGGCCATGGTGGCCGCGAGGAGTAACACGGCCGGCGCGGGCGATCCAGGCCCGGAGCCCCGGCATCCGCCTCAGAGGGCCGTGATCTCGTTGGCCGCGGCCGCCGCCTGACGGGCCACGAGACGCGCGTACACCCCCTGCTGGCTCATCAGCGCCTCGTGACGGCCGACCTCGACGATGCGCCCGTGGTCGAGCACGACGATGCGGTCGGCGTCGCGGATCGTGCTCAGGCGGTGGGCGATGACGAGGGTGGTGCGGCCCTTTTGCAGCTTCTCCAGCGCCTCCTGCACGAGGTGTTCGCTCTGGCTGTCCAGCGCCGAGGTCGCCTCGTCGAGGATGAGCACCCGCGGGTCGCGGAGGATCGCGCGGGCGATCGACACGCGCTGGCGCTGGCCGCCGCTGAGCTTCACGCCGCGCTCGCCGACCACGGTCTCGTAGCCCTCCGGGAATTCGCGGATAAAGCCGTCGGCGTTGGCGGCCCGGGCGGCCTCCTCGATCGCCGCGTCGCTGGCGTCCAGGCGGCCGTAGCGGATGTTCTCGCGGATCGTCCCGCTAAACAGCACCGGGTCCTGCGAGACCACCGCCATCACGCCGCGCAGATCCGCGAGGCGCAGGGTGCGAAGGTCGTGGCCGTCGAGCTTGATCGACCCGCTCGAGGGGTCCCAGAAGCGCAGCACCAACCGGCCGAGCGTCGTCTTGCCCGAGCCGCTCGGCCCGACCAGCGCACAGACCTCGCCGGGCTCGACGTGGAGGTCGATGTCCTGGACCACCGGCGTATCGCGGTCGGCATATGTAAACGACACGCCGGCGAAGTCGAGCGCGCCGCCGAGGGTCGGGTTCTCCACCGGGTTCGGCGGATCGGCGATCTCCGGGGTCGTGTCGAGGATCTCGAAGATGCGGGCGGTCGCGCCGAAGGTCGACTGGAGGCCGCCGAACAGCTCCGCGAGCGAGCCGACCGCGCCGGCGACGATCAACGTGTAGAGCAGGAAGCTCATGAGATTGGCGGCGCTGATCGTGCCCTCGATGACCATGCTGCCGCCGAGCCAGAACACACCGGCGATCGAGGTGAACGCGAAGAACGAGATGACGCTGGCGAACCAGCTCCGCGCCAGCGTGCGCCGGATGAACAGGCCGAAGGTGCGCTCGAGCGCGGCGCCGTAGCGGTCGACCTCGAAGCGCTCGCGGGTGAAGGCCTGGACCGTCTCGATCGCCGACAGGCCCTCCTGCAGCCCGCCCGAGGCGCGCGCCAGCTCGTCCTGGGCCTGGCGACTGATCTCGCGGATGATGCGGCTCCAGTAGTTCGCGGCGATCATCAGCGCCGGGACCACCGCCAGCATCGCGGCGGTCAGCAGCCAGTTCATATAGAACAGGATCGCCACGCCGCCGATCAGCATCAACGCATTGCGCAGGAATATGCTCAGGTCCTGGCCGACCGTGCCCTGTAGACGCGTGACGTCGTCTGACAGGCGCGAGAGCAGCTCGCCGGTGCGGGTGCGATGAAAGAAGCTCTGCGGCATCGTCGCCAGGTGGCGAAACAGATCGATGCGCAGGTCGGTGACGACCCGCTCGCCGAGCCAGGTCATGTAGTAGTGGCGAAAGAAGATGAAGACCGCCTGGGCCAGGAACACGACCACCAGCGCGATCGAGTTCTCGCCGAGCGCGCGATAGGCCACCTCGCGGTCGATCGCCGAGCCGCTGGTGAACGCGGCCCCGGCCAGCTCGCCGAAGAAGTACGGGTGGATCAGTCCGAGGCCCGAGGCGATGAACAAACACGCCAGCGCGGCGACCAATCGCCGGCGATGCGGCCGCGTATACGAGAACACCCGCCGGAGACGCTCGGCGGGCTTGACCTTGTCGATCGTGTCCCCCGTCACGGCGGTCGGGGCGGGAGCGAGTGGACTGCGCGGGGACTCGGCCATGGAGCCCGCGCAGGGTAGCACCTCAGCGCTTCAGTCGGAGGGTGCCGCTGAGGCCCGTGAGCGTGATCTTGATGCCGTTCTCGGTGGTCTGCTCGAACACGATGGAGTCGTCGTCGCTAATCAGCAGCGCGACCTGCTCGCCCTTGTTGGCGACCGAGGCGACGGCCGGCGGGAACGCGCCCGGGACCATCATGAGCGGGCTCTCGCCGGTCGGCGCCAGATCCTCGTTGTTCGACTCGGTGACCGTGATGAGCCCGCTGACCAGGATGCTGTGCGGCATGTCGGTCTGCCCGGTGATCGTGCCGCTGTTGTGATCGGGGATCGTGAACGGGAAGCCGACGGCGAACGGCTCGGGTCCCTCGGCGAAGAACTCCGTGATCTTGAGCTTGACCTTGACCAGGGTCAGGTCGCAGGTCAGCTCCGGCGTGTCGGCGAAGTTAAGCCGCGCCGCGTAGATCTTGGCCAGGCCGCCGTCGTCGAGGGTCACCTGCACGTCGCCGCTGAGCACGATGAGGCTGACCGGGAACATGCACTGCAGGGTCATGTTGGCGGTCGCCGTGGTGTCGAGCTTGTTGAACTCCGGCGGGATCCCGTCGATGATCGAGAAGGCCAGCGGCAGGTCGCACACGTTGCCGACCGCGTTGCCGTCGAAGTCGAGCTGGTTGGGGTTGGCGACGCAGCGGCAATTGTCCGCGCTGTTGGCCACGCCGTCCGCATCCTCGTCGGCGCCGTCCGCAGGCGCCTGACACCCGACCGGCTCGCCGGTGGTGCCGTCGTCGCCGGTCGTCGTCGGCGTCTCGCCCGTCGTCGTCGGCGTCTCGCCGGTCGTCGTCATCGGCGTCTCGCCGGTCGTCGTCGGCGTCTCACCGGTCGTCGGCGTCGTCGTCGGGCCCATGGTGCCCGGCCCGGTCACGGTGGCGGTCGTCTTGGAGCCGCCGCCATCGTCGCCGCACGCGAGCGGCGCGACGGTCAACAGGCTGGCGAGCAATGGCGTAATTGAGCGGGTCTGCATCTTGCCCGCATATCACGAAAGCCGCGCCGCAACGAGAAGGGCGACATCCGTGCACAGCCAATGTTCGCGGGGTCGTCGTGATCCAGAGGCGGGTCGGACCCGGCGTCTGGCGGGTGCGAACCGGCCTGCGCGGTCGCTCAGGGGGCGCTGAGCTCCAGGAGCACCAGATAGACCGGCACCTTGGCGTCCAGCTCCGGCTTGTAACCAACGACCACGCTGAGGTCGACGTCGACGCCAGCGCCGAACACCGCCGGCAGCGCCGTGGTCCCGATCGCGTCCGCCAGCACGCCGAGGACGGCTGGCGAGAGGCCGCCGCCGAGGTCGGCGTTGTAGGTGGGCGTGTTGGCGAAGCCGAAGCTGGCCTGTGAGCAATCCTCGCCGACGCCGAGGCCGCCCGCCTGCCACTGCGGCGCGGAGATCGTCCCCGGGCCGGCCGCGCCGATCGTCGTCTCGAACACGCGACCGCCGACCGCGTTGCTGACGATCGCCAGGGCGCCGTCCATGCCCTCGGCGACCGCGTCGTGGATCAGGAACGGGCTGTCGCCGTCGTTGAGCAGGGTGCCGCTCTCCTGGCAGCAGTCGGTCTCCTGCTTCGCCGTCTTCTCCGTCAGGAGTACACCCGGCGTGTCGCCGCAGGCGGCGCCCCAGCCGAGCACGCCGCCCTCGGCGTCGATCTGGATCACGAGGTCGCAGTGCGGACCCGCCGTGAGCGCGGCCGACAGCGCGTCGATGACGGCCGGGCAAGCCTGCGCGCCGGTGGTCGTGTCGATGTCGCCGGTGCTCGGCTCGCCGGTGCTCGTCGACACCGTCGTATTCGTCGTATTCGTCGTACTCGTCGCGGTGGACTCCGTGGTCGCGCTACCCGAGGTCGGCTCGTCGGTGGTGCCGACGCTCTCGCTGGTCACCGTCTGGATCCCACCCGTGCCCGAGGTCAGGGGATCACTGCTCGCGGTGGAGGACGTCTCCGCGCCGCTGCTGTCGCTGCCGTCGGCACCTGTCGTCACGGCTGGCACCGGCGTGCAGGCAGCGAACGTCCCGAGCACCCATCCCACCACACAATGACCACGGTTCATCTTCGGCACGACGACGGACTGTAGACAAGCGCCCGTGGCCCGTCAACGAAGCGACGAATGTGAAGCTGCTCCAAGGGCCAGGTGGCTGGTCCGGCTTCGCCAGCGCAACTCGAGTTGCCAGCGGTCGCGCGCCAGGCCCGGGCTCGGCGGCCATGATTCCCGTGTCATTTCAACACGCCGCGCTCGTGCCGGCGCCGGCACGCTTCTCGCTAAGGTGGGCGAAGGAACCCCATGTCTCTACTCGTTATCCTGATCGCCATCGCCATCTTCCTGCCCGCCCTCTACGTCGCGTTCGGCGAGGTGCAGAGCCGCATCCAGAGCCAGCGGCTGACCCGCGAGCTCGTGCGCGCCTTCCACGAGTAGAGATACTTCGCCCCGCGCGCGGACGCCCCCCGACGTCCGCGTGCGGGTCCCTTGAGCCCGCGGCGCCGTGTTATGGATCGCCGCATGGCTTTCCCTGACTTTTCGGCTCGCGTCTCGACGCTGCTCCTGCTGCTCACCCTGCCCGCCTGCGGTCCCAAGGACCAGGAAGAGGACACCGGGGACGACGCCGGCACCACCACGACCGGCGAGGTCACGACCTCCGGCGACGACAGCGACCCGACGGCCCCGACCGGCGTGAGCGTCACGGGCACCAGCGGCGCCACGGCCTCGACCAGCGCCACGGGCGGCACGACTGTATCGACGACCACCGCCCCGGACCCGACCGCGACCAGCACCTCGACCACAACCCCGGACACTGGCGACACTGACCCGCCCGACCCGGTCGATCCGCCGGTGCCCTGCGAGGGCGTGGCGACCCCGCTCGCGGGCATCACCACCACGATCGGCTACCTCAAGTCCCAGATCCCGCCGCGGCCCGATCCGACCGGCGGAAGCACCGGCACCAGCACCGGTGGCGGCGAGCTCGAGCCGGGCACGCTGTTCGTCAAGCTCTCCGACCAGGCCTTCACCTGCGCCGACCCCAACGCGAGCATCGATTGCGGCCCGCACTGGGAGGTCACGATCGTGATCCCGCCGGAGTTTCAGACCCCGGGGATCCACAACCTGCTCGGTCAGGACGTGCGCGGCTCGGCGAGCGAGAGCAGCGGCGGCGAGGGGTGCAGCTTCGGCGGCGGCAGCTTCAGCGCCACCTTCGAGATCCTCGCCATCGACGACGAGACCGTCAGCGGCCGCCTGTGCAACGTCGACGACTTCTTCAGCTTCAACGACCCGCAACTCGAGGGCAGCTTCACGGCGACTCGGTGCCCCCTATGATGTTGTGATGTTGTGATGTTGTGATGTCGTGATGCCGGCCCGCCGGTGCGTCACAACTTGAAGCCTGGCTCGGCGCGCTGACCCGTGCGCGCCGGCGGGAACTTGGCCTTGCTGGCGGCTGACTCGACGCAACTGCCGAGCGAGGTGCCCTGATAGGGTTTACGCGCCGCGGCCCCCTCGACCTTGCCCTCCGGGGTGACGCGCAGTTGCACATGCACCACCGCGCCGGGCACCCCGAATTTGCGGCACTCGCGGGCGACCGACTCGACTTGCGCGAAGCCGTGGCGCAGTTGGTCGACGCTGAGCACCTCTGGCAGCTTGGGCCGCGGTCGCGTCTGCGTCCGCTTGCCCGGGTCTGGCGCGCTCGCGTCACCGGTCGTGCCAGCGTCGCCGGACTCCCCACCCTCGCCGTGCTCGGTGGTCACGGCCGGGGCCTCCGGGACCTGCGGCGCGAGCACGGGGGCCAAATGCGGGTCGCTCTGCCCGGGCTCGTCGACGCTGGCTACCATGTGATCGGCGACGCCGTCATCCTGTCGTTCGGGCGCGCCCGGCCACAGGCTCCACGTCATCAAGCCGCCGATGCACAGCGCCGCGACGAGGCCCGCCGTCCACCAGGTCGCGCGTCCGGTGACGACCGGTCCCACGCGCCCTGGCGGCATGGCCTTGAGCGCCGCCGCGAACTCGCTGGCGCTCTGGAAGCGATCGCCCGGCTCCTTCGCCAGCGCCTTGAGCACGAGCTGCTCGAGCTGCCGGGTGATCTTCGCCTCCGGGGCGACCTGCCGCGGCGGCGGTGGCGGCTCCATGATGTGTTTGCTGAGCGTGCCCATGAAGCCGTTGGCCCGAAACGGCACCTTGCCGGTCAGCATCTGATAGAGGATCACGCCGACCGAGTAGAGGTCGGTACGCGCGTCGATCGGCTCGCTCTTGGCCTGCTCGGGCGACATGTACTCGGCGCTACCCATCACCACGCCGGTCTGCGTCAGCGCCTGGTCGATCTCGTCGCCGAGCACCTTGGCGATGCCGAAGTCCAGCACCTTGATGAAGTCCTCGTTGTCGCCGCGGGTCAGGCGAAAGCAGTTGTCGGGCTTGATGTCGCGATGGATGACGCCCTGCGCGTGCGCGGCCTCCAGCGCCGCGAGCACCTGCAACAAGATCCGCCGCGCCCGCGGCCACGGCAATCGGAGCTCCCGCCGCAGCATCGCCTTGAGGTCCTCGCCGTCGAGGTACTCCATGGTGAGAAACGGGAGTCCGCTGGGTGTGTGCCCGAAGTCCGTGATGTCGACGACATTTTCGTGGCGGATCAACGACGCCGCGCGGGCCTCTTGCAGGAAGCGCTGGACGATGCGCGGCTTGCGGGCGAAGTCCTCGCTGAGGATCTTGATCGCCACTTGCTTGCCGATCGCCGCGTGCTCGGAGAGAAAGACCTCGCCCATGCCGCCCCGCCCGATCCGCTTGATGATGCGATAGCGGTCCGACATCAGCGCCATGAGCTCCGCTGTCGGGATCTGGGCCGGCGAGGGCGTGGGACCGGAGCTGGTGACCCGCGTGGCCCCGGACTCCCCTGCCGTGTGGCAGTCCGCGCCCGTGTTCTCCACGGAGGGATTCACGGGCAGAGGATAACGCCGGCCTGCGCTCCCGGCCTCCCGCCATGATCGCGCGACGCACACCTGCCCACCCGTGCCGGGTTGCTCGCGTGGCGGACCCCCGGCATGCTGCGCCCGTGAGGGTCGGGTCAGGCGGACAGCGGTGGATGGTACTGAGTCTCGTGATGGTGGTCGCGCACCCTGCGCTGGCGGCACCTGTCGTGCCGCAGACCCGTGCCGCGAGCGAGGTGCCGCTGGCGGTCAGCGAAGAGGGTATCGAGGGCATCGACGATCCGATGTCCCGCGTCGCCTCGCTGGTCAACGGCGGCCAGGCGCTGTTCGACACCGCCGACTTCACCGGCGCGATCGACAAGTGGACGCAGGCCTACGCCACCCTGCCCGACTCCCCGGACATCCTCACGGCGCGCAACTTGCTGACTTATCAGATCGCCCAGGCTCACATCGAGGCCCACGCGATCGACGGCCAGCCCACCCACCTGCGCAAGGCGGAGCGGCTCCTGTCGCGGTACATCGAGGGCCTCGCGCCCGAGGAGGCTGAGGCCCGCGTCTCTGCGGAGCGGCTGCGCGAGGAGCTGCGCGCCCTGATCGCCACGGCCCCGCCGCCGCTCGTCATCGCCGAGGCGCCGCCGCCTGCGCCCCCTGTGGCCGACGCGCCGCGCCGCATCGGCCCGCTGACCTTCGCTGGCGGCATCACGCTCGGGCTCGGCGCCGCCGCGCTGATCGGCACCATGACCGCCGCGCTCGAGGGTCGCCGCGTCGACCGTGACGGCGCGCGAGCTGCCATGCGCGGCGCCCAGGCGCCCGAGCTCGACGAGCTGCTGATCCGCGGTACCCGGGCCAACCAGGCCGCGATCGGCACCGCGGTCGTCGGTGCCTTGCTGATCACCACCGGCGTCGCCTTGCTGGTCACCGGTCGGGTGCGTCGCCGCCCGGTCGCGCTCGCCCCCAGCTTCGGACCTGGCCTCGTGGGCATGTCCTTTGGGGCACGTTTCTAGCGCCTCACGGGGTCCGCCCCGCTGCGCACGCGGCTTGCAGTTGCGTATGCACCGGCCCGGCTGTGAAGCCCGTGTAGTCGTCCTGGCACAGGGTATCGATGGCGCGGCGCGGGAACAGGTCGATGAAGCTGCGCAGTCGCTCGGGCGCCTCGGCCCCGCTGCCGTCGGCGTCGCCGGGTTCGGGGATCCAGGGGCACAGCGTCACGGGCTCCGACTCGCCGAGCAGCGCGAGCATGACGACGCGGTCGGACGAGCCCTTGAACTCGACCACGCTGTCGAACCACGCTTGCGGGGTGCCGGGTGTCTGCTGGCCCGGCGCCTCGTCCTCCGGGTCCGCGTCGTCGTCCTCATCGGTGACCAGCAACACGACCAGCACGGACTCCGGGCGAAAGAAGCCGTCGTTGCAGCCGCCGGCGTCATTGAGCTCCGGGGTCATTGCCTGCAGCAGCGCCTGGATCGGTCGCTCGTCGCGGGGGCCATCGCTACCGACGCCGATCCGGCACCCGAGCGCTGGCGTCAGGTCGTCCGCCCCGGTCGCGTAGGGAGCCCCGCCCGGGCAAAGCTTCGCGCCGATCCGCACCAATGAGCCCAGGCCCTGACACGGCGGCGGGTTGGCGGCGTACAGCGCCCCGGTCGCCAGCACGCCGACGTGTACGTCGCAACTGCCGCGGAGGACCTCGCCGACCGGACCGGCGTCGAGGCCTTGCAGCGCGACCTCCAGCGCCGGCTGCCACTGCGCCATGCTCGGTGAGTCGTCGATGATGAGCAGGAGGTCGATCGGCCCGCAGGTCGCGTCGGCGCAGCGATCGCTGGATTGGGTGTCACCCGAGACCTCCGAGCTGCTCTCGCCGCCACTCGACGCCGTGGTCCCCGTGCCTGTGATCTCACCCTGGCTCTCGCCCGCGCTCGTCGAGCCGCTCGTCGTCGGAGCCGGCGGCGTCATCGTCGACCCGCCGGTGCTCGTCGTACTTCCGCCCGCGCCGGTCGTGCCCGCCAAGCCTCCGCACACCCCGTCCTCGCAGCGCAGGCTCGGTCCGCAGTCGCCGTCGCTGACGCAGGGCTGGCCCGCGAGGAACTTGCCGGTGAAGCAAGCACCAGCGCAGCACGCTGCGGTCCACAGCGCTCCGCCCCAAAACGCCGTGGCGACCGCCCGCACGCCCGGAAGCTAGCACGGGCGCGCAAGCGGAGAGCGCCGTGGCAAGCCCGATAGGCCCGATGCCCGCGGTTACGAGCGCTCGAGCACGCTGTGGAGAGACCCTGCGACCCGGCCATACTGGGGCCGCGCACCAGCGCGTCTCGCGGTCCACGGCGCGGCTGCGTGCCTCGAGTTCGCGGCCCCATTTTTTGGTCTTGCAGGTACGCTACTCGCATGACTGTTCGCGCGCTCCGCCCCACGGATCTCGAGGTACCCCGCCCGATCTATGTGGTGTGGGAGACGACCCTGCGCTGCGACCACGAGTGCGCCCATTGCGGCTCGCGTGCGGGCGACGCCAGGCCGTCCGAGCTGAGCACGGAGGAGCTGCTCGAGGTCGCCGACGGTATCATCCGTCTCGGCGCCCGCGAGGTCACCCTGATCGGCGGCGAGGCTTACCTGCGCGGCGACTGTTACCGCCTGATCTCCTACCTGCGCGACGGAGGCATGCGCGTCACCATGCAGACTGGCGGACGCGGACTGACGCCGGACCGCGCCAAGAAGCTCAAGGCCGCCGGCCTCGCCGCGATCGGCGTCTCGGTCGACGGCCCGCCGGAGGCCCACGACGAGCTGCGCGCGAGCCCCGGCAGCCACGCCTCGGCGATGGCTGGCATCGCCAACGCGCGGGCCGCCGGCCTGATCGTCACCAGTAACACGCAGGTTAACCGTCGCAACAAGGATCACCTGCGCGAGACCGCCGAGCTGCTCCGGGCCGCCGGCGTCGCCGTATGGCGGGCCCAGTTGACCGCGCCGATGGGCCGGGCCGCCGACGAGCCCGACTGGATCCTCCAGCCTTATATGATCCTCGAGGTCATCGACACGCTCGCCGAGATCCAGCACGCGTGCCTCGCCGACGCCGCGGCGCGCGGGGTCCCGGCCGAGCGCGCCTTCCACGTGCGCCTCGGCAACAACATGGGCTACTACGGCCCGCACGAGCAGCTCCTGCGCGCGCGGCCTGGCGCCCGCGACGGCCACTGGCAGAGCTGCGGCGCCGGCAAGTTCGTGATGGGCATCGAGTCCGACGGCACGATCAAGGGCTGCCCGTCGCTGCCGACCGGACCCTACGCCGGCGGCAACGTCCGCGAGATGTCGCTCGAGCAGATCTGGGAGAACAGCGAGGTCATCGCGTTCGCCCGCAACCGCGACGAGAGCGAGCTGTGGGGCTTCTGCAAGACCTGCTACTACGCCGAGGTGTGCCGCGCCGGCTGCTCCTTCACCTCGCACAGCACCCTCGGCCGCCGCGGCAATATGCCGTTTTGCTACTACCGCGCCAGCCAACTGCGCGGCCAGGGCCTGCGCGAGCGCCTGCTGCACAAGACCCGCGCCCCCGGCACGCCCTACGACTTCGGCGCCTTCGAGCTCGCGGTCGAGCCGTGGCCAAGCACACCTGACGCCCCCGAGCGCCCGCGCACCCGCCTGCCGATCATCTCCGCCGGACCCGCGACCTGAGCGCGGGACCTGTCTGCGGGGACAGCCTGTCTGCGGGGACAGCCTGTCCGCGGGGACAGCCTGTCCGCGGGGACAGCCTGTCCGCAGGGTCAGGTCGTACCGGGCACGCCGTAGTCCGGCTCGCCGGTGGTCTCCGGCACCCCGTACTCGGGCTCGCCAATTGTCGTGTCCGTGTCGGTCTCGGTCTCGCCGCCCGTGCCCGTGCCCGTGCCTGTGCCCGTGTCGCTGCCCGTGCCCTCGGAGCCGGTCGCCGTGGTCGTCGGACCGGTGGTCGTCGTGCCCACCTCGGTGGTCTCGCCCGCGCTCGCGGAGCCCGACCCGCCGGTCGAGTCCGTGCTCGTCGTGCCCTCGCCGGTGGTATTGCCGGTGGTCGGCTCGGTCATCGTCGGGTCCCCGGTCTCGGGGACCCCGTACGCCGGCTGAGCCTCGTTGCAGCCGACCAGCATGACGCCGACGATCGCGGCGCGGGCCAGCAGCCCCGCCCGCGCCGGCAGCGTCGCGCCGCAGTGCGGGCAGCGGTCCTCGGACACCTTGACGTGCTCGGCACAGGAGACACAGACGACCAGACGTGTGACGGGTAACAGGGGCGGCGCCATATAGCGACGACACCACAACACCCCAAGGGCCGTCAAGCATGCGTCACCCGGCGCACGCCCGCGCATGGCGATCTCGATCCGATCGGGATCCCGGATCCGGATCCCGATCCCGACTCTAAACCGGGTTCCGATCTAGGACGCGCCCGCACCGTAGAGCGGCTCGCCACCGCCGGTGGTGGTCACGTCGCCGGTGCTCGTCCCGGTGTCCGTGTCGCCAGTGGCCGACGCGCTCTCGGTCGCCGGTACGCCGTAGTCCGGCTCGGCCGAGCTCCCCGTCGTCACCGGCACGCCGTACTCCGGCTCGGGCATCGACCCGGTGGTCGACTCGTCGCCCTCCGTCTCGCCGCCAGTCGTGCTCGTGCCCCCGGTGCTCGTGACGCCCTCGCTGGCGCCCGTGGTATCAGGCTCCTTTTCAGGGCAGCCCGACAGCGCCAGCCCGACCAGCACCGTGGCAGCCGCGCGCAGCGTCCGCCCCTCGCCACGCGGCTCGGCCCCGCAATGTGGGCACACCGATTCACTCGACTTGAAGTGCTGCGCGCACGTGAGACAAGCGACGAGGCGGGTCTTCGGAAGCAAAGGTGGGGCCATGAATGTCGAGTTCCGGGGCCCCAGCGTCGCATGCAGCCCCGCCGCGGTCAACACCAGCCCGGCACCGCGAACGGGACGCAAATAGTCCGGGAGGAGCGTCGCACTGCGCAAGCGCAGCGCGGCGCTTTGCGGCGCACAGGCCACCTCGAAGCGCCGGGGGAGCGTCGCACTGCGCAAGCGCAGCGCGGCGCTTTGCGGCGCTGGAACCTCGAGCAATGCCGGGCACAACGTCGGGAGGCTGACGATCGCTCACGGACAAGCAGCGTCCGAGAGCCGGCCTAAAAGGCAGGGTCTCGGGCGCTGACGTCCCGCGCATATGACGGTCTCCCAACAAAGCCAGGCCGACCGACGCTTGTTCCACAGGCATCTCCGGCCGAACATCCGCGACGGTCATTCCGAACCTCCGCCACGGTCATTCCGAGATCGCGGGGCGCGAGCCCGGCGACGCTGCGCGACCGACTCACGCAGGGCGCAGCGCGAACACCACGGACACACCCGCGTGTACGCGGATCTTGCCGGTCGCGACGGTCTCGCTCTGTTGCGGCGTGGTCGCGTTGTCGAGCGTGTAGTTGGCTGGCTGCGCCTGCCAGCCCGTCGCCGCCGCCTCCTCGATCTTGAGCGGCTCGCCGAGCGTCTGCCCGAGCGCCGCCGCCATCCCTGCTGCTTTTGCGCGCGCCGCCTCGATCGCCAGCAGTCGCGCCTCGCTGCGCTTCTCGAGCATCACGCTGCTCTGGAACGTCACCCGATCGACGCGATTGGCCCCGGCCGCCAGCATGTCGAACATCAACCCTTCCACCTCGTCGAGCGCGTGCAGCGTGATCGTCAGGCTACGCGACGCCGTGTAGCCGACGATGCGCTGGCCCCCCGGCTCGTTGTACCCCTCGTAGCGCGGCTGCAACGACAGTTGATCGCTTGAAACTTCGCAGGTCGGGAGCTTGGCCGCCGCCGCCAGCAACGCCGCGGCGCGCTGCTTGCTGCCGTCGCG
>Ga0335395_10000204_pt1 | contig 37839 bp, 51 predicted proteins | sample MAT02_FD_205744 | JGI IMG/M metagenome (GOLD analysis project Ga0335395, IMG submission 205744) | Freshwater microbial communities from Lake Fryxell liftoff mats and glacier meltwater in Antarctica - MAT-02 (spades assembly) (version 2) ... | reverse complement strand
CTGCCAGACGTGGCTGATATTGTTAGGTATGCTAATCAAAAGCATCGGTTAAGGGGACTATTTATCAAAGAAGACATTGATCCGAAGTGGCTGCCCCAAATGTTCGATCGGGCGAATCTTCGAGTCATGAACAAAACTTTTGTTTATACCAACTCTGAACTACCCAAAAGAGTAATTAATGCTTGGGCTATGTCAGCACAAGATCAACTGATTGCTGATGCAACGGTAATTGGCGATCGCTTATTCGTGCTTAGTTGTGCAATGGAAAAGTTTGAAATCCCTTTTCCCTCTGTACTAGCTTTACGGCAAATTCCCCTAGAAGATCGGCGCAAGTTCATAGTTGCTGATGATGGAAGTTATCTTTATTGGGAAGCAGAGGATGTCCATATTGATCTTGATTTTTTAAGATGTGCCAAGGATACAGAGTGGAAACAGAACTTTAAGGCTACAGAGTGGAACCAGAACTTTAAGCCTCTTGAATTAATTCAAAATCAAATTCTAGGGACGGCGATCGCCCGCATCCGTAAACTTCATAAATTGCGACAAGCAGATATTTTAGGGCTATCCGAAAGGCAAGTAAGCCGGATTGAGCAAGGAGAAGTAAGCACCAAAATTGATACCCTTAAATTGTTTGCTAAAGCGCACGGAATGGAAATAAATGATTATCTTAATGCTGTAGCCGAGGAATATCATGGTTAATTCATTAATATCCGTTTTATGTCAGGCAAATCTGAACGCTTTAATTTCTGCTACTACGCTAGGGTTTTTATCCAGAAAGAAGCCCATGTCGATCGAACTACCCACAACCGAAGTCAGGCTCGTAACTGAAAAGCTGGAAGATAAAGGGATTGTGCATCAGATATGGTCGATCGGGCCGACCGGAAGACTTACCTTTCAGAGGGCGATCGAACTACGTCCTAAAAGTCAGCAAAGCAGAGACCCTATTAAGTACGAGGCTTTTGGGGAATTAAAAAGCATTCAGCACTGGCTGCAAGACCCCCGGTGTGTAATTTCAGAATCAGCGATCCGGCGGCGGCTCGTGGCTGGTTGGGATTTCACAGATGCAATCACTAACCGCAATCGAAGATGCGACCCCCCGATCGCCCCGCCGCGGTCAATTCCTACGTATGAAGCATTCGGGGAGACTCACACCTTGTCAGAGTGGGCAAGAAATAAACTATGTGTAGTTGCTCGAACCACCTTAAGGAATCGGGTTGGGGCTGGTTGGAGTATGGAAAAAGCATTAAGGACTCCCTACCAAGTCCCCAAGATAAAAGCGGTTGGATCAATCCGGGGTTGATAACTGGATTGATCCGGAAACTTGTATCTCTACTTTTTCCGATGACTGGTCACTTATTCCCCATCTGCAAATTTTCAAGCCTTCGATCGAATATTCGATCATCCCCTTAGCCCTAAATTTATCCAAGGCATATTCCCAAGTTTCGGGGGATATGCCTATTTCTTTGCAGATAACAGGAGGCTTGAGGCTGATTATCCCTTGTGGTTCCCCTTGACTAGCAAGGCACAAAATCTTTAACCAGATAAGCTGATCGGAATCACTCAGTGTGCCAGTAATCGGATTGCCAATAAATTCTTGATATAATTGCGACCAGTTCATAGGGGAATTTTTAGGGGGCTAAAAGCACCTAATCGCTTTATTTTAATCTTCTCTTTTTCTCAGGGGATTTTCAAGTTGAAGTCTAGATTTTCTGATCTTGATCAAGCGGAAAACCACCGCCGCTCTAGGTAGGCTTGTTTCATGCCTACCTTTGCTACTTTAGGGACGATCGAATTTCAGCTACTCACCTCCCCAATCTCAATGACCTTGGGTGCGGAGTACAACTATGCAGAACACGCTACGATTCTGGGTAAGCCCACACTGCAAAAAGTTGGAGAGAAATTACGATCGCTCACCCTAGATTTTAACTTTCATGTTTCTTGGTGCGACCCCCAAAAACAGTATGCAGCCCTCACCACCGCAGCAGATTCAGACGAGCCGCTGCCCTTAGTTATTGGGGAGAAGTTTTTAGATAATTGGGTGATTCTATCGATCGATCAAACCGTGACTAAATTCCTTCCAGATGCCAGTTTAATGGCGATCAAAGTATCGGTCAATCTCAAAGAATACGCCGGGACTGAAACTACAGAGAGCGCCCCGGCCTCTGGCTTTATCCAAAATTCAGGAGCGACCGTGGCATGAAATTTATTGAGCATCTAACTATAGAGGGCGATCGGTGGGATAGTTTAGCCTTTACCTATTATGGGAATCCCTACGGGTACGTCCCCATAGTGGAAGCCAATCCGGTTTTTCTGGGGCAGCTAAATATCCCCAGTGGGCAGATTCTGAGAATCCCCATCATCCCCACAACCCCCCAGAAACCAACAAACCTACCACCTTGGAGAAGATGATTAGAATCCCCCAAATATCGGTCTCCTATGAAGGTACGGATATCACCGCAGATATTAGTCCCCATTTAATTAACTTCACCTATACCGATGTCCTCACGGGGCGATCGCCAGACATTTCCTTAGAGCTAGAGGATAGTAAAGGCAACTGGTTAAAAGATTGGTATCCCAAAAAGGGCGCCGTGCTGAAGGCAAGTATTTTTTATGTAGGGGAACCGCCGCTAGATTGTGGACTATTTGAATTAGACCAGTTTGAGTTTTCCTTTCCACCGTCAACCGTTAGCCTTGGTGCATTGGCCACCTTTATCACCTTATCCCTGAGAGAGAATCGATCGGAAGCGTATGAAGAACAATCTCTAAAGGCGATCGCTGAAACCGTTGCATCCAGAAATGGGCTAACCCTCACAGGTGAAATTGAAGATATCACGATCAAACGAACCACGCAGGACGATCAGACAGATCTAGAATTTCTGGTGAGAATTTCCAAGGAATATAATTATTTAGTCAAGATTGAAAACGGGCAGTTAATCTTCAATACTCAAGAGGCGATCGAAAAACTAGCCCCGGCCTTTATCCTCAGTTCCAAAGAAATTAAAACGCTCCGCCTCACAGATAAACGGGAGGGGATTTATAAGTCTTGTGAAATTTCCTACCAGCTAGGGACTGAGAAAGAAGAGATAAAATTCACAGTTAACGATCCTTTTATTACGGATGGGGATGTTCTGAAGATTACAGAGAAAGTAGAAAACCAAGAGCAGGCGATCGAAAAAGCAACCGCCGCTCTAAAAAAAGCCAACTCTACCCAAATTGAAGGATCACTCACCACAGAGGGGATTAACAATTTCGTGGCCGGTACTACTTTTGACCTCGACGGCTTCGGGGTGTTTGCAGGTAAATATGTAGCGATCGAAATAGCTCAAACTTTAACCAAGAATGGGGGATGGGAATCTAAGGCTACGATTAGAAAAATTAATCCAGAAACCGCCACGATCGCCGGGCGGGAATCTACTCCAACAGGAAATCAAGATGCAACAGAAACAGAACTCTAAACCTAGCGGCGGTAAATGGAAGTATGGAATTGTTACGGAAATCGACCCGGCTAAAATGATGGTGCGCTGCCAGTTGCCGGGCATGGGCAACATCATCACCCCTTGGCTTTTGTTGATTGTGCCTAATACCCTAAAGAATAAAGATTATTATTTGCCAGATATCGGCGAGCAGTTAGTAATCTTGCTTGATGAAAATTCAGAAATGGGCTGCGCAATCGGTGCGGTTTATTCCACAAAAGACACCCCGGCGATCAGCAACCTGAATAAGCGGCGGGTAGATTTTGATGATGGTAGTTCGATCGAATACGATCGGGGAACCCATGTACTAGAGATAAAAGTAGAAGGCGATATCACGATCGAAGCAACCGGGACGATTACGCTCAAGGCTCCTAGAATTGACCTGAATCCTTAATTGGCTCAATCTATGGATAGAGAGCAGATTAAGGTGATTTTAACGATTCTAGGGCTTTTTAGCCTGTCTTACTAGTACTGCATTACTAACACAGGAGCTTAAAGAAGAGCCAAAAACAAGCAAAACCGCCTTACCCCCTCATCCTTAAGGTATAGAGGCACTATTCTCTAGTTGCCTCCCATTTTCTGATCTTGATCAAGCGGAAAACCACCGCCGCTCTAAGTAGCCTTAAAATTATTGAGGTTTTTATTATGCCCGGAGTAGTCCGACTTAACGATATTTGCAGTGGACACGGCTGCTGGCCTTCGAGAGGAAACGTCTCCGCTTCTACAGATGTGTTTGTAAATGGACTAGGCGCTCACAGAGTTGGAGACGGTTGGGCAGCCCATACTTGCCCCCCTATTCCAGAAACTCATAGCAGTAGCCAAGCGACTGGCAGCCCTACGGTTTTTGTAAACGGTATGGCATTAGCCAGAATTGGGGATTCGATCGCTTGTGGAAGTTCTAATGCGACTGGCAGCGGAGATGTTTATGCCAACTGATTTAGAAGTTTTGGAATCTTGGTGGAGTGAGAAACTACAAAAACAGTCGGGAATTTTGCCCTTATGGTGGTCGCAAAAAGTGGGATCGATCGGCGAGATTGTGATTGATGAAAATGACATACACCAAGCAATCAGAATAATTTTACTCACCCGCAGACGGCAGGATATTCACCGCCCCGACTTTGCTTCTAATTTATCCGACTACCTAGACTATCCCATCCCATCTGCCCGACCCCATGTAATTAGAGAAAGCTACCAAGCGATCAACAAATGGGAACCAAGAGTAGTTTTAGATAATATCCTTGTGAGCTATCCAGAAATAGCCCGGCTAACAATGTCCGCAGAGTGGCGCTTAAAAAATAATCTTAAATTGTCAGCCAGAACAAATATAAATTTTTAATTGAAATATGACCACCACCTTACCCCGCCCGTTTTTCATCGCTACCGACCCCAAGGTAATTGAGACCACACTAGAAAGCCTGTGGGAACAAATTACTGGAAAACCATTACTGCCGGGGCAGCCAGAAAAACTATTTATAAATGTCTTGGCCTATGTGCTAACGCTGCATAAAGTTGAAGTGCAATCAGTGGGGGAGCAAAACTTGGTGAACTATTCCACAGACACACGATTAGATCACCTAGGGATAAGACTAGGTGTTTCTCGATTGCCCGCCGCTTTTGCTCGAACCACTTTACGATTCAATCTAATTAACGTCCTTGGTTTTGATTTACTAATCCCTTCAGGCACTAGGGCAGGGGTTGAGGGTTCCCCTATTGAGTTTGCCACGATCGCCGATATGGTCATCCCAGCGGGGCTATTATTCGGGACGGCGATCGCTGAATCTAAAGTTGCTGGTCTAGCCGGGAATAACTTTGCGATTAACCAAATCAATAAAATTCCTGCCACGATCGCCTTTGTCCAGTCCGTGACAAACTTAAGCATTTCGAGCGGCGGTGCTGATATTGAAAACGACGATCGCCTAAGAACACGAATTAAATTGGCTCCTAATTCCTTCTCTGTTGCCGGGCCGATCGGTGCGTACAGATTCCATGCCATGACCGCCGATCCTTCAATTATCGATGTGTCTGTTACTTCACCAGCTTTCAATGGCAAAGTTTTTGTCTATGTCCTCACAGCCACTGGCATCCCCAGTAACGAAACGCTGCAAAAAGTCTTTGAGGCTCTGAATAACAAACTCATCCGACCCCTCACAGATGATGTATCTGTTTTAGCCCCGACCCCAGCAAATTTTATTATCAATGCCGAAATTACATTTTTAGCTGGTGCGGACGCAGCCAGTCTGGAACCATTAATAAATCTGGCAGCCCAAAAATACGTTCAAGTTTTGCGATCGAATCTAGGGCAAGATATTGTGCCTAGTCAGATCGTAGCGGTACTATCCCTGCCCGGCGTGTATTCCGTGACATTGAATAATCCGGGTTATCAGCTTCTAGATAATTCTCAATGGGCAAATTGCACTGCCATAACTATCAATCTGATCGGAGTCCAGAATGGTTGATTTTCCACTCCCCCCGGCTATTAATGACCAGAGGTTTAGAGCCTTTCTGCAATCGATTCTAGGTGAGCTAGAGGCGATCGACCTTGGAGTTTTAGAGGTCTGGGATTTTGATAATGTCCATAGTTCTGTCTTACCCCATCTAGCAGAGGAGTTAAATGTGATGGGTTACAGGGGTTGGCTCTTGGCTGATTCTGAATCCCAAAAAAGAGAACTATTAAAGCTGGCGATCGAATTACACAAACACGCCGGGACTCCATACTCCATTGAGCGATCGCTTCGGGCTGTAGGATTTCTAGCGGCGGTGGTCATAGAGAATCCAGTCAGGGTTTTCCGATATGATGGGCTATTTAATTATGATGGTTCGACCGTAGCGATCGGGTTAAATAATTATTTATTCCATGATGGGCAGGGTTTAGTTGAGGCAGTCTTTGATCATGATGGCCGGTTTAATCATGATGGTTCTCAAACCTATGGGGAGAATGAATACGGATTTCTGTACAACGGACGGTTTAATTATGATGGTTTAGGTTCTGGCAGCCGCCTGCCTTATTCCTTTGAGGTTGATCTAAATATTGGAGCCAAGGAATTAACGGCTGCAAACATAGATTTAATTTCCAAGCTGATAGAGGAGTGGAAAAATGCCCGATCGCACCTGCTAGACATTTTCTTCAGTTCCACCCCCACAGCCAATATAAATATTTCCGATGCTTTGGAGTTATCCCTAACTACTAATCTTCTGTACGACCCTATGGCAGCAAATCTTCACGATGGGCGGTTTTTCCATAATGGAGTAGAAATTTATAATTCCCGCCCGTTCGTGATGCACAACGGCAGATTTTTGCACGATGGATTTATCGAAGATGCGATCGAAACCCTCTAGATTTTCTGATCTTGATCAAGCGGAAAAACCCCGCCGCTCTAAGTAGCCTTAAAATTATTGAGGTTTTTTAATGTATCTGCCGCAGTCGATCGGGATTTTAGGGGTTTTCAATTTAGATGTGTACCAAGGCGATTATTTAATCTTTAGCGAGTCTAGCCAAAATCTGGTAGTTAATTCTGGACTAAATGCGATCGCCGACTTACTGCGGGGGATAACTTTTGATCGGTCAATCGGTGCGATCGGCTTTGGCACTAATGGCGATCCGACTTTGCCAAACACCACCGCCCTCACTAATCCCTTTCTGAAGTTGCCAGAGTCGATCGCTCAAGAGGGTAACGGCCGATTAGAAATTAAATGGGAATTAGGGTCGGGGGAGGCGATCGGGAAAGACATCCGGGAATTTGGGCTGATGACTGAAAACGGATTACTTTTTGCAAGAAAAACTAGAGACGTATTGCAGAAAACAGCCGCGCTCACCCTCCGGGGGACTTGGATCATTCAGCTAACGGCGGTGGTTTGATTATTGTTTTAACTAACTTTTAGGATTTTATATGGCGAATCTCACAGAAACCAGCACATTCCCGGTAGGCATTTATCAACTCGAACGAACCGATCCAGTTGATGCAGGGGTCGGCGGATCAGGAATTTCTAATTTGCAACCTACCCAACTGGCAGCCCGGACTAGATACTTAAAAGATGTTCTAGATGCAGTCGGGCTTGATCTGACAAATGCCAGTCTTAGAGTTCCAAGTTTTGCGATCGCCTCCCTACCCCCCGCCGTCCCTAATGCCCGTAAAGTTTTTTATGCCACTAACGCAAATGCCGGGGCGGGTTCTCTAGTTATTTCGGACGGGGCAATTTGGATAGATGTTAGGACGGGGGCAGCCGTCAGCACGTCCGCTACATCCCTTGTTACCGGAGCTACAACCACCACTTCGGGAACCGTCATTCTTGCCACGAACGGGGAGGCGATTACAGGTACTGATTCAAACAAAGCGATCACGTCATCTGCTCTCCAAGCCAAGATTAATGCTATCCCCTCTCTTGGTGCGTCCACAACCACCACATCAGGAACCGTGATTCTTGCCACAAATGGGGAGGCGATTACCGGGACTGATTCAGCTAAAGCAATCACGTCATCTGCTCTGCAAGCCAAGATTAACGCTATCCCATCGCTAGGCGCTGCAACCACCAGCACGGCAGGAACCGTGATTCTAGCCACTAATGCAGAGGCTCTAACCGGGACTAATTCCACTAAATCAATTACCCCGGCTGCTCTGCAAGCAAAAGTCGATACAGTCACCAGCCCCGCCGCTACGGATACGGTTCCCGGAATTATCCAGATTGCAACTCAAGTAGAAACAAGAGGATTAACCGTCCTAAACAAAGCAATCACACCCAACTCTCTAGCGGGGATATTGCCTTCGATCGCATCAGCCGGGGGTCAATTTGCCAGAGTCAACCCCGGCGGTACAGCATTCTCTTACACCCTAGAAGATACAGCCAGTTTAATTGTTGTAGTTGGGGGTACTTTTAACGCACTCCCAAATCGCTATCATTTCTTCTCTTCAGCCTGCACAGTCACCCTGCCGATCGCACCCCCAGAAGGAACCTATGTTGCATTCTTCAATGCCCAAGGTTCTGGAACTATTACGATTTCTGCTACGGGAACTAACGCCCATAACGCTACCCTAGCAGGCGGTCTCAGAGGCAATCTAATCTTCTCATCAGGAAACTGGAGGAACGTAGGATTTTCAGGCGGATCGTTTGTTGCGGCTGGTAGTGCGGTGTTTGCCTACACAGGGGCTAATCAAAACTGGGTAGTCCCGGCAGCCGTTACTACCGCTACTGCCTTAATCTGGGCTGGTGGTGGTGGTGGTGGGGATGCTATTGGTGGTGGTGGTGGTACTGGATTTGTCCAAGCCACTTTCACGACTACCCCCGGCGAAACCTTAGTTATGCTCGTGGGGCAAGGTGGACAGCATTGGGGAAATGTCCAGACAGGCAATAGTGCGATCGCTTTTGGCGGCGGAGGTGTAGCGAATCAAAGAGGGACTAACCTATTTCGGTTTGGGGCGGGAGGCGGACGGTCGGCAGTCCGGCGATCGGCTACAGAATTATTGACTGCTGGGGCTGGCGGGGGCGGGGGTAATGGAGGGATTGGCGGGGCTGGTGGTGGTATTGGAGGGATTGACGGGGTTGGTGGTGGTATTGGTGGTAATCAGTCCGTGGGCGGCGGAGCCGGAAACCTACACGGGGGAAACGCAACTGCTGGGTCTCTTTCTGCCGGGGGGAACGCATCAACTACGGGGACTGGCAGCGCACAACATGGCGGCGCTGGCGGCGGCTCCGGCTATTACGGTGGTGGTGGCACCGATCTTAACGGCGGTGGTGGCGGATCATCCTTTACTGGGTCGGGAACCACGGCAGCCTCAACCATCGCCGGGTCTGGAGCCGTAGCTGCAAACAACACCCATCCTAGTTATGCTGCTGGAATTGGCAACGGCGGATCAGCCCCAACGGCTGGCGGTAATGGCAGAATAGTAATTGTATGGGGTTAAATAATTAATGTCAGATTTTATTTTTTATCGAATGTTAGACGGTGAACACGCTGGCTCCTTAGCTCTAAAATCCCTCTGGGAAGATGCCCCAGAAAATCCAACCGATGAAGAGTTGGCTACTGCGGGGATTAAAAAGGTCAATATCCCCCCCGATCGAGTAGGGCAGTCAATTCAGAAATTCAAGATTGTCAATGGAGAGCCGATCGCAATCTACGACCCCCCGCCTTATTGGGATGAACTGATAGGGGCGATCGGGACTCATCCCTTATACCAACGGGCTAACATCCTGCGAGAAACCAATGGGCCTATCAACGCTTGCATGGGTCGCATCTCTAGTGATGTCTTTGCCCTGAATAGAAATACTGGAAATCTTAATTGGGCTTTCCAAAGATTAAGATTAGCCCTAGCAGCAGCTAACGCACCGATCACGGCGGGTGAGCAAGATGATATCGATTCGATCGCCCTCTCCGCTGGGTTCCCGGCTGATGTCTTCAAGGAACCGATCGACCCCCCGTAATTGTTGATAGGATGAACTCATTACCTTGCGATCGAATCACAGCGATCGCAAGCCCAAAACGAAACCCCGGACTTGTCATCCGGGGTTTTTTTATTCCTCTGCTTGCTCTATCCCCCCGCCATTAACGATCGCCATTTTTAGCTCCTCGACTGACATATTTCTAATCCTTGCCAAAAAATCTAATCGTTCAATTATTCTTTGTTCTCTCTCTTGAAGTTTTGAGCAGAGCAAGGAGCCGGCTTGCCCACTTTTTGATCGTCCATTAATCCAGCAGTCCCACTTCAGTAAAAAGACATAATATTCTCCGACAGTAATTTGAACTTTTTCCGGGTTGCTTTTCATGATTCTCTGTTTTTAAGTACTGTCTTAATCCTATTCTCTACCTGTCTGAAAATGCAATTAAGCGACAATTTCATTTAATTGCTTGACTATTTTATAGTCCTAGCATAGTATAGGTACAGAAAGGTTACACAACGGGTACACAGTGCAACCAAGACAGGTACGCAACGGGTTAAGCGATATCAGCCAAAAAGCCCTAACCACTTATAAGCTAAGGCAACCAGCAACCCCAAGCAAACCCAAGTAGGAATACTTAAAAACCCACTGCGTAACCACCGTGTAACCACAACACAGCCACCACGTATCCCCAAAAACTAGTAAGTCCTGCGGGCTTAGGACAGGGATACAGGCAAAAAAATAACCCGGAGCTACGAACTACGGGTTTATTCAAATCAAAGACTACCTTAATTATATGGCACAACAAACAGCCTCAAGGCTTAGCTCACATCTAATTGATTTCGTGGCGATCGATGCAGGAAACCGGGACATTAAATTCACTGGTCGTAACGGCAGACCTCACAAAATCCCTAGCTACGTAAAACAGTTAGAACCATCACACGGGACTGTAAGAACTAATCGGTTTTCCGTTTTAGTAACGGTAGATGGAAAGCGGTATGCGATCGGCGAAAAAGCAAAAACTTTAGGCGGTGCGCCAACTTTCTTGAATAACAAATCAAAAATCGCCAATCTGTTAGTTCTGCCAGCGATCGAACCATTTCAGGGCAGTGAGTTACCTTTAGTTATTAACAAATTAATCCTCACCCTTCCAGATAGTAGGAACTCTGAAAACATGGCTTTCCTAAAGTCTCTAGAGGGAACTAAAACCATTATCCGTGAAGGGGTAGAGATTACATTTACTGTTAATAAAGTAGTGATTATCGATGAGTGTTACGGCGCTTACAAGTTTGCGATCGACCAAAGCTTGTATCAAAAGCCGGGGAGAATAAATGGGATTATTGACATTGGTGGCGGTACTAGTTTGGCAAAGCTATTTATGCCAGACGGGGACATAATCACATCAGCAAGCGTAAAGCTGCCCGGCACGGATGGTTTAGCCCAGTCGATCGCCTTCTTACTAGTTCCCAGACTTGGGTACGAGCCGGCCCTAGATTTGATTATGGATGGTATAGGCGATCGAACCTATGAACTAGGGGAGACCGGGAATAACTTCAAAGCAGAATTTCTCAAGGCTCTCGAACCGTGGTCTGAAGATATCAGGAAAATGATTAGGGCTAAATGGCTCCCCTTTTACGATCGCCTCTCTGAAGTTTTGATCACGGGCGGATCGGCTCCTTTGGTTAAATCTTTTGAGGAGCAGACAAAGGGCCGATTCAAGGTGATTGCCAATCATGTTTTTGCCAGTGTTAATGGCATGGCGATTATAGGGGGTGAGAATGACTAGAACAAAAGTTGATCTCGATGCGGAGGATCGTGTTCTTTTGGATAGTCTTTGTCAGGCTTTAAGGAGTAGCAACCGATCTGAGGCTGCAAGATTCCTGATTAAGAAATGCGCCCAGAACTTAATAGACTGGGTAAATAGCGACCTCCACGCACCCCTAGAGAAAAAGCAAGAAATTGAATCCCCATCTGTTTCCGCAGCGATCGGGAATCTCGAAACCATAATCGACTTCTAAATTAACCCAACTTACAACTAAATCATGATTGGAGATATAACACCGAAATTCTCAGTAGTAGTCAAACTGGCTAACAAATTAGTGGCAATTGAGTTTGCCAGAGAGATCGATCCCGATGTTTTAGCAGACTTACTTGAACTAAAAAGCCATCCGGCGATCGGTCTGTGGACTGACAATCTCTTTTATGTCAAGGACTCCTACGACCCGAAGACAGTTGCAGAAGCCATTAGCCAGTCCTTTGAGAAAAAGCATGGCTTTGAAGTCCGAAGAATGCTCGGCGACTCGATTGAATACAAAGATGTTTATTGCTTTACGGAGGTTCAAGAAAATGCCAGAACGTAAATTTGAAGATGGGGAAACGGTTATTTATGATGGAGTCCGGTTCACAATCGAGGATGCCTCCTACAAACGACCAAGGCTATTTGCTCGTCCCGGCTGGTACTACGACCTAGATCACGAGGATCGCAAGCAGATTGCCGAAGCCGATCTAAGACCAGCATACGAAACTAAATTTGACCAACAAAACGGAGGGCTAAAATAATGCCCAAAGCCAAGTATAAAAGCGGTCAGCCAGAACTATCTATTCACCCCGGCTGGTACTACAACCTAGGTTCCGATTACCAGCAGATTGCAGAGACTGACTTAAGTCATGTGACAACTAACTAACAAATTAACCCAACTCAAAACTATGCGAGAGTTTGACTGGAATGATGACAAACAATGGGGGGAAAGTCTAAATCAAGACTTACTCCTAAATGCCCAGATGTTCAATGAGGTTCATTATCCACTGGCTAGAGAAAGGATTGCAAAGGGCATTTCACCGCCTAGCCTTTTGCAGGAAAAGCAAGAATTTCACGAGCGCCGGATTCAAGAAATAACCGCCGACTGGCAATCTCGAATCAAGAATTAACCCAACTCAAAAAAGGAAAAATCAAAATGTCTCAACCTATCGGCTACTACGTGAGCGGGGCAATCCCAGAAAACGTTCAAGATTCGATCGCCTTCATTAGCAAGAAAGAAACCGAACCAATGTACTTTGACTTACTCGCCGGGGCAAAAGATATCAGGATTCCCGCAGCCTTTGATCAGGAAGATACCGATTGGATTTACGCCCTTGAGGGTGAGCAAAGAAGGGGGTTTTTACTCTACTTATCTAATCTACTTCACGGCTAACTAACCCAACTCAACTAACAATTAAAGCCCTTCTAATCCTATTCCCACAGGGGTTAGAGGGGATTCTTTTTCCCAAATTATGAAATATACCATCCCTCTTACTTGTCTCGTATTCTCTCTATTTGCTACGGGCATTGGTTCTTTCTTGAGCGTTGATGCGATCGCTAAGATACCCAACAAACCACAGCAAGTACAGCAACCAAAAACCCCCCAAGAGTTTTCTAGCTTGATTTCTAAAGATGGTAAGCGATGGGGAATCATCAAACTTTGGGGATACAAATACAACCCCCAAGTCCCCCCTAATACCGACTTAAAAATAGTCCTTAGTAATCTAAATTCCCAAGATTTCTTACTACTGGAATCAGAAGATAAGCCACCAGTCTGGGGCTATTACTTAAGCAGTAGAACGGGCTTAATCCCCCAGCCTGTAACCGATGACCTAGTTAACAAATATCCAGACATATTTAACCCCACAGGAGAATAATTAAATGAGAGAAATGAGAGACGTCACTGACCGGACTACGGTAAGCACCCCAAGAGCCACTACGGTAAGCACCCCAAGAGCCAAGGTAAAGACACATCTGACCGTTGGCAAAATTGCCGATTTTCTCTTTGTTATCCCAGTGGCAATATTTAGCCTTGTGGGTCATTTATGTTGGGGTTTCATTGCAAACGGCAAGGTGATTTGCGGTGGTTTCTTAATGTTTTATGCCTTCTGTTTATCTGCCGAAAACTATTTTAAGTTACTAAGTAGAAGTAGCCTGACAAGGGGATTAGAGGCAAGTCTAGGTAACTTTTGGGTAGCAGTGACTGTTTTGACGGCGGTTCTGCTAGGAGCCACGATCGAATATATCCAGACTGAAGGACACCGGGAATTTAGAAAGGCTCAAAAGAAAGTAAAGATTTCTGGGGAGAGAAGCACCAATAATTCAATAATTGTTGCTGGGTTTATTGCCACCATTTGCGAGTTTGTAGGGTTCGTTTTCCTAGCTTGGTTAGAGGGAATTACGCCAATTAAAATTATCCAACTAGCGATCGCCTTGTGGGGATTCAAATTTGGCTTTGATTGGTTTGTTAGTTTTCAGGAAGACAAACTAAGAAATTCTAACCCAGTGGATTATGCCGACATCCCCCAGCCAAAAGCCCCGGCAGCAGATATCCCTAAGCCTCAATCTGCTACAGCTAATCCACCACAAGCAAAAGCCCCGGCAGCTAATCCCCCAAGCCCTAAGGCTCCTACCGCTAATCCCCCAGCAGCAAAAGCCCCTACAGGAGGTCAAACTAATGATAATTGAGTATGAGGGCTATCAAGATTACGCCCCGGCTTTGCCCCTAACCCGCACTGAGAAACTGCTAGACAAGGTTGATCGGATGATCCTAAATTATGAATCTGGTAACAACTGGAAAATTGGCTGCGGGTTACTTGCCACGCCCGGCTTTGCTGGTTTAATTCTTGGCGGTGGATTAGGGTTAAATCCCTTAATCGGTTTAGCCTTCTTATGCGGGAGTTCAGGGGCGATCGCAGCTTGGGTATCCTACACCTATGCAGAGGCAACAGAAAACAAGGCTCTGCCTAAATTTGGATTATTCACCGGTGATCATGATTTACTCCCACAACTCACGGGGCTTGAGCAGTTGCACTACTTGGCCTTAGAAAGATTTGGAGTAGATTTTGTCCATCTAATTGAGGGTAAGGGATGGTTGCCACAGCTTTTAGTTGCTATCAGAGAAATCGATTTATCAAGGGTTCCAGATGACCAGCACGATCGCTACCACCATAGAGCTATGGAACAAATCCACCAAGTTTACGCACTCTCTGCCGCTCCTGAAACACAGCATAGCACTACTACCCAAATCCCAGAACAGCAATCACCAAGGGGATTAAGCCCCGAACCTGTCAGGGGGAATAGTGCAACCGGGGCAGCGATCGCACCTGATTATTTTGACTGGCGATCGATAAAACAGTATCCCCATTTAATGATTGTTGGCTCAACTGGGGAGGGTAAATCTACCTTGGCTAATTGGCTACTATCTGAACATTTTAATGATTCAAATATCCAGATTATAGATCCGCACTACAAGCCGGGGACTTGGGAGAATCGCCCGGTCATCGGCAAGGGCAGGCGGTATGAAGAGATTGAAACCGCTTTTGATTCCCTGACTACTGAAATGGATAAACGCTATCAGGATCGTGGTCAAGGCCGAACGGACTGGCAGCCCCTGACAATTGCGATCGATGAGTTCCCCTCGATCGTTGCCAACACCGAAACGGTAAAAGATAGTTTAATTCTGCTAGGACAAGAGGCTAGAAAAGTGGGGATGAGGATTATCCTATTGAGTCAAGGGGCGGAGGTGAAGATTCTAGGGCTAGAAGGTAAGGGCAGCCAAAGGGATAATTTTTGTCAGATTCTCCTAGGTAAGGCTGCCCAAAAAGCTGCAAAGATTTCTGGGGATACTGAATCACTGGCAATCCTTAAGTCGAATCCTAGGGCTTGTCTGGTAGATGGGCAGCTTGGCATTATTCCAGAAATATCTAAATCTGTTGCAAGTTCGATCGCTTCTACCAGTTCAACAAATCCGGTAGATTTCCTTCAATCCTGCTTGGAGCGATCGCCCGAACCGGCTGCCAAGATTTCTAGAATAAGTAGCCATACCCCAAGCCAAAATCTAGAGTTCCCTCTGCAAGAAATTGTAGAGCTATCAAAATCTAAGGGGATGGTCAAGGCTAGAGATGTCCAGAATAATATCGCCGGGACTAAGAAAATTAACCCTAATGAGATTAGGGAAATCTTCTGCCAACTAGAAGATTTAGAGCTTGGCTACTGCGATGGTGAGGGAATAACTTTAGGGTTTGCAGCCTACTAATCGCCACCTGTAGATGATTCTGGAATACCCCTATTTAGGTCATCTACAGCTATCTACAGTTATCTACAGCAAACAGCACAACCCTTGTGCAGCAACTGTAGGAGCTATCTACAGCCCTGTAGATGACCTGTAGATAGCTCGAATCATCTACTGCCCATTTACAGCTTTATCTACAGGGGCAAAATCGTAGCGGCTGGGAATACCTAATAGACAAAATGAACCCCTCCTAGGCAATCCTAGAGGGGCTTTTTTTTGGTTAGAGGATTTGGGGGATTAGGCGATCGATACCCTCTTATTTATCTTAATAAAGGTAGTCAATCCCCACAGTCCGATCCTGTATGCCAGTAATTCAATCTTAGGCATTATCCAAACCTGAAACAGAACGGCTGCATAGACAATTATTTTTAGCCCTGCCTCCGCCGCTCTTTTTAGGTGTGGAGTTGCAAACCGGATGATTGACCGGATGGCTGCGATCGCCCAGATTAAGGCAATCTCTAATCCCTTGGCAATTTCTTTAACTTCAGTTAGTGCTGGGTGTTCTGGGGTGATGGTAATTCGCTTGGGTTCGGTGGTGGTGATTTCTGACCTGTTGGTGGTGTCGTTACTGATGAGGGTAGCACTTTCTACGCTAGGGGTAGTATCGTAATTGGTTACGGTACTAGGGGTAGTAGGTTCGATGATTTCAGGGGCGGTGGTGGCGATCGCTTCGGGTGTGACAGCTTCAACTATTTCAGGGGTGATACTTGCCAAGATTTGGGCAAGGGCGGTTTCAAGGATTTCCTTTTTACTGTTGAGTGCGGGGATTGGGTGTCCGGCGGCTTGAAGGGTTCTGAGTTCGGTCTTGAGTTCTTGGTAAGTCATGGTGTTTTCCTTTTGCTGTGAAGTGATTTAAGGCGGGGGTGAAGTGTTTTCCTTTGCCCTATAAATACCAATATATCGCATGTACACATGAATGTCATCTATCTAAAGGGGTATCTTTTTGAGGGGCGGTATCGGGGCGATCGTGCTAATCTGTTGGTGCGGGGGTAGCCTAGTCTTTTGCGGGAGTTGGCTACCCCTTGCCTATTTAGAAGGTGTCTCTTGCTAGTTGGATAAATACCGAAGTAGCCAGTTTTTGAATCGTCTCCTCACTCAGTTCAGGTAGTTGGGCTTTGGTTGCTCTGTAGCAGTCGGCAATCTTGGCAGCTAAGTTTTCTATATGTCGATCGTACGCACCACCGGAATTCTCAGGGGTAACTTCTACAGGAGCGGCGATTACTACAGGGGTAACTTTTACTGGCTTGTCCAGTGTTGCCAAGGGGCTGTAAGGACTGGCAGGGGTGTAGGTTTGGTTGTCTTCATTAGCAGTGCTTAGTTTGGTTACGGGTGCGTTTTCCATAGGGGCGATCGGGCTGTACTTGCCTTGGCTATCTACCGCAGCCGTGAAAAATTGGTTAGGTTTAATATTTTGGCTTGCTGGATCATCTAGCGGTCTCCATATCTTGATCTCAGATTTCAGATCACCGGATGCAACAATTAAAATCCGTTCCCCAAACTTGGTGTTTACTGTCTTAACTTCTTTGGCTCTAAGTTCTACTAATCTCATCGGTTCGTTTCCTGCCCTTGGGCTGTTTGTCTTTATGTACTTATTATCTCGCATGTAAACATGAATCACATCTATCTAAGGCCATATCTTTTACTCGTGTTTACATTAATGTTTACGTGTGCTAGAGTAAGGGAATATTAGAAATAGAACAGGAGGCAACATGGGAAAAGGTCAAATTCCAGTACATGCTTTCACAGGCAAGGGAATAGGTTTGAAGTTTGGAGAGAATCCTGTAGCGGTTCGGTTCCCTGCTGATATCAAGGCAATCTTGGAAAGTATGGGCGGACCTGAAAAACAGGATTTTGTCAGAGCGGCGGTGATGGAAAAATTAGAGCGAGATAGTTTGCTGCCAATTCCAGAAGTTGCGATCGAACCCGAAACCGAAGATCAAGATTACGCCGATCGCAACTTTGCCGATTCTGATTTATCCCCAGCGCAAAGAATGGAGGCTTATAGATTTTCTCTTGGGGAACCGATAAAAGACGATCCTTTGCGTTGACTTCGATCGCACCCGAACCCACCCGAACCCACAGAGATTAATGACTAACAGGAGCAAATCATGAAGTATTTAATCGTAGCCATGCTTGCCTTGATTTTCCAACCATTGATAGTACTCCCATCCGGAGCAGACAAAGCCCCTGATAAGCCACCCAGCCCTTCTAGGGGTTCCGATCGCCGAGATGCACCATAATTAAACTCGAATCAAAAAAACATGAAAACCACAAACACGTCCGCCGACTGTCTGAACTGGAAAATAGAAGAAAATTGGGGAGTAAGCCGGGATCAGGACTTAATGCTGATCGATCAAATGATTCTAGAACTCATCACCCATAATGTAGCTAATCTGTCTACAATCAAGATCAAGGCTAGGATAGAACTCCTAATGGATGTAAAAGCAAAATTAATTGAAGATTGGGATAGTGAGCAAAAAGAAACGTAGAATATAGAGAACGATCCTACACCCCTCTAAGCGATTCTAGAGGGCTTTTTTTGTGCGTATCAGGTGTATGATTTCCGATCGCTCTTAGCTTGAACTTCCGATAACATTTGCATTAATTCTCTAGAATGCGATCGCAGCATTTCAATTAAATCAACCCCGCCGTCCCCATTTATTACCGGGGCATAATTCAGGGTAATAGATCCGCCAGAAGATCCGCCGCCTTGAGTTGGTGGTGCCATCCCCATGCCGCCAGAAGATCCGCCGCCTTGAGTTGGTGGTGACATACCCATCCCCATCCCACTAGAGAGATTGGATACAGGTGAGAGCGATCGCCCTAACGCTCCTAAAATTGGGGTGGCGGTTATCCCATCTGCGATCGTGGTCATTAACGCAGGCCCAGATTTGTCTAAGTCTGATAATGGCCCAGTCTTTGCAGGAGAGAATGGCAACATGGCTCTAAGTTGCCCGGCGACCCCAGAAACGGCAGACACCGCCGCACTAGCCCCCGCCATAATCCCTTGAGCTAGAGCAGCCATAAGCGCAGATCCAGCGGCTGCAAACTCACCCGCCATGCTCTGAACTACACCGATCGCAGCACTCATAGCCCCAGAAATTGCAGGTCCGATCGAATTGAAAGCGGCTGCCATAGCTGAAACCATGCTGTCAATCACTCCCATAATTCCCGCCATAGCCCCGGCGATCGATGCGGATATTCCGGCAATAACCCCGGCGATCGATGCAGAGATTCCGGCGATCGCTACCATTACCCCGGTCACAATTCCCATGATCACCGTCCCGATCATCATCCCAATAGTGGAAATTACTGCCACGATTCCCGTAATAATTCCCATGATTGCAGCAGAAATTCCAGTTGCCACGGTGACTAGATACCCTAGAATCATTGCGTTTATGCCCATTAAGACCGTCCCGATCATCGCTCCGATCATAGAAATGGTGGCAACTATTCCATTGATGACCCCAGATATCATTGTCCCTAACCCCATAAAAGCGGCGCCAATCCCAGCGATCAACCCCTGAAAGATAGCGATCGCCGGAGCCATATTTCCAGAGAATGCTTGAGTCATGGCATTACCCATAGTTGCAAATGCTAACCTCACACCCGCTACAAAATTATTTATAATCGCTTGAGCAGCCAAAATCATAGAACCAATAGCATCCGGAATTTGGGCAAGGTTGGCGGGTAGTTCTGAGAGTACGGCAGGGATAGCAGCAAAAACCCCGGCAACACCCTCCCAACTACCTGTAACTAGAAACGCACCCGCCGCTATAACACCCGCCGCTATAGCAACCAGCCCCGCAGCAAGTAGAGCCGCAGCCCCCAACGGAGCAAACATGGCCCCTAAACCAATGGCAGCAGCACCACCGCTTATAGTTGCGATCGCAGTACCTACGGCAGCGATCGCCATGAGAAAACCACCGACTGCGATCGCTGCAACCCCGATCGCAGCCACAATCCCCAAAATGGCAACACCGACTGCAATGATTCCGGGGTTAGCTTGAGCAAAACTAGCGAAAGCCATAATCATAGGCCGGATCGCAGAGGTCACGGAATTAATAGCCGGGAGGATTGCACTGCCGATCGCAATCCCTAACTCCATAAAATTGTTCTTGAGTAGTTGCATCTGTGAGGCGGTGGTGCTTGCAAAGATTTCAAAACTGCTCTGCATTGTAGAGAACCCAGCATCCCCCGCTTTTTTACCAGAGAGATCGATCGCCTTAGTAAATTGATCCATTCCAGCGGCGGCGGTCATAATTTCATCTGAGAAACCGACCCCAAAGATTTTAGATAGAGCAGCCCCGGCTTGTGGCCCGGCTGTTTTTACTTTTTGCAGAAAACCTAAATAAGCATCCGTTCCTTCTCCACTCTCAAAAGCTGTTTGCATCTCAGTGGCACTAACACCTAAAGCCTTAAACCCCGCTTGAGCCTCACTACCTAATGTGGTCGCTGATGCTAATTTAACCGCAGTGGAATTAAAAGCCCTAGCTGCTCGTTCAGGGGCTAACCCTAAGCTGGTGAAAGCAGCGCCTAATCCTGCTACATCACTTTCACTCATCCTGTAAACACTGGCAACACCCGCCGTCTGTTGAGCAAAGGTGATGATCTGTGCTTCGGTGGTGGCCATGTTATCGCCAAGGGTATTTACCACATCCCCAAATCGTGTCAACCTTGAGAAGTCCATCTGTCCGGCTGCGTCAACCATCTGGAATGAGTTGGCAATCTTAGCTCCGCCCTCCGCCGCTTGCTGGGCGGTCATGTCAAAGGCGACTGCCATAGTGGACATGAGAGTAGTAAATTGTCCAAGGTTGGGGATGCTTACCCCCAGCTTTGCACCTTCAGCACTAATTTCGGCAAGGTCGGTTGCCGCTCTAGGGATGACTCTAGACAGCCCTAATATCTCAGTACTTAACGCTCGATACTGTGCTGAATTGACTGGAACGTTTGCAGCTTTTGCGACATTAGCCATAGAGCTTTCAAACTCCATCGCCGCTCCAACCGCAGCCGTACCAATCCCAATAATAGGTAAAGCGATCGCCGCTCCCATTCCCACTAGAGAGGAGCCAACCGCCCCGATTTGAGCGAGTCCTTTGACACTGTTTTGGACTCCAGAGATGACCGCACTGGCATTGTCGATCGCTTCAATCGTGATAGAGAGGAGACTAGAAGCCATTTAATTTCTCCTATTATTGGAATTTTCTCTTTTTTGTGCTTGGGGATTAGGGGTTAAAAGTCCAGAGATTGCCCCTAGTCCAGAGCTACTTAAAACGATCATGAGTTGGGGAATTTCGATCCGCTGGGATGTCAACCATACCCCCGCCACTAGGGAGATGATGACAGTCATACATAGAGTGGAGATGATAAATCGATAGGCAAAGGAATACTCCGCTCGTGTCTTTTGCTCTCTCAGTAAAAAAGCTAGATCATTTTGATTCTGGAGGTAAAGAATTTGATGTTCATCTTGAGTAAGTTGAATCTCTTTGATCGCCTGCTCAGTCTGGACTTTTATGATGTCTTGAGCATCCTGATCCCTTTTTAGCTCATTCAGTTTAGCGGTGGCTTTGGCGATCGCGGCCATGCTGGCCATTTGCTTCTCTGTCAGGTCAACTTGCAGCGTTTTCAGATTCTCGATATCTGTAGAGTTGGCGACCGTTGTCGATCGATCAATCTCATCCTTCATGAGTTGAACGGTCTTCGATCGATCAAGCTCCTCACGGATAAGCTGAAGGGCTTTTAACCGTTCGATATCTTCTCCCACAGACTGATCCGTTAATGCTTTGACTTCGATCGGGGGATTTGGAGAATCTGGAGAATTTGGATCGCTGGACATTAACCCCCCTATTTTTTCCTAAGTCTTTTATCCAGAGCTTTTTGATAATCCCTTGCGTGACCAATCCAGTAAATTAAGTCCGCTAAATCAAGACTATAAATATCTACAATCCCCCAGCCCGTTATCTGGCAAAAAGCAATTAGGTCGCTTTCTGTTGGAGATGAGAAAAAAGGGTGTCGATCTTATTGGTGAGCATAAAAACATCATCAAAACTTAGCCCATCTTCATCTTCCAGTTGGTCGATCGTGATGGGTAGATCGTCTAGTAGGTACGATCGCATGACTAGCTCTTTAGTGGCTATATCGCTATCCTGATCCGCTTGCAGCCTTTTCCTGAATGAAAAATAATCTTTGCTACTTAATGCAAAACGACTGGCTACTTTGCCACTAGGAAGGGTGAAGATTTCTACTGATTCTTTCTTTTTTGTTGGCATATTAAATTCCTAAATTAGCCCTAAATTGGCTTAAGATATCAGCCCCGGCGACTCTGTAAGTGTTGGAGAAAACGTCAATTTCTAGTAGCTCCTCACCCCCTAAAATAAGTCGGACATAGCTTACGGACATCTCTGAACTGAGTTCGATCGTCTCCCCCTTTTTGAGTTTCCCCAAGGGAATGGACTTAAATATTCCAGACAGGAAAACTACTACCGGGGTTTCTGTATCCCCCAGCAGGGTGGTGGTTTTCTGGCTTGCCCTTGTTTGGAGTTGCACTGGCTGGGTTGGGTTAGCGATCGCCTTATAGGTGGTTGCATCAAAAGAAGTCCATGTGAAGGTTGCCTCCATAGCTTCGATCCCTGCAAAAGTTTCCACCGTCCCCACGACCCCTAGCCCTTCATGCTCAACGAGAAGTAGTTTTATTTCTGGCAATTCGATCTCAGAGCAGGTGCCAATTTGCACATTCCCATTAACCCAAACACTTGCGTTAGATACGGTTTTAATCATTGGCTTAACTAGCTCCTAAAGTCCCGGTGAGGGTTTTGAGATAATTGATATCGATCCGGCTTTCGATCGTGATCCGCTCAAGGGGCGGGGGTGGCATGAAACTCAGATCAAATGTCAGATGACCTAAGGCAATTTCTTCCGGGGTATTCTTGGCAGGATTATAGCTACAGTCACCCCCGATCAAGGCTCCATCCCCAATCAGCTTTTGGATAAAAGCTTTCACGCTTTGCACGATCGAATCAATTAGACCGTTAGATATTGGCATATCTAGGAACTGGAGCAGGGAGAATTCGATCGACTCGTGCAAGATATCTGCAACCCGGCGAATATTTATAAAATTCCTAGGGTGAGTAACTGTGGGCCAAGCAGCCGTCCTGTTACCCCAAGTTCTAAGTCCGGTGCCAAAGGCGTTGAATATTGTGAAAATCCCCGCTTCATTTAGCAGGTTTACCTCTGAGTTGGGGTCATTGATCGCAGCAGTTAACCTGCGTTCAACTCCCACAATCCCCTTGATTTCCGTATTAGAAGGACTCCACCAGTAACCCTTTTCAATATCCTTAGCTGCAATAACCCCAGCCAGTCGGGGGCTGTAAGGTTCTAAAACTTCGGTGTTAGTGGCTAGATCAAAAACTTTGACATGTGGATAACAGAGAATCATTCGATCGCTAGATGTATTAAATCCAAACGAACCCGCCGGGCCCCGACCCGCTATGGCTTGAGCAAAAGTAGTCCCGATCGGGGCATCGCTTATGCCAATAGCTCTAAGTCGAGAAATTTGAACGCCGATCTCTGCGTTAACAGAGGCTAAAGTTGAGAATAGAGGAGCGATCAAAATCTTCGGGAAAAATCCAAAGAGCGAATAAGAATCCTCCCATGCTTGCATCCCGGTTCTGTTGCCAGATGCGTTTACAGTGCCAATCACGGCTGCTGGTAGCACCAAGGTTGGATCGGCGTAAGTATAGCCAATCTGAACTGATGCTAGGGCAGGTATGGCTCCCGTGCTGATGCGAGAAACCGTCCCCTTAATCATGTCGATCGAATAATCAACACCCAGAACATAGGTAGTAGTTGTTGCTGTGTTAGTCACGGTTGCAACAATAATATTTTGATTGGGGAGGGTGATTTTATCGGTGGTGAAAGTGAATGCGCCGGGCGCTACGATCGATCGATGCACAGCCGGATCAAAGACATTCACAACAATACAAATCCCCGCCCCTTGGTCAAAGATTGCGTCAATAGCGGCGGGGATTGTGAAACCGGGAGTAGCTTGTCCGAAATATTTAGCTGCATCTCTGGGATTGAGTACCAGCGTTGGATAGTTGATAGTGCGATCGGCTAGGGGTACAGTGTGGATCGGAGCAGTGCCAACAATGCCAATTATGGCGGTCTTGACCTGCCGAATACTTCTAGCCCCGATCTCGATTTCGATTGTTTCTACCCCGTGTAGATAATTTGCAGCCATTATTTTTTACTCGCTATAGTTACGGGATTAATATTTTCTGCAATGACAGGTTTTTCAACGATTTCTAAATATTTTTGAGCAATCAAGCTCTTTACATAATCATTATCTTCTGGCAAAGTTATGGGGTTTTGTTGATAGAGGAGGTAGTCGATCCCGTCGATCGTTACCCCGCTATTGACTGGTCCTGTATAGATAAATTGCTGCATCTGATTCAATCCAAATAATATCTAGCCTAATGGCGGGGCTTAACTTTTTCCGCTTGATCAAGATCAGGAAATCGAGAGCAGGGGGATGTCTAGAAAATAGCCTAGATAAATAAGCCGTATGCCGTGTAAACTTGGCATTGGGGTGTTATTATAAAGGCATGAAGATAAAATTTTCCAAACAAGTCCGGGCTGCTTTGAAAGGATTCTCTAAGGTCGATCGAAGAGAATACGTTCAAAATGTTGTAGCCAATCAATTAACCAAGGACGGGCGGATCGAAGTCCCCAGTGATGCTGAACAAAAGGAGTCGGAGCCAGTGACTAGCGAGACCCCTAGACCTATCCATCCTGCTTCTGGTTCTGGTGATGCTGGTGGCGGTGGCAGGGGTTCTGTCTCTCCGCCTGTTTTTTATGCTGGGGGCGGTGGTTCGATCGGATCGTCCGGGTCGGTTTGTTCTGCGGGCGGGGTGACATCGGAGTTTGGCACTGTTTTTAGGGGCGGCATTACTCTGCGGGTTCCATCCAGATCGAATGCCTTGGAGTTGGAGGGGCGATCGCCTGCTTCTGATGTTGAATCGGGTGGTGATTCGAGCAGCGAGTTGTTGCCCTTTCAGCAAGAAATGCAGCAAGCTATAGAGCGGGGCTATAAAGTCTCCTTCTTTCCTCGTGACTGGATTCCCCCGTCTGAAGTGATTGTGCGATCGCCCGGATCGGTTGGCACTGCCCCTAATTCTAGCGGCGGGGGTTCGATCGTAATAGATGAGTATGATGCTGAACAAAAGGAGTCGGAGCCAGTGACTAGTGAGACCTCTAGGCCTGTTTATGGTTCTGGCTATGTTGGGGGGCTTAGTACTGGTGGGAATGCCTGTAAAAGCAACTGATCGATCGCACTGCTGTTCAACAACCCCGGCTTAATCGTTGGGGTTTTTAATTTATTGGCGGGGTGTAGAATGGGCTGTCTTCATTGATTACTACGTTGCCATATCCATCCTCTAGGGTGATTTGTTTGAGGAGGACATAAGAATCTATGTCGGGAATCTCAAACAGCCTTGTGGGGACGATTAACCGGATTTGGTGAATCCATAATTTATCTTTCTCTCCCATAAATTCGTGCGAGAGCAGATAGATATTTTCACAGTCCGGGGGTGCAAAACCTATTAGTCGGTTACAGATATACCGGATCGCTGGATAAGCTCCGTTGGGTTCCCTGAGATTAGTTAATCGGAGTTCGATAACGAATTGGAGGAGTACGGATTGGACTACTAAACCCAAGGAACCGGGGGATTCAAAGTTTGTCTTGTCTAGATAAATCGTGAGTATCCCTGTATTAGTGTCTAGCCCTAAATCGCTTGGCAAACTAGGTAAGCCCCGCACCCTGATCCCAGTGGATCTAAGAGGGGATAGCCGATCTATTAGAATCTGTTCGATCGCTTGAATGTCCATTTCACATGGTGATAGATTTGATGTACTTCTTAAATATCTGATTGATCCGGGTTACGTGCCGTCCTGAAACTCCGATAAATACACGGGCTGGCATTTTAGAAGTCCCGGCTGCGTGGTAAATAGCGTAGGCTACCCCAGTGCTACTGATGATTGCTTGCTTTGATCCGGCTCCTTTAATGGCGATCGAACCTAAGAGCGCCCCGGATTCTACCAGAATTTTACCGCCGCTTTTTTGGGCTAAGGTACTAGCGGCTAAGACAGCCCATCCTGCCCCGTCTGGAGTTGATTCTTTGGCAAAATTTAGTTTGGTTTCCTTCAGCATATATTCAGCAGATTGACTGACAGGAATAGATAAGTTGGCAAGTTTCGCCGATACCATATCCAGTTTTAACAGAACTTCAGACCCTCGAACCCTGATAGAAATTGATTTAGCCATTAAATGAAATTCCCCCAGATTTTCGTAATTCTAAAGTTGCCGACTATTTTCTGCCCCAGAATTGTGACTGGATAATAAGGGGACTGGATAGCACCGGATAAAATAAACTCCCCAGCTTGATTACCGATTAGGGCGATCGCTACAGAATCAGCCACCAGCCCCGGCGGTAATTGTAAAGGCTCTATACATCTGCCTGTTACTGGAATTAAATCAACACCAGTCCCCATTCTTAGGAAGTAGGCAGCCTGTTTGCGATCGCCCTGAAGCATCGCCTTTACTATCAATTCTGTAGATGCACTCGAAGGATTCCCAGAAGCGTCAAGGGTGATTACGCCGGGAACTTTGAATGTCAAGGTTGCATTAACGAAATCGAAAAAGGGACTACTACTCATAACACTGGTCGCACCCTCACAGATTTGGTTCCAAAGACTTTGAGCCTATGCGATGCGATCGGCAGTGGCACAGATTCAAAGCCGGGGGGGATGATTAACCCCAACGCTAAATCTTCACTAAATTGCAGATTTAACAGGGAGGCGATCGGGATAGCAAGTTCTGTAAAAACAGCACCGTCAGCAGAGCTTAGGGTATGTTGCGATCGAATCTGCTCTAAAAACTTTGCAGCCACGTAATAGACTCGATAAACCGTTTCAGCTTGGGCATTAACCCCGGCAGATAAAGTTAAGAGTCTATTTAAGAAATCGTCATCTAAAAGCACTGGCAAGCCTCTAACGGTTGGCAGATTCTTGACAGATGCGAGAGCGGCTGGGAGAGTTAGTTGCATTGGTTAAACTGGTGGTGCGACTGTGATCACGGCGATCGCTTCGGGGTCGGTAATGACTGGGAACCCAGTTTGGTATGATTCCCCAAAAAGTCCTTTCGGTTTGCGATCGCTTATTTCTGTATAGACAACACGACCGGGGCTAGAGGCTCCGGCGGGGCGGCCGATACCGTAATAGCCTAGGGTGTCTGTCAGTTGCAGTACCCCATCGTCTCCAAGGTCGATCGACTCGTCACGACCTGTAGAGCAAACCATAACAAAAGCATTCTTGTTGAGGAACGGGAATGCCCCGGAGGCTGTTCTATAGACCCGATCGTAAAGTTCGATCGGTGGCAGGGAATCTTGCACGGTTATCTGGGATAGTTCAGCTAGTGTCACCTGCCCCATCACGGCTGATATTTCACCCCCGGCGATCGTGACTCTAGAAGTCCGTTGCACCACTTTGGGGTTTTGGGCAAGGACATAGGCGATCCCTCTGGAAGTAATGATTCGATCAATCGTGTAGCCTTTGGCAGCGAGTTTTTGCGCCATAGGGAAAATGTCTTGGGCAAAAGGATCGTAGTTGGGCCCGTACCATCCTGTAGGAGCAGCAAGGGTTCCACTGCCGATCGCCGGGGTGACTCTATGCCCTGCTGGGTTTTGATAGTTGACGGTTTCGATTAATCCGTTAGAACCCCGGCGGACTACTTGGGAATCAACGATCGCCTGCCACCTTTGGATTTCATTTTTAATTGCATGGGGTCGTAGCAAGGTGCGATCGGCCCACTGGATAGCATTTGCCAGAGCTTGAACGTCTCCACCCCTAGCCAACAATTTCATCAAACTGTCATGTTCTTGCGCGGTGATCTGGGAGGCGATATCTGTATCCCCAAATTCAACTTTGACAGAACCAACGAGATATCCAGAATTATCTAGTTGAGTCGGGCTGTATCTAGAACCATCGAGAGCGGGGGTGGTTCTGTAGCGGACTTGGGTTTCTTGGTATGCGTTCTCATCTTTCAGAACTTCGGGCAGTAAACTAGCCCCCAGAAATGGCTCCGCCGTAGTCCCGAATTGAGTAATGGGATTCATCATCATCCGGGCAAAATAACCATCAGCCTGCAAGTCTGCGTAAAATTTTAGAATGTCCATCTTTCTTTTTCCTAGTTAGGGGTGTTGATAAATTTCAGTCGATATCTACCCGACTAATTAGCTGAAGTGATGCACTGGTAAAGCGATCGCACCTTGGCTTTTTGGGGTGCGGTCATGGCAGCCCAATTGGGGAGGCGGTTTTCATAAATTAAAGTTTGGTGTCTGAGTAACACTATTTCTGGGTTAATGTTTGCATCTTGGCAACCAACCCCGATTAAGTACACGTCTGTATCAGCAGCCACGTCTGCTGGCCCGTAAGGAGTGCTGTTATCCCTTTCTGCAAATGTCCTGCCCACAAGTAAACCAGCCTGTATTGGCTTGGAATGACCGGGGGAATAGTTAGCTGCATCCGTAATAACTAAGGCGGTTGGTATGGCTTGTACAGCGATCGCGGTGTCACCAGCAAGAGCGGGGGCTGTGAGGATTGCAAACTTTTTAGCTCCAAAAATTAAGACCGCACCGATCGGGAGAATGACCGTCCCTACTTTTTCTAGAGGAGCTAAAGCAGTGATGGGAATTGAGACGGCATTAATTGCAGCCCCGCCAGTCGCTACCGTAACAAAGATCGAACCGTAGGCTGAAAACTCGCCGGGGTTAATCTTTGCCCCAGCCGGGACTAGGTTGTAGCTAGATAAGTCCTCTGCTAGGAAATTTTGATACCCGATGGTATCCGTGGAAAATTTAACTTGGGGCATTAGTTTTAGCCTTGGGTAAGGTGTAAGTACTCTTAAAATAATCATCTACCGGATTCTTAGGGGCTTGTCCTGAAGTCCCGCCAGTGGGTAGTGTTGGCTTCGGAGCGGTCGGGAATAATGCCCTAACAGCCCAGTCGCCTTTTGCTTGTGCAAATTCTGTCAGTGGTTTACCGTCTACGGTTATGCCATTTTCAGAAATCAGTATCTTGTCAGGTTCGATATTTTGAAGGATCTCCGTGAGTGCGGTGCGGTCGGCACCGGCTCTGGTAGCTACGTCTTGGAGAATTAGGGTTTTTCTTAACCCCGCTTCTTTTGCGATCGCATCAGATTGAGAATCTTTGGCGGACTTGGTTTCGACTTGTGCAGCCTCTAGCTGTTGAGTTAGGGCGGTTAGTTTTCCTTCTAAGGCTTTACTATCACCCCCGCTCAATTCTTGAATACGTCCCAACTCCGATTCTGATTCTCTAAGTTTTACCCGCCATTGTGCGGCCTCATTATTTAAGGCGGTGATCTTGGTTGCGATCGCCGTAGCCATTGCAGCCCCGTCTTCTTGATCCTTCAAAAAATCCAAAACCTGAGAGAAATCCATAAATATTATTATCCAAATAATTTCTAGCCTAGCGATCGATTCAGAAGTTTTCCGCTTGATCAAGATCAGAAAATTTAATGCTCTGAAATCATGGCATCCCATTCTTGAAGAAAGTTGACTAAAGTTTCCGGGGGTAGTAATCCGCTCCCTACTTCTAGCTTGGGAACTACCATTCTTAGCAGGTCTTGGATTTCACTAATTAATTTGGCTTGTGACTCAGTGGGGACTTTGTGTTTTAGATGATCCTCATAGATTTCTAATGCTCTGTTTATTCTGGCGATCGATGGGGAATCGTTTCCCCAAAGTTCACGGTGATATCTTTCAAAGATGGTCAAATCATTATCCGGGTCATCGATCGGCGGGGGGTCGATCGGGGGGACTTGGATTACTTCAGCTTGGCTCAATGGGGCTTGGCTCAAGAGGGGTTCGATCGGTTGTGCTTGGGTCTGGAGGGGATCGATCGGTTGTGGGGATGTCATTATTCTGATCCGTGTTTGTTGATTCTTTTTCTTCAGAGATTAATTCGGCTTCAGCATCAGGATTATCAATTCCCATTAAGGCCATGGCGGTCGATCGGCTCAATAGCCCCGCCTGATAATTTGCCCTAATCTCTCTCATCTCTTCGGGTGTTGGCTGGCTGACTGACAGTTGGCACTTGACCACCAGATCAAGATTTACTGATTCAGGATCAAGCATCAGGAGAGCAGACTTATAAATCTCTGCTAAAGCTCCACTAATGGCTAAAGCATCCTCCCCCAATGCTGTTACAAAATCCTGCCTAAGTTGCACTCTCGACACGCCGCTTAGTTGTGAGTCCGTGGCAAGGATATGCCCTTGGCCCATTGATTCATAGATTATTTTGATTTCAGCTTGCACGGTTTCCAGAAACATTGAGGGGTCGATCGGTTGCCTGACATTCACATTTGGGCTGGTGTATCCGGTGATATTGCCCCCAGCGTCATAGGTTGGAGCGCCCATGACAAAATTGGTAATGCCGGGGCTGGTCTCGAATCCTTCAGCATTGGGGACAAACTTCTGCCCGTTGGGTTGCGATCGATCCTCTACCCATTCGCCGGGGGGTTGTCCATTCAGGATCAATTCCCTCAAGAATCCAGAATAGCCAATATTTCTAATCAGCATTGTTAGGGCATAATTGATCCCGTTTTGGGCCCGCTTGATTGTGTCGGTGATTAATGGTTCCCTCTGCATCTCAACGATCGAGAAACCCCCGCCCAGATTTAGGACGATCTGTTCAATGGTTTCTTTGCCCCGGATGGTTTCAAAAACAGTCAGCCCTTGGGGATTTAAGTATTGTCTTTCTATCAGCGGCTGGTTTTGGCTGTCTGAGTATCTGTATTTTATCTCTTGGATAAAGTCATCCCCATCTCTTTTTATCTCCACAGAACCCGGCGCAGGGGAATGTATAGAGATTCGATCATAGGGGTTTGGGCTGTTTGCTGATTGAACGGGAGACCATAATCTTAGATATCCTTTACCCTCTAAGAGCGTGGCAGTGAGGGCTTCGACTAGGGGATTTTTCCGGCGTGACCATCGATCGATCAATCTCTGCAATTTGAGATCGGCGGTACTGGCTGGGGTGCGATCTCCTTCTGGGTTGGTGAAATACCAGATCGGCGGTTTGCTGATTAGGGCGCGGCGGTGTCGATCGACGCACTCTTGGATTTTGTTGGCACTCTGGAAGACCCGAAAGACTTCATTCATGATTTCCAGATATTGAGGGGAACCGTGCGCTACCCTTGCACCGATCCAAAATTGCCAAGTGTTACCAGAATAATAGTCCCGGTTTTCTCTCAGGTTCTGGAAGTCGCTTAAAAATGGTTTACGATTATCTACCATCTGTTTCTCCAGAATCAAAAAGGCAAAAGGCAAGAATGCCAAAAACTAGTAGGCTGCAAAGGTGATCGATTAAAAAGAATTGGTGCATAGGTTTTAATGGAATCCCTGATGATTGTCTAGGAACCGGATAATTAAAAATGACAGAAATAGAAATAGAGCGAGAAATAGAGCTAGGACGGCGATCGCAATCATCATAATAAAATCCTCAATAACCTCTAGGCTATCGATCGGGGCGGGTGGTTTCCGCTTGATCAAGATCAGAAAAATGCAGGGGTGATAGATTCTCTATATCTTGCGATGTTTTGAATGTGTTGTTTTTTAACTGTTTTAGTGGGTTTTAGCTTGCTTTACTAGTACTGCATTACTAACACGGGAGCTTGTAGGGGGGTAAAATAGGCAAAAAAGAGGCTCCTTATCTCATTCTTAAGATATAGAAGCTTTTGGGGTGTTTGCCTTATCTAACCGCCTCAGGGCTAATCGATGTCGGTGTAGAGAAACAAGATATTTGGGTTGTACGGACTTCTTTTTTGACCGGGGTACTCTTCACGATTTTCAATCCAGCGCGCCCTATTCTGACCAATCAGTTCATACGCAACTTTGAGAGCCTCCCAGTCTAGCTCCTCGAAGGTAGGTTGGATAATGGGTTTAGTGTAAGACTCAAACAGTGCTAGTTGGAGCGGGGCTGTTATCGTGAATGCCGGGTTGTCGCCTTCTCCACTCTCTAGTTGGACAAAGTAGTGAGGGATGATTCCCGTATTCTGTATGCCTATTCTCCCCCTGATTTCTATGTCTGGATCGGAGAGCTTTAATCTATGCCACGCAATCACATCATGAAGCGAAGTATCACCTGTATACTCCCAGCCGGGGCTAGAAAGAGCCGGGATTATTTTTAAGTAGAAGTCCAGCCCGTCTTTGATATCCATTGCCTTTCCTGCCTTGGGTTAATTTATTTTTGGGGATGTCTAGCCATAACCCGATCGATTAACTTTTCCAATGAAGTCTCCGTGTCGGGAGGCGTGCCATCGTAACTCCTAGAAAATTTCGCATCATCGATCAAGTCCCTGAGTTCGATCGCTATCACGTCTCTCAGTGACTCACCCCATCTAGCCCAAGCATCGTACCTTTCGTCATCCTCTTTCCAAAAATCCTCATGATTAGAGACTCCTTTGAGATCGTTGAAATCGCCTTCCCACATCCCGTCGTCAACACCGTTAGGTATTTCTAGGTTGAGTCCGGTTGCTCTCCAGATAAGAGCGTCGTACTGCGAAATCTGGAAAAGTTCTCTGTGAGTGTAATCGGTCTTGGTTCGATCGTACAGGTAATCCCTGAGTTTTTGCCAAGAGGGATGAAACTGCATTTTGATTTGGGATGAGAATCGATCGTTTATCATCTTTGGTGAAATCACAGAGACGGGTTCAGGGATTCCGGGAAGCTTGATTTGAATAGTGTTCTCTAGCTCTAATTGTTCAGTCCACTTAACCCTGTACGCACCCTTTCTGCCAGTGCGGAAAACATCTTCAGCTTCTTTCATTGATACTATTGTCCAAGTCTCTGTCCAAAAACTGCCTTCATGTGTTACTACTTTCATTATCTTGATCCTTGTATTTTCTTAGCCTTTGCTTTGATTACGTTGCTTGGGGACGGTTAATCAGAGATTTCCTTAACCTTTCTTGCTGATTCGGCGGCGGCGGATTCGCATTGATCGAACCCCTTCAACTGCTCTTTCTTAATCTTTCGCTCTGCCAAGGATTCTGCAAACATCACCTGAGTTAGTTCAAACTCATCGATCTCATCTCTCAGGTTAGCTTTCTTGGCTAATCCCCTTTCTGATTTAACTACTTGGGTGGAGCCTCCCAAGATTGGCTTGTAGATTGCATCAGTGCATCTTGCAAACTGCCAGCCCTCAGTCACCCCATGATCTAGCAATACTGAGGTAAAAGTAGTCCTGATTTGTTTGCCTTTAAGCCGGGCTTGAATCCTTTTTAAATCTTCGGGCGTGGCTCGATCGATAACCGACTCAGCTAATTCAGGGGATGCATCAAGATATTGCAGGAATACCTTAGCAGATTCCTCTCGGTACGATCGACCGATGGCTCCGGGTAGCAAGCCAATGATGTAGAGAATATTTTCTCTATTTGCTACTGGGGTAAATCTTTGCCCTCTGCCGGGGAATTTGAAGTTGTCGCTTTTTCCGAGAACCTCAGAATGCTGATCTGATAATGCTTTCCATGCATCACTAGGATTTTTCTTTCCACAAAATTCAATTACATCAAGAACGGAAAACCGCCCATCATCGGTCAATCGGATACCAGAATCTGAGAGGTCATTAAAACGTACTATATTAGTCATATGAGTAACCCGCCTTTTTCGGGTGAAAATATTGCTAGTTGATTAACGGCAGGGGTGCTTGAAACATCCCGCGCCGGACTAGTGATTCTATTTTACCAGAATTTAATCCCCAGGGCAAAACTAAGGGATGAGTCTTGCAGCCCAGTGAGGATACCAACCCCCTAGTACACCCTTGCTACATTCATAGCTCCGGGTTCGTATTTCTTGAAATCTTCTAAATCTTTTAAAAGTTGTTTTTCTTCTTCTTCTAAATCAAATGCTAAAAGAGCGGAAAAAGAACATCTCCCGCCTAGCATCCGGTCTATCCGTTGTTGGGGTAATCCGTCTGAGTAAGCCCATACTGTATCCCATAACGCATCCTCCATCCCTGTCGGTTGTCGCCGAGTAGTCATCAAATCAGGCAGGTAAGTTAGTTCGATAGCACGCCTGAATACTTGCCCTAGCAAATCGCTTATGCTGTCTTCTGGGGTTTCTTTAGTGTCTGGATTTGAAGTAGAATTATTGTTAGTCATTTTCTATCTCTTTTAGAATTTGATTAAGCGATCGCACTGTTCAAAGATTGCGATCGCTACCCCAATATTTTATCAGATTCCAAGACCTCAACATAACCATGAATAATGCAATTTCCGATCCTGCGATTGAGTATCCTTCTCTATGGAGTTCAGTCGGTATATGTGAAATGTATTGGGAAAAGGCAGCAGAAGAGGACTGGTGTTTAAGTCCATTGGATCATGTCAGACCTAACTTGGAGATGCTGACCGAAGGCGGGTGTTTCGTGACATTGAATGTATATGATGATCCTCCCTACTACGGAAACAGAGGGGAGGGACCCGGTACACCCCAATCTCATTCATGCCTTATCAAGTTCGATCGAAGATATGTTATCTGGTGGTTTGGTCAACAACTCCAAGACTTGATAGATGTAGATGATATGCTGATTTTTGATATTGCCTTAGAGTGTGGTATCCCAGAAACTAGTACATTTCTACAAGAGTCTTCTCCAGATTCCAATACTCCAAACCCTAACTAAAAAAGAGAAAAACCATTCTGCTGACATTAGCAAAATGGTTGGAAATATGGGGGCGATCGCATCATGTGCTATTGTTGCTTTGTTGAGGTCGTTAAATCGACTTAAGCAAACCCGCCGATACCCCTGTTTCTGGCGGGTTTGTTTTGGGAATGCGATCGACATATTCCCACCTCAGCCCACAAGAACTTTCGGCTTGCCCTTTTACTACCCTACTGACAGAATCCTTGGAGCAGAACGCAGCAGCAGCGGCCAAGGTTAGGCTGTCAAATACCTCCCCCGTATCCACACGCCTTACCCGGATTCGGGTGTTAGGGCATGTATAGACAAGCTCTGCTATGTCTTCACAGTAATCAAAAAAGGCGGGGCTTTCTTCATCCCCCCCGATCGCAAAATAGAGAACTTCAGCATCTATCCCAGCAAATAAATTAGGACGTTTCATGATTAGATTCTTTAGTTGCCTCCGAGAGATAGCGTAGTAGCGAGAGAGCCTAACCAGTCCTTTTACCTCTGCTAATATCCTATTCAATCGCTTGCGTCCTATTCCTAGCAGCGCGCCTAGTTGCCTCTGTGAATAGTTGTCTACTTCACTCCTTGTGCCTTGCCTTTCCTTTTTGTAAATCCTAGTTCTGATTGCACCCCGGCTGCGGTACTTCATTCCGTTCTTTTGCCAGTATTCCTGAAGTTTACCCATCAGGAGTTCTATGGGATACTCTCCAATTAATGATTCCAGAAGTTCAGACTCTTCTTTAGTCCAGTAGCGATCGCTTAAGTTGCCACCATCAAAGCGTATTATAGTAGTCATGATAGTAACCCGCCTTCTTCGGGTGAAATTGTTTGCTAGTTGGAAACGGCAGGGGTGCGTCAAACATCCTTAGCCGGACTAGTGATTCTATTTTATCAGTATTTAAGACATAAAAAGAGCGGGGCGATCGCACCCAACCCGTAAATCATCTATATCTTAAGATAATCCAAAACCCTCTTTATTTAACCATTTACAGCCTTTACAGCTTGCCTTACTAGTACTGCATTACTAACACAGGGTCTTAAATGGGAGCTAAAACAGCAAAAAACCACCTTACCCCCTCATCCTCAAGGTATAGAGGCCATTACCCGTAGTTGGGCTTACTCATGGAGCCAACAGGCGATCGCTTGACTTGTCTTTCTGTGGTACTGGCTGCATAAATCCCTAAGAAGGCTGCCCATGTCCTGTCTGCGTGTCCAGAGCTATCACGATCGGCATCAAACCGGATATTCCCGATCGGGGTAATGATCCGGCGGAGCTTGTGTAAATCTTCTCTCAGGGCGGTATCCCCTAGAGGTAGCCTAATCTTGCGCTCCTCAAAATATTGCTTACCCAAATTGGCCATGTGTTGCTTGGAGTTGAGGGTGAGCAGAACCCCTTCAACTTTATGCCGACCATACCGCCGCTCTGCATCTTCTACAGGTTTCTCACCCATGCCAGTCTGGTCTAAGGCAATCCGCACCACATCGTAGTTGTCCATCAAACTATCAAGGGCTTTATCTTGATCTGCAAAACTAGCCCTTTTTAGTGTCTTAATTTCTCTACACCAGAGAACGTCCCCGATCGCCTCCCATACGAAAGCAACCCATAAGTCATTCCTGCGCCCGATATCGTTGCCGATGAAACATTTACCGCCCTGATAATTCTGGGGGATTCCGGCCCGATCGTCCTCAACTGAATTAATCAATTCATAGGGTAGCCACGCCTCTGCCTCATCTAGCCATTCCAACTCATATTCTTGTCTCCACAGATCCGCATCGTTAAGCCCGGCTTTTAGCTCCTCAACATCTCTAGGGAGTCCCGCCGCTACGGCCTCATAAATATCTGTCCGGTGCTTACTCCACAAATCCCCCTCACTGGTAAATATCTCATAGAATTTGTTGCTCTTGCCCTTGGGGGTGCTGGTGATCCTAATCTTGTACCCAGCAGATATGACTGGGTAAAGTGCGCCCCAGATTTCTCTACTATCACGATGCAAAGCAAACTCATCTAAATAGACATTACCAGCAAATCCTCTAGCTGTATCTGGGTTTGCAGGCAGGGCAATGATCCGGCTGCCCCCTGCTAGTGAAACCTCTAGCACGTTATAAACTCCCTGCCCTGAATCCCATTCATAGGACGTTTCTTTGGCTCCGATATTGAAGGCGTGAGCGTGGGGGGTAATTCCCTCTTTGATGATTTCCTTAGCTTGGCGCTCTCCTTTGCTCAAGATAATCCATTTAGTTTTCCGGGCTTGAGTTGCAAATTCAAAACAATTATCCACAATTTCTAAGGTGGTCTCAAAAGTCTTTCCGGTCTGTCTGGCTTGCATCCCAATCTTAAATCTTGACTTGTCTTGTATCCATGCTTTCTGGTAGGAGTAGAGTTCGATCGCACTCATGGGGATATTTCCTTAATTAGGCTGTATGCCGTGTAAACTTGGCAATGGCGTGTTATAGTAGAAGCATGAAAGAGATGGGCGATCGCTCATCTAAATAATCAAAACAACACAATCAAAATGAGTACCAAAAAAGTTAAGGAAGCTGACCTGTTAAAGAAATTCAAAGAAGCTCTCCTATTGAAAAAAGTCAAAGACGTGCATCCTAATTGTAGGCAAGAACACCGGGAACATTTTGCATACAGGGAGGCGGGTTTGGCGATCGTCATTCTAGAGGATGGGAAGGTAGTTAAATATGTGACTGCAACCGATTGGCAATTCCTTTACTTTGTTTTCTTCAACCCTAAAACAGGTCAGCAAGAACACCCATTATGGGCAACCTCCATCATTTTCCAAAGTCTTTGAGGTGCGATCGCCCATCTAAATAATCAAAATAACACAATGAAAATTATGCCACTAATCAGCTTCTCAGTATTTCAGGACAAAATTGAGTCCGGTGCTAAAACTCAAACTATTCGATCGCTAAGAAAATATCCCATCAAAGAGGGCGATCATCTTTATCTCTGGTGGAAGTGTAGAAGCCCAAAAGAAAAAACAAAGATTGGGGAATCGGTCTGTGTCAAGGTTATTCCGATCGTAATTAATGAAGACTCAATAAAAATAAGGGATGCGATCGTTGATTACCCTCTAACACTAGAATACCTTGCCAAGCTCGATGGGTTCGAGTCTTGGCGTGAAATGAAAGAATATTTTCGC